>OFGE01001713.1_pt1 | contig 18261 bp, 8 predicted proteins | sample 1521681 | NCBI WGS metagenome assembly OFGE01 (sample SAMEA3504093, study PRJEB24116) | mouse gut metagenome | biome: mouse gut; feature: mouse-associated habitat; material: faeces | place: Denmark | collected 2011
CGGTCTATGCCAATTTAGTAATAGGTTATGGCATACCTAATTACAATCGTTACAGTTTAATAGAGAAGAACGAAGAAAATCCTGATTTTATCCACCAACTAAATATGCCAATATATCAGTTGGAAGAGTTGTTAGTTTCGTTCTGCGATAAGCTATATGATCGCAGCATAGATATAAAAAGCCTTTCTATTCGGGATTTTGGAGAACCTGTCGCAAGTATGCCGTATTTCAATGAATTGATAGAGCGGGTGATCATGCGGGCAGAAAAGGATTATGCAAAACAGCTGAAGCAGAATAATCTTATTGGTCTTCGCGAATGCATGATAACAATTCACGAGTTAATCAAAGCTGGGAAATTGATGAGACAGAATCATAACTTCAAGTATGTTTTTGTTGATGAGTTCCAGGATACCGATGATGTACAGATTGAGACAATTACAGGCCTGCAGAAGTCGTTTGGAGAGGAGTGCAGGCTATTTGTGGTGGGAGATTTAAAGCAGAGCATATACAGATTCAGAGGCGCGTCACTGAGTGCATTTGATAAAGTCACTGGTACAACTGACATGGGAGCATGGACGGAGTTTACGTTGAATCGAAATTATAGAACGGATCGTCGCCTGCTGAACGAATTTCACATAGTATTTTCTGAAATGGGAAGCAGCCAGCTTCTTCCGTATGAGGAGGAAAAAGATCGACTTAGGAGCAGCGTGATAAAAGAGTCTGATGACACCGAACTGTTTCGAAAGATTGAGATTCACAGCAAAGATAAGGATAGCATGTACACCGCTCTGTTTAAGGAGATTGAGGATCAGAAGAGAAACATTGAGAAGATTTGCACGGAAAGAAATCTTTCTCCGGAAGAGAAAACCATAGCAATTCTTGTGCGTTACAACTGGCAGATCAGTAATATTGTAAAAGAAGCAGAAAAAGCCGGGATGTCAATCAAGATTACGGAGGGCGGAGACTTATACAGGCTACATTCCACCATGGATTTGTATAAGCTGGTTTTGGCAATCACACATTCGTGCAACAAGGTATATTTGGCGAATTTTATAAGGTCAAACTATGTCGCGCTTGATGTCAATCTTGCAAAAATATCCGGCTATACGGAAACAAATAAGATAGAAGAACTTCATCGACTGCTTGATGAATATTTTATGCTGCATCTTGGGAAAACCTGGAATCAGGTTGTGGCAGATTTTGAGACAAGACCAGTGCTGGTAGTCCTTCGGGATATCTATGAGGCAACAAAACCGTGGACATCCTGCTATGAGGAAAATGCAAAAAGAGAGTATAGAGAAAACTTTGAATGCCTGATTGAAAAGATAACACGGCAGTATTCCAGAGAGTTTCTGACGATCAACAAGATATATGACTTCCTTAAGATCAATATTACGACTTATCAGGAAGAGGCTTCCAGAGTCAGGGAAAATGAGTCCAATGAGATTCAGGTGATCTGTACGACAATCCATAAGTCAAAGGGTTTGGAATTTGGAACAGTGGTTCTTCCATTTACAAATGAAGATATTTCAAACACAAACGTTGGAGGGCTGAATGTAAGTATTATTGACGGAAAGGTTTCCTATGGCTTTTCATTGGACCAGAAAGGATTTGAATTTAGCAGTGGGTTTGATGCAAAGGTTGAGGTTCGGGAAAAAATGTGTGAAGAATCCAGAATTCTATATGTTGCAATGACGAGAGCGATACGAAATCTGGTGTGGTTTAAGGATGTTGACCGGGATATAGAAAACAGTTGGGGAAGGTATCTGGAGGTGAGTGACACATGGGAATAGTCATTTATACATATAGCAATCCGTACAGACTTCATAAAGAACCCTACTGGGCAATGATCAAAAACAGCTTTCATCTATGTGCTTCACAGACGCTGGCAAACGGGTTTTGTGATCAGTATCGTGGAGATTTCTTTAAGGGGAAACTGACAACGATCACCAGATTTGTTGACCAACTGTATGATGCCTGGGAGAGCGATGTGGTAGATATCAATCAGAGGGCGGTGATTGATAATCTGATCGCATATATGGACTTTGATGCAATTCTGGGTGAGGCGATTGATATCAAGGATATCAGAATGTCGTTGAAGCGTAATCGTACATATGTCTTGAAAAGTATTCGCATTATGGTTGAACTGGGTATGAATCCTGATAATATCAAGGATTCGGAACTGACCTATGAGCAAAAATGTGTTGTTGCAGTGTTTAAAGAACTGCATAAAACCAGGAATAGACATTTCTTTTTGAAAGATGATTTTACACAGGATGAAATAGATCTGGCTATTGCGGAAACGATGGAAATCGCGCTGGAAAAAGAGGAAATGCGAGAGCGTCTTCAAGAAGTTAAAAAGGATATCATTGTTGTGCATGGCATACATCAGTTTTCGCCCATAATGCTGAAAACGATTGAAGTACTGAGTAGATACAAAAATGTCATTATCCTGTTCAATTACGTCCCGGACTATAAAAATGTGTATGAGACCTGGCTGAATGTCTATTCATGGTTTGAGAGCAAGACAATCCTGTCACCACACAACTTCTCACCGGATACACATGACTATGCTGGAGGCCGTATTGCAGATAACATTGCAGCTTTGATTGCCGGAAGCACAGCGACAATCGACTATTCGAATCAAGTCAAGGTGATTGAGTTTGACAATCAGACGGAATTTGCAGGATATATAGCCAAGAAATTCGAAAAAGCAGAGACAGCAAGAGCGAAGGATCACTATGCACATGCTGCGCTGTATTATATGGACGAGCAGATCTATGCGGCAAACAGTAATGTCAATGATATCTTAAAAATATATTTTCCAGAGCAGTTTGGAGAAAGGAATTTCCTCGACTATCCGATTGGTCATTTCTTCATTTCCATCACAAATATGTGGGATGAGGAAACGCAAGGGATGAATATAAAGGATCTGAAGGATGTCTATGAGTGCCTTTCGTGCGGGATTATCGCAGAAAGACAGAAGGGCGAACTGGTTTCAACTCTTGATAAGTGTATTCTGTATCTTGCAAATGAAAAGACGATCAAGGGGATGATTAAAAAGCTGAAAAAGTTGCGGACAAGGATTGAGGAGTTAGATCCCGACGATGCAGAGAGCGAGGAACTTCAGCGTGTAGAGTACTTTGATGTCACGAGCAGTGAGATTGATGAACTGATTTTGGGACTTAAGGATTTGAGTCATGTGGCTGAGAGTTTTTTCGCTGATTTTAATGATCAGGGGAATGATTTTAAGTTGTTCTATAAGAAGATTACAGATGTGCTTGTGACAAAGATCCTGGCAAAAGAAGATATCGATTCGGAATTCAGAGATATCGTTAAGCGGGTACTGAAACGTCTGGATGAGGTTAAGGAGGTAGAAGCAAAAGCGTCCTTTGATTGCTTGAAAGAGACAATGCAGGTATACCTTCAGCAACAGCCAAAGGAAGGAAAAGGCGCAAACTGGATTGTTAGAAATTTTGAACAGATTGACGGTGACATCTTAAGGAAGAATTTTAAGAACCAAGAGAAGACATACCATTTTGCCTGTCTTTCTGACAAGGATATGAGCATTACACATAAGGATGAATTTCCGTGGCCGTTGGACATAGATTTCTTTGAGGTGGCACAGGCACCGGTGGATTGGAAATATCAGGTATATGTAACATCGCGTATGGAGTATAAGAATTTCAGAAGGTACGCATTGGTTTATGGTCTGGCATTCGGGAGATGTAAAATCGTTCTAAGCTATATAAAAAATGCACCGGATCATGTGAATGAATTATATTATCTGTTGCGAATATTGAATGCAAAAACAGAGCCTTATATGTTGAATGATCCGAGTGAATATAGGAAAAACGATAGCTACATTCAGATTAAGGATGCTTTGTACAGAGGTTTCTCGCAATATGATCTGATGAAGTACAGATTATGCGGGTATCGTTTCCTGTTAGAGTCGGTCATTGAAGGAAAAACTGTTTATAAGGATGAATTCCTGTTAAGGCTGTATCTTGCAATTTTGCTTGAACACAGGGCAAGAAAGAAGTATTCCGACAGTACCTATGTAAAAAGCATAGTTCGTAACTATCTGATTGAACAGATGGATGAATTGTCTTCGGATTTTCCGTTTGTAAATCAATCGGACATTCTGGATATAGTAAACCATGCGGCAAGCTACATAGAGCAATATGGGGTAAATCGCGGGAAATTTACCAGCATACGGACGAATGAAATTGAGTACATGATCAAAAGAGAAAATTTCCTTTCGGTTCCGTCCGGAAAAGCTGTTGATGGAAGATTCAGAGAAGTATTTAAGAATGCTGCGCAGGCAGAGGTGGATGCGTATTTAAGCGAGGAACGTCTGGAAAAAGACAAATATCTGAAAACACATAGCAGTCTTTGCAATAAATGTGCAGCTAAAGATATATGTTTGGAAACATTTAGAAGGGCGAAGAAATAGGGAGTTGGTATGGTAAAAAAGGGAATGTTCGTCAGATGCCCGATCGATCGAGAGTACCCGGCAGATCCCAGGGTTTTTGCGACAGGGAAAGTTGTAGGTGTGAACGAATTCAATGAAACGGCGCATATTGTATTTCTCGATCCGTTTGGATATAGGATATTTTTTGAGTTTGTTCCGGAAAAAGTCGAAGAGGCTCCGCTGTCAGTACTTGATCATTGCCATTTGTTTAAGGGGGCGTTAGTTAAGTATGGGCAGAGTCAGGGCTGTGTCGTTGAATATAAAGTAAGAGATGATGGGGGCTTTGACTATTATATTCAGGATGACGAAAGCAAGGAGTATGTATGCCTTGAAGAGGAAAAACTTCAGGCGTCTTTCTTTTCAGGCGCTGCCAATCCTGCACATCAGCTGGCGAAATATGAGTTCCAAAATCCCTGCTGGTATATGGGCAGGCAGGTCGTGAAGGATACGATGAATATTCTTGACAATTCTATTTTTGGATTCAAAGAGTTGGCTGGATGTAAAATTTATCTTAAGGCGTTTCAGGTCAACACGATCATGAGATGCCTTCAGGGAGATACCTGCAGATACATGTTGGCAGATGAAGTGGGGCTTGGAAAGACAATAGAGGCAAGCTCCGTGCTGAAGATTTTCCTGAGTGATAAAGCGGGAAAGAAGATCTTGATTGCAGTGCCTAAAGTGCTGACGGCACAGTGGAAGACGGAATTGTTGTTCAAGTTCGGGATTCTGGAAGGGCAGAATGAGAATGACCATGTTCTTTCTATAAAGGCAATCGAAGACCTCATGGATGCAGAATGCAATAGAACATGGGATTTCACGATTGTAGATGAGGTTCATAATTGTATCATGGAGCCGCAAAACTATCAAAAGATACATGAGTTGAGTAAAAATTCAGAGAATATCATACTTCTCAGTGCCACACCTATTCAGCAGCGTAAAGAGGAATACCTTAAGTTATTAAGGCTGATCCAACCGCAGACTTATGATGATATTGAGATTGAGGGGTTTTCAGCGTTAGTTGAAAAACAGAACCAAATTGCCAGGGTCACGCATTCACTCCTGGACGATATTGACAGTTTGAAGAACGAATTGTTGCCGGATGTAGAGGAAGAGGATCCACACGAGAATGAAGATGTGCAGGATCAATTGGAAGAGCTGACGGATAATTTAGAAGATTTGTCTTCTTTGATCGGAGATGATGTTCTTTCAAAGATGATTTCAAATATTGATACTTCGAAAGATGATTTTGGCCTTTATGATATGCAGGTGGTTATTTCCTATGTTTGTGATAATTACCAGATTGAAAGAAGCATTATTCGGGGCAGAAGGGCAATTCTGGGAGTATACCCGAAGGATGATGCCGGAGAGTTCGCTGAAAGAAAGCTGGTAGAGCTTTCCTACGAGATTGGAGTAGAAGAAAACTATTATGAATTCGAAGCATATAGAACCTTAAAGGAATGGGTTTTACAAAACCAGGATTCATTTGATGAGAAAAAGATAGAAAGCGATATTCAACCGATTCTGGAAGCCTTTTTCAGTTCGCCTTGGGCGTACTACGAAAGGCTGAAAGAAAGACTTGGCGGACAAGGTTCAATTCCGGAAAACGTATGGAAAAGCGCGGAACGCTGGATTGAAGATGAAAATGAAACAGTTGATAATATGGCAGACGTGTTGGATGAGATTGAAAATCATCCTTCCCGGTTAGTAAAGCTGGTAAATTACATAGAAACAGAATTACTTGACAAAAAAGTTGTTGTATTCACAGATCACATAGAGACTTTCAAAGTTTACTATGAAGTTCTGCGAGAAGCTTTTGGTGATGAGGTGACCGCCTTTTCCATAACTATAGATAAGGATGAAGCGGAAATCAACGTATATCGTTTTCAGTCTGATCCAAGCTGTAAGATTTTAATCTGCGATAAATCTGGAGGAGAAGGTCGAAACCTGCAAATTGCAGAATATGTTATCCATGTAGATTTGCCATGGAATATCAACACAATTGAGCAGCGGATTGGCAGATTGGATCGTATGGGAAGAGATGTTCATATGCCAGTAACATCGGTCGTGATCCATACAACGGAAAGCTATGAGGATCAGTTGTTTCATTTCTGGAATCAGGGGTTAAATGTATTTGGACAGTCATTAAGCGGCCTTGAAATCATCATGAATGATATCAACCAAAAGATTGTTGAATCCATTCAGACAGATTTTGAATATGGTCTCTATCGTCTTGTGCCTGAGTTGATCAAGGAAGCTGAGCAGATGCGGGAGACCGTTCAAAGAGAACAGATTTTTGATACGGCCGCGTTAAGATACAGGCCAATGTACAGCCAGTTAGAACAACTTTTGCTGAATTATCAATTTAATGAAAATGAATTATTTGCGCAAACGATGATGAGTTGGGCGTCTTTGGCCGGCTTTGGTGAAGTGCAACAGAATAAAGATAGTGGTTTGGCAGCGTTTGATGAAAACAACTTTTCCATCAAATCAGCGCAAAATTCCTTCTTACGGCCCCCAAACTGGGATAAGTATCTGGGTAAAAAGCAGAATGAAATAGCGATCAGAGTGCAGAGAGGGTTGAAAGAAGAAAAGCAAAAAAATATATTCAGAAACAACCGGATCATCAAGGGGTCGTTTGACAGAGATGTTGCGATCAAAAATGATTATATTCATTTTTATGCTCCGGGAGATGAGATTTTTGATTGCATAACAGACAATGCGATACACTCCTATAAGGGGATGGCGACTGCTTTTGCAGCTCTGTCATCACTTGATTGGAAGGGCTTTATTTATACATATTCCATTGAACCAAATGAAAGACTTTTATTGGATGAGGAAGTATCGCTTTATGCTTTGGGATTATTCAGGCAGTATCTGGCAGCTACGATCCAAGTGGTTCCTGTTCCTTTTAATGCATACAATCAGGTTCCGAACAAGAGCGTCATAAATGAGCATAGAAGGCTGGCACAATCTGGTTATTTTAATGGAGGCGATACTGTTGACCATTTGGGAAGACGTGGGATGAGTTGTGGTTTCTTGGATTTGCCTAAAAAGTACAAATGTACAAATCTTGAATGGTTCAAGGCCCAATTTCCGGATGAGCGATGGGAAAAGTTGGTGACCCAGAGCAGTAAGATTGCTAGGAAGAGTGCTTATGAAAGCTATAAGAAGGAATCCAACCTATCTGGCGCAAGGGAAATGATCGAACAGATTCTTTCTACCCATGAGGCAAGATCCAATTATTATGGTACGAAGGATAGGGATTCGATGGAAGCCCTTAAGCACCAATACGGGATTATTTATAACAGTTTGTGTAAGCCGATCATAAGAATGGAGTCAGCAAGTTTTATGTGGCTGGTAAAAAAGAATGGATAAAGAGCAGATTATTGAGAATGTCGAAAAACTGATCAATTTAGAGATTGATCGATGGGATTTCCATAAGAAGGAAGATACGGATATGGTTGAGAGTGCGCTTGAGAATGTTGTCATCAGGCTGATCAATACCTTTATGAAGTATAAGAAAGGGATGGCCGGGATGTCAGATTATCTAAGTGTCCTCAGGAATTTTATGATTTCATTTCAGACAGAATTAAGTGTGGATGATTCGGGGCTGCTTGAAAATAATCATTTCGGAATACACTTTAACCCGGCAATACGAAAATACTATACAACATTCGAGACACCGGATTATGTGAGGCATAAAAGCTTTGTGGAAAACACATTTGTAAACTTTAGTACAGAGATTCCCGAAAGAAAATCTCCGTATTCACTGCACACGAATCAGTTTATTACCGAGCTTACAGGCTATTCCCGCTTTAAATCAATGGAGCAAAAGCTCTGCGTTTTTGGGGCATTGAATACTCCTGCAGGATATACAACTCTGGTATCAATGCCGACAGGCGGAGGGAAAAGCCTGATCACGCAGGTGTTGGGCTATGAGAAGGAAGGGCTGTCAATCGTAGTGGTTCCTACGGTCTCATTGGCACTGGATCAGGAAAGGGTTGCAAAGAAGAATATAAAGATATCGAAGGAAGACGAAATCTTTTGTTACTATAGCGGATGTAAGAATTTTACTAGAATACTAGATGCTATCAAAAATAAGAGGGCAAAGCTGCTATTTATATCTCCGGAAGCGTTGATCAAAAATGAGTCTTTCCAGGAACTGATTCGCGAGGCAAACGCGCTCCGGTACATAAGAAACATCATCATAGATGAGGCGCATATCGTGGTTGCGTGGGGGGACTTCTTCCGGGTGGATTATCAGTGCCTTGGACCATGGCGCAGAGAATGTATGAAAACAAATCCGGACATACGAACATTTCTTTTGTCTGCTACTTTCAAGGATGATACGGTGGCTGCTTTGAAAAAAATGTTTGCCGAGGATGGCAGATGGATTGAACTGCGCTGTGACTCTTTAAGAAAGGAACCGCATTTTATTGTAATAAGATCCAGAAGTTATAACGAAAAAAGGAATAGAACACTTAATCTTGTAAATATAATGCCGAAGCCGATGATTCTTTATGTGGCTTCACCGTATGAGGCGGACAAATGGCAAAAGTATCTTCGGTACTATGGGTATAACAATATAAAGACATTTACGGGAGATACAAAATCAGATGAACGATTAGCCTTGATCGATCAATGGTCCAGGAACGAATACGAAATCATGATTGCAACCTCTGCGTTTGGGGTCGGAGTCGATAAAGCAGACGTGCGAAGCGTGATCCACCTGCATGTGCCGGATAGCCCGGATTCCTATTATCAGGAGCTTGGCAGAGGCGGGCGGGATGGATTGCAGTCCCTTAGTATTCTTTGTATTGAGGATGATGACATCCCCAGAGCGTTGAATCATATCAACAAAGTTCTCACCACTGAAAAGCTGATGGGCCGTTGGTGGAGTATGTATAAAAATCCATCGAATATGTGGAGCGGAGGGGAGATTGCAATTTTTGCATCCACAAAGCCGAATTATAATCGTATCAACTATTTCGAAGAAGGAAACGAAAGCGACGAGAAGTGGAATATCAATGTTTTGTTATTGCTTAGCAGATATGGATTGATCCGGATTTCATCGATTGCGTTAGATGACAATAATCGGTATATCTTTACAATCCGGATTTTGGATGAGCAGATCACTGTGGAATCCAAAAAGACGGAGGATGTGTTTGACAAGATTAGAGAGAAAGAAGCGTTAAAGTCGCTATCTGCATTTTCTTTAATGCGAATAGCAATTGAGCGGGAAACAGCAATCTGCTGGTCATCTATGTTTTATGAAACATACCCACTTGTTTCGGAATATTGCCCGGGATGCGGACAGCACGAGAACGTGGTTTGCGATGAGATGGATCGTTTTCCTTTGTTGCTGGATGTTGAAGAACCGAGAAAAAGCATCCCATCTGAGATGAAAGGGTTCTTTTCAGATACTCGAGAAGCGTTACTGGTCACAAAAGAATCCAGGAAGCGGATTATAGACCAGTACATGCCTGACCTTGTGGTATGTGAGGATGCATCAGGGTACGACGAAGCGAAAAAGCCCGGAATGATGTATGTCAATTTTCAGGAACTGCGTACATTGGTAAAGCATGATTTGGGCTTCTTGGTATCTGGTCTGATTCTGGCTATCTATAGTAATGACCAGAACGCAGCGATGGGAGAATATCAAATCATGAAAAAGTGTGTAAAGAAAGGAAATACTGTTATCCATGTGGCGTATAGCGATTTTAGTATTTATAGATCCTCAAATAAAACGATTTCACTCGATATAGATGGAAGGGTAGTCAGCATATAGTGTGGGAAGGAAGAGATTATGTTTGTTGGAAATATGGTCACAGAAGCAATACCTGCAAGAATCTTTGCATTATACAGGATTGTTGAATCAAAGAAAGGGATATCGCGCAGAGATCTGCAAAACCTTATGGAACCTCCGGGTATTTACAAGGGAGCAAGTCCCTATTTTCCGGCTGTATTAAGGGCAGCGGAAGAATTGAAGCTGATTGAAAACAAGGACAATGAGGTCAAATTGCCGGATGAGAAAAAACAACTGAAGACAATCGACGACTTCAGGAAATATATCATATCGATCCTTCCTGATTTCAAAGACGGACAGTTTTGGAAATGCTCAAATATTGTTGTAAATATGAATGAAAAGATATTTAAGTATAAGTCGATCGCAGATTCGGAAATGCTGAATTATCTTTCGAATCAGACAGGTGAAACAATTAAGGCGCCCATGATCAGAGGATGGCGATTCTGGGCACAGTTTCTTGGATTTGGTGTGATGAATGACATGGCTTTTTTGCCCAATGCGTATGTATACGTGAAAGATGTGGCGGCCTTGATGGGGCTGGAAAAGAATAAGGAGTACCCGATCTCGGATTTTATGACCAGATTTATGCAGTATGGGCAGATTCTTCTTCCACAGGCAACATCAAACAGAAACTTGAATATTGCCATGTCCAGTGCGTTAAGAGAACTGCATGATAATGGAGAAATCGAATTGAAGTATGGAAGTGATCAGGAGATGAAATGGTTCTTATATCCGTCAAAGGAACTGTTTGATCAGCCTGTTTCGTCTATTGTGTTTAAGGGAGTTAAGTCATGAATATTGAGATAGCCAGAAAAAGATATATGGATGTAATCCGGCCTGATGTTATGCATAATTCACTGGGCGATTTCCTTGCGACGCATGTCCCGATGAAAAAGCTGTATGTGACGGAACATCTGACAGATCAGGCAGGAGTGCCGGAACTGGATAAGAAATCGCCAAAGACGGAGGAAGAGGTTTATGAACTCTTTATGGGGGAAAAAGAGGAAGATCAGTTTGTTTTGGTGATTGGCGACAGCGGTGCCGGGAAATCGCATCTCATCCGTTGGATGAATACGATGCTCGAAATCCGGAAGCCAGATAATGAAGTTGTTCTGCCTATACGACGGGTGGATAATACGTTAAAGGGAACAATTAAGCAATTGATCGAGCTTCCGGAGGTAAGAGAACTTCCAGATAAGGAACTGTATAAGAAGCTGGCTTCGGCAACGACAACTGTGCCGGAAAAGGAGTTGAAGGAGACGCTTTATTATCAGTTTGTGATTCAGATCACGAATGATGATGGAAAAGCAGGGGACGCTGACGGAGATCGAAAAATCAGCAATGTTGACAGAAAGCATTTAATAGCATTGCTTCAGAATTCTTTGTTTAAGGCAAGACTTATGGAGGATGATGGGCCGATTGACCGGATTTATGGGAAATTTGCTGAGAATAAAACAAATGATATCAACGACAAAGCGGCTGAGTTCTATTTAGAGGACTTTGATATTGATGCAGGGTTTAGAAATCAGCTGCTTTTAGGAGCAGATGACAAGGCTCGTAAGATTGCTGACAAGCTCATTGGGAATGGTGATTTTATGAACCTGGTGAAAGAGTACATGAATCTTTTTGTTGAAAAGGTCATTCAGCGATGTGCTGGTCTGGAACCAGGGGATTTGGCAAGCGTTATAGAAGAAATCAGACAGGAGCTTTACAAACAGGGAAAGACTCTGACTATATTGATTGAGGATATCACAGCGGCATCCGGAGTGGATGATTCCCTTTTGGATGCATTGCTGACAGATAAAATCGAATATCCGGATAAGAAAATGTGCAGAATGAACGCCATTGTGGGATCCACAGATGGTTATTACAGAGAAAAATTCAGGACAAATACAAAAGGAAGAATTCACAATTTTGTATATGTTCCGGATGATCTGTTCTCTGAAAATCAGAGCGGGCTGATTGAATTTTTTGCAAAATATCTGAATACAATTTCTATGGAGTCACATGAGATAGAAAAATGGATTGAATCCGGTAAGGCGGATGTGAAGTCTTACCCGATCCACACGGTAACGATCGGGAATGGCTGGGGAGAGTACAAACTGGATGGAAATGTCATTAATCTATTTCCGTTTACGCAGCACGCAATCATGTTCCTGTATGATAAACAGGATACGTCAAAGCGGAATCCCAGAGCGTTGATGCGGGAGATCATTGAGCCTTATATAAAGGATGCGTTGGATCATCTGGACGAATTCCCGGTACGCCGGCCTTCTTTTGTTGCACCGAATCCGGAATTACAGAATGTTATATATAATGACAAATCTTTGGATGATGCGACCAAAATCCGATTGTCGTTTTTCATGTATATATGGGGAGATGGAACATTACAATCCTATGAAAAAGATGGAGAAGCGTATGTTGCCGGTCTTCCGGTAAGCGTCTACAGGCAACTTAAATTGCCGGTAATTGAAGGAAATAAGGTTTCCTACGTTGAAAAACCGGATGTGAAAGCACCTGTGGAGGTGAAAAAACCTAAGATCGAAAAGATCGTTGAAAAGGAAAATGAGATGGTCCTCACAGCCATGGCAGAGGTTGACAGATGGATTGAAAACAGTGATTATAAACTGAGCATCGGTGCAACTACGAAGAATGTCAGAGCTCTGAATGATGCAAGAAAGAATATCAACAACTATCTGTTTGAAACAATTGATTGGCTCTCCGAAGGCGTTTCCATAGATGCTATGCTGAAGATCCGGGATACAGGGAACAAATACTTAGTTGCTTTTGAACGTCAGACGATGAAGAGCGATGCTGTGATCATCCTGCCTGCGTCAATTGAGTCCCGAAAAATTATTGAAGCCTTTGTACGTTGGAGCGAAGTTGGAAAGAAATCCTGGAATTTCGAAGGATCTACGGATTACCTGTATAGAATACAGAGATGGAGTGATAGTATAAAGCCTGCCATAGTTGAGGCGATCACGCACTATAACGGTACAGAAACGGACTATTTTACTTATGCAGTTGCCGCAGAGTATTATCGACTGATTTTGAATGGGTACTGCAAAAACTTCCAAAATCCGCAAAATTTCTCTGTTGATATGCTTTTGAGCGACAATCCCGCGGTTAGCGTGGAAAACAGTCACACAAAAACATGGAATGACCTTATGAAAATGGCTAATGGATCAGATGGACAGGAAGCTCGCAATTGCGTCCTCCAATTCTATAATTTGCCGCAGGGAACATCACTTAGCTCGACCAATTACGAATTTGACTATGTTTCTTTTCATAAAGCGGTTCGAAAGGTGATCCGGACAGGTCTGCGCTTTACCGATGAGGAGTTGCAGCTTGATGATCCAGTTAAGAAAAGAAGGATATATAGCGAGCATCTGAAAAAACTGCTAGACCGGATTGAAACGGTTGTCAAGGACGAAGCAGATGCGTTATCTGCTCAGATTGAAATACTGAAACAATTTATAGATCTGGAAGAATTGGAAGAGGCAAGTGATATAGAAGAATTGGTAAAACAGATCAGTAAGTTTTATAGTCAGGCACAGACAAGCCATGTGGGAATTTCAGTACATTATGATGCAAGCAAAATTAACAGCTGTAAAAAGAATTCGGGTCAAATTCTAAGCTCAATAAAAAATGCACAGCAGATTATTGAGACAAAGGAACCGGTAGAAGCGTTGATTCGTTTGAGCAGGGATCCGATGCAGGGGTTGAAAACATTTGTCAAATTACTGGCTGTAGCAGGTGCGGACGTTGAGAAGGCGGATCATGAATGTGAGCTTCGGATGAAGAATAAGAACAAGAACACGGGGGATGACAGCAGTGCCGTAGAGGTTTTTCGGAATGAAACAGATAAAGTCAAGGAGTGCAGATCTATTATTGAGGAGGTGAAGAAAAATCATGTTATTGGATAAGCTTACCACATCAATTAAGAAGATGAAGCAGTTGGACATCGTGGAAAACGCAGTATTGGATGCGGAAAAGAAAGCCCAAAACGAAGCTGCTTACAAGGCACTGGTCGGTGACTTTCATAAAACCGTAAAAAAATTGCAGCAGGCGGTGGAGACCTTGGACTATTCGGTGACAGACGAGACAGTTCAATATCTGAGTGACGGCGTGGAGAACCTGCTGACTGTTATATCTGCGGGGATTGTTGATGCAGAGGATCTTTCGAGTGCCCGGCAGTATATTAACAGAAAAGTAAATCCTGCGCTTGTTAAAGAGTGGAAGGTGTATTATCAGAAAAAGACACCAGAGAGCCTCTCCAAATTAAATACTTTGGGCCACCTGGCTGCGAACTCTGAGACTGCGGCAGTAATCAGGGCGAATATTTCGAACGGAGGAGAGTGGAATGGGCTTTCGTTGTCGGATGACGGGAAAAATTCCAGATTAGAGTTGTTCAAGTCTGCGATTGATGAAATTGATGAACTAGAGGAAAGTCTGAATCTCAGCGATGAGATTAAAGATTTTATTGTGAAAGTGACAACAAAAAAAGCCAGGGTGAGTGATGTGAACGAAAATATCATCAGGTGGATCAAAGCTGAAAACCTTGAGGAGCGGTTTGTAATCAATTTCAGTACCTAAATAAAACTGTTCAGGATCATACAATGGCTGTGGTTTGGAATGTTGAATTCTTAAATGCTTATTATTCATTGAGCTGGTTTATGTTAACTTTTAAGAGGTCTTGAAAGAGAACGTTGAGGAGTGAAAACAAGGATATGGCAGTTACAAAAGATTTGATAGATGGCTTGATCGTGACAATACAGAATCTGTATTTAGCGGATGATATTCCCTGGATGATTGGCTACTCCGGAGGAAAAGACAGCACAGCTGCGGTTCAGCTTGTGTGGATGGCGATTGAGAAGCTTCCCGTAAGTGAGAGAAATAAGACTATCCATGTCATGAATACAGATACGTTGGTAGAGTCACCGGTTGTGTCTAAATGGGTTGAAAAATCATTGGAGCAGATGAAAGAAGAGGCGGAAGCAAAAGATGTCCCTTTTGTTCCTGTGCGATTGATACCGGATTATAACAATACATTCTGGGTGAATCTGATTGGCAGAGGATACCCATTTCCGAGGATGAAGTATCGCTGGTGTACGGACAGGCTTAAGATTCAGCCAGTCAATAACTTTATACGCAGCAAAATAGCTGAACATGGAGAGATCATCCTCGTGCTGGGAACCAGAAAGCAGGAGAGTTCACGACGAAATCGGACAATGACAAATCTGGAAAAAAAGAGGATCAGAGAGCTCCTGAGCCCGAATCCGACACTCGCAAACGAATTGGTATTTTCACCTATGGAAGATTGGTCTGATGATGATGTATGGGCTTTTTTGATGCAATACAAGAATCCATGGGGGTATTCCAATATGGATCTTCTGACTATGTACAAGGGGGCTACTGCAGATAATGAATGTCCGATACATATAGATAAGACAACGCCGTCCTGTGGAAAGAGCAGATTCGGCTGCTGGGTATGTACGATGGTTGAAAAAGACAAATCTATGGAGGCTATGATCGCGAATGATCGGGAAAAGGAATGGATGACTCCTTTGCTGGAGTTTAGGAATGAATTCGGAAACGAGGATGGGGATCGGGAAAGAAGAAGTTTCCGAAGAATGAAAGGGAATCTTCAGGGAAACTATGGAAAGCTATTCCATGGACCATACAATAAGGATACCAGAGAAAAATGGCTAAGAAGGCTTTTGGAGATCCAAAGAGATATCAATATTAGTGGACCCGAAGAATTCAGGGAATTGGAACTGATCAGACCACAGGAACTTATGGCTATCCGAAGAATATGGGTAAATGAAAAACATGAATTTGACGATTCGTTACCACGAATCTACAGGGATGTGATAGGATATGGTTTTGAAGACCCTGAATGGATACATAATGACAATTTTGGGGACGAAGAGTGGAAGATGCTAGAGGAGATCTGCCATCAAATGTATCCGGATGAGGAATTGGTATTCGAGATGATGTATACCATGATCGATCTGGAGAATAAGGCATTTGGAGTGAACCAGAGAAAGGACATTCTTGAAGGGATAAAAAGTACTATAAGCAAAACCTTCTATAAGGATGAAGATGATGCTGCGCAGTATTACTCAGATATGATGGTTAGAAAAAAGGAACATGGCGGTAAGTACAATGAGAAATTCTTGGACTATCAGGCAGAAGTAACGGAATTTGAAGACGATGAGGAATAAAATCTATGGTGATAAAAAAACTCATACTACATAATTTTGGTGTTTATGCAGGAGAGAATGAGTTTGTGTTTGAGGGAGACAAGCCGATTGTTTTAATCGGCGGGATGAACGGAAGAGGCAAAACAACATTTTTAGAGGCTGTATTGTTAGCGCTTTATGGTCAAAGTTCCTTTGCGTATTCAGAAAGCGCATACAAATCATACTCTGGGTACTTGCGTTCCTTTGTAAACAGGGGGGCAAAAGATAATACCTGTAGTGTTACTCTTGAATTTGAAAATAATAGTGGTATTGCTGAAAACTATGTCATCCGCAGATCATGGGATGCAGAAAGTAAGAGGCCAAAGGAACAAGTAATTGTGCATAAAGACGGGGAGTATAATGAGTTCCTCGCAAACAACTGGTCGTTGTTTGTGGAGAATATCTTGCCGAGTGCGCTTTCAAGTTTCTTCTTTTTCGATGGCGAGAAGATAGCGGAGTTGGCTGTGGATCATACGAATGATCAATTAAAGGATTCAATAAGATCTATGTTGGGAATATCTGTTCTGGATATTCTGGGTAATGATATTACACGTAATCTGAAGCGGATGAACAAAGCCGGTAAACAGAGTACATCAGCTGAAGAAGTAGAGCGTCTCAGAGAAGAAAAGGAGAGTGTAATTGAAGAGCTGACTGCTGTTGATACTGAATTAGAAAAGATAAAGAATAAGATAAATAAAGATAATGATGCACTTGAAGCATTACATCAGTTATACACGGCAAAAGGCGGGGATGCGGTCAATAAGCGGGAAGAGATGCTGAAAAATAGAGGTTCTCTGGAAGCGGGACTGTCAAAAGAAAAAGGCATACTATTCGAATTGGCTGCAGAAGAACTACCGTTGTTGTTGGTAGGAGATCTGCTGGCAGAGGTAAAACTTCAGGCTACAGATGAGCATATAAGTTCGGTCATGATCGAATCTGTTAATCAGCTGGATTCTTTTTACAAGGATTTTATATCTGGATACTCGGGCGACAAAAGGGCCGGAAAAGACTTTCTGGACTTTGTGAAAAAACAGACGGAGGGAAACCAGGTTGAAACTTTATATGGACTTTCAGAGCAGGCGCTTTTCCAGGTCAATGATCTGCTTGAAGGAAGCCTGGCAACCACACTATGTACAGCAAGAGAAACCATAAAAAAGAAGGCGAAGCTTGAAAAGAAGATAAGTGAGCTTGACAGTTACTTATCGCTTGACATTAATGACAAGGAACTACAGGCAATCTATAAAAATATAAAAAAAGCAGAGCAGAGGGTTATAGATGATCAAGTTAAGCTTGCGGAGATAGAACAGCAGAGGAGTACGGTAAATGCCAGAGTGATTGCGGTAACATCAGAGTTTAATAAGAATGTGGAAATATATTTGGCTACGGCAGAAGGCAGAGATAGTTCAGACAGAATAACAAAGTACTCAAACATGGCTCTGAATATAATAAGTGCCTGCTGATTAAACTTGAAATGCTTGATTTTACTGACTTTTCTGGATATTTGGTATATAATATTTGCAAGGTAATGCAGATTAATCGTTCATTTTTCGTGCAGATAACCTTAGAAATATACAAGCAAGGAGTCCGATATATGTACAAATATCTTGATAAGTTACAACATTCATTCCTCGATTTTAATCAGCCATTAGGAATGCATATGAATCCCGAAAACAGATGGGTGCGTTTGGCAGAACAAATCCCATGGGATGTTTTTGAATCAAAATATGCTGAACTGT
>OFGE01001717.1_pt1 | contig 18229 bp, 17 predicted proteins | sample 1521681 | NCBI WGS metagenome assembly OFGE01 (sample SAMEA3504093, study PRJEB24116) | mouse gut metagenome | biome: mouse gut; feature: mouse-associated habitat; material: faeces | place: Denmark | collected 2011
GAAGGTGTACTATGGATGACTAACTAAATAAGTTATTTATAATATACCAGGATAATATAGATGCAGAGCTGATGAACAAGTGAGTATGGTATCTCACAGTTTGTTGGCTCTATTCTTTTATAGAACAGGGGTAGAAGAAGTCCACTGAATAAAAAACGATGTTTGGTGGACGACTTTGCTATATCTTAATTTTCCTCTGACTTCGTTTTGGAATTTGGATAGATTTTTAATGTGTAGGGCTGATACGAAGTGGAAGCTATCCACATACTGCCAGACAGGAGCGAGGATAACCAGTTAAAAAAATCCTCATTCTTGTATGGGGAACTATACACCAAAAAGAGACTGGTATATACGATAGATTTATAAGATTATGGATTTCTATTTATATAACAGAAGGAATAGAAGGTCTTAAAAATAAAATTGAATATAACAAAACTCAATTCAAAGAATTATTTTATAAAAATATATTTAGTGGCTATATAAGCCACTTTTTTCAATATATGAAAAATTTAAAGTCAAAAATAATGTTATAAATGAAAAGGGTATCATTTTAAAATTTAGAAATAGTGATAATCTTGTAACAACACGTTTGGTGTGATATATTTATATATGAGTATACAAATGTACAAAAGTATAATTATAAAATATTACATAACAGAGAGAGGAGACTACTGTATGAAGAAGAGAAAAAATATAAATAGACTTTTTTGCATTACATTGATAATGATATTATTATTATCAAATGGTTTACTAAGAACACATGCAGAAGGAGATACTAATACAACATCTGGTTCAATTACAGAGGTTGAGGAAAGCAAGGAGCTAATTACAACTCTTGAAAGTATGATGAATGAATTGCCAATAATTGAAGAATTGGATAATGAAAAAGATACAGAGGTTATAGAGGAAACATATCAACAATTAGTAGAAATTAAAAAGTTGTATGATAATCTTTCTGAAGAAGAAAAGAACTTTATAACTAAAGATATTATTCATAAATTGGAAACAACTGAACAATGGTTTAGTGAAAGAGAAGAAGTAATGTCAAAACAAGAGCAAATGACAGCACTTATTTCTCAATTTGAAAAAAAGGTTTTACAATTACCAACATTAGAACAATTGAAAAATGGAGAATATACAGATACATTCAATCAAATATATCAAAAACTTATAGTCATTACAGATGAATATGATGAGTTTGCAAAAGAAGAACAATTATTAATTGATGAAAAAACAATAGATAAGCTACAATCTTTACATCAATGGTTCTCAAGTCAAATGTCTATAACCGCAACTGTTGCTGAAAATCCTAATCAAAGTTCAGTTGTTTATTCTCAAAATAAGATGGATGATTTCAAAATGGTAGGGCCATATCAATTTAATATTGCTGGAAATTCAAATACAAAAGGAAAATACCATATTAATTCTAGCTATGCTGTTCCTAATCATTCAGATACAGCAGCAGAAGCAGAGTGTGGAACACTTCCATCACAAATAGGAGGAAAAGCGACAACTGCTACAAATAGTAATTCTAGTAGTTCAGTTCTAGAAAAAAAGAATGATGTTAAAATAGTGAAAGCTTATTTAGTTGTAACAACAACAATTAATCCTGAAAGAATTTCAGGAAAAACAGCACCTTTAGCAAAATATGGATTCTTTTTTAAAGGTCCACAAGGAAATATAAAACACTATTATCCTAATAAGATTTATTATGATCAAACAAGTCAAAGAAATGCATGTTATTTAGATGTTACTGATTTTGTTAAAAAAGAAGGATATGGAAACTATACTGCAATTAATATTCCATATGCAAATATGGAAGCTGGTACATGGAGTGTAGGTAGTGATTTATTTGGAGCATGGAAATTGGTTGTTGTAGAAGAAGATGCAACTTTACCATTACGTATGGTTTGTTTAAAGCTAGGTGGAACTTCAGTTATCAGCGGTCAATCTACAAATGCCGAAATTTCAGGAGATGGGCTTGTTGTTAAAGGTGGAACTGAAACGAAACCATCTGGAGAACTTCTTTTCTCAATGGATGGATATGATATGGTAGATAATACTCAAACTCTACAATATAGCACAAGTACAAGCGGTGGAAATAAGAAGCTAGCAGAATCACCATATCGTTCAAATAACTACTTTTATACAGGAATGATTTTACATAATGGAGAAGAACTTGATAATACCCCAAAAGCATTCCCAGCTTATCAAGCTAATAGCACAACACGTTTGACAGCAGCAGCTCTTCATGGTGGTGCTGTATTTGATACTTATAATACAGATTTCGAAGTTATGAAAATTAATGATGAATCAAATAGTGGAAGTATGCAATTATCTGGAGGAGAAAAACAGGTAACAATGAAAGCAGATACAAGTAGTGCTCCTACATTACTTTCTGCTTTAGGTTTAGCTATTGATATTGTTGTTCCAGAATTTGAGTCTGATATTACTGTTACAAATTTAACACAGCATTATACGACAGCAGATACAGGTTATGACAGAACAGAAAACTATGCTTTACCAAATGATCGTTTAAAGGTATCTGTTGCATGTAAAAATACTTCAAATTCAAGTGATAAAATAGGTATTCAAAATGCAAAATTAACTGTTGAAACACCTGCATTTTTAACTATAGAAAAAGATACAATTAAAGGAAAATATATTGATAAAGATGGACAAGTTACTGAATTAACAGCAACTGTAAATACAAAAGAAAATAAAGTTGAATTTGCTTTAAAATCAGATATTACAGTTTCAAGTGGAGGACATTTTGAAATATCTTATGAAGGTGAAGCAAAAAGTACACGAACTTATACAGAGTATACAAATAGAACTTCTGTTCAAGGAACATTTGTTGATGATGATGGAAATCACTATGAGAGTTTTTCTTTAGAGAATATGGGGATTTCTTATGCTGAAACAGCTTCTGATATCTTAAAATTTAAATTAACAGTTAATAAAGATGGAAATGGTGATGTTACAGGAACAGGAAAATATCCATATGATAAAAGTGCTGTTGCTACTTGGACACCAAAAGAAGGAAGTTATACAAAATTATTACTTGTTGATGGTGAAGTCAGAGATGATTTGGTTTTAGATGAAACAGCAACAATTCAAATGAATAGTAAGGATCATACAGTTTTTGCTAATTTTGTTGATGGTAAAAGACCAGTTAAGGATTATTATACTATTTCAGTGAGTGGTGATAGTCATGTTGAAGATTTAACACCAAGTAAGATGTTAGCATCAGGACAAAATTATACAGTATCATGGAGTGTTCAAGAAGGATACTCAGTCAGTGAAATATTAGTAGATGGTTATGCTTATCCAGTTTCTAATGAAGGAAGTATTACATTTAAAGGAATACTAGCAGATCACACAGTACAAATTCATACAGTTAGTGATTATGTCTATGTGCAAACGGTTGTAAAAGGCTCAGGAAGCATTACGCCATCAGCATTAGTACGTCGAGGAGATAATTATCTTGTAGAATGGAAAGGAAAGAATGAAGATAGTATTCTTTCAACAGTAACAATTAATGGAAAAGTTGTTTATAACGAAACAGCAGCCAAAGCAACTATACCTACAAAATGGAATTTTACAAATCTTCAAAATTCTCAAATTGTTGAGGTTGTATATCGTGAAGAAGGAAAAACTGAAAATGATTTGTGTTTAGTCACAACACAATTATTAAATGGACCTGGAAGTATTACACCATCTCAAACAGTAACTTCAAATTCTTCTTTAAAAATACAATGGCAACATGATAAGAATTATGAAGTATCTAAAGTTGTTTATTATCAAGGATCTATTAGACATGAAATGCCAGTTACAGATAATTTTATAGAATTAAAAGATATTACAGAAGATTGTATTGTTCAGGTTTATTTGAAAGATAAAACTGATATATCCCAAGATACTTTATATGAGATTACAACATCATTGGTTGGTGGACCTGGAAGTATTAGTCCTAATCAAATACAAATAGTTAAAGGAAGTCAAAGGACAATACAATGGGAAATTGAAGATGGTTATAAAGTTGTTTCTGTAATGATTGATGGTAATATTTGGGATAGTTTAACAGAAGCCAAGAAACATGTTTTTAAAAATATTACAAGTAATCATCAAATTGTTGTTAATATAAAGAAAGATGTACCTCCAACAGAAAAAAGTGATTTATATAAGGTAGATACACATAAAATTGGAAATGGAACAATTAGTGAGTCGGTCATTGTTAAACCTGGAGCATCACATGTTGTAACATGGAGTCCAAAAGATGGAGAATCTGTTTTAAGTGTAACTGTAGATGGAGTAAAAAGACCAGATTTAATTGATAAAGGAAAGATAGAATTTGTTGGAATAGGAAAGAATCATACAGTTGATGTTGTCTTTTCAGTTGATCAAGATGAACCTAAACCAGAAGATTTCTTATATTATATTTCAACAAAACTTTATGGTGGTGTAGGAACAATCAGTTCTTCTATACAGGTTAAACAAGGTGAAACTTATTTAGGAAAATGGACAGCAGATAAAGGATATTCTGTAAAGACAATTTTAATTGATGGTATTGTTGTGGGTAGTTTACAACAATTTGGAACTTTCAATTTTGATGATATTCAAGATAATCATGAAGTTGTTGTCGTTTTAGAAAGTGAAAAGGAACAAAATCCTATTGAGACATTATTGAATGTATCAACATCTATTAAAGGACCAGGAACAATTACACAAAGTATGATTCTTAATAGAAATGATAATCATAAAGTTGAATGGAATATAGAAGATGGTTGGGAATTAGATAAAGTTTATGTTGATGGTGTACTTGTGTCAGAAACAATGTTTAAAGATAATTCCATAGATTTTACAAATTTACAAGCTAATCATCATGTTGAAGTTGTTTTAAAGAAAACTGATAGTCCAGATGAATCAGTTGATGATATTTATCCATATAAGGTTGAAACAATTATTAAAGGTGGAATAGCCAATATTACTCCTACAACTTATTATGCTCATGGAGAAGATGCAGAAGTAGAATGGAAAATTGACCCATTCTATGAGATTTCAAGAATTTATATTGATGGTGTTTTACGTGAAGATTTAAAAGATAATAAAATTTCTTTTGCAAATCTTTCAAAGAATCATAAAGTTGAAATTATATTAATACCATTAAAACCAGTAGATGTAGCTATAGAAAAAACAGCAAGTAATATGACGCATCCAGATGGTCCAAATAAAGTAGGAGATACGATTTTATATACATTAAGAGCAGTTAATAAAACACCACACTCACAATGGGATAATGTGGTTATTCAAGATCAAATACCTGCAAGTTTAACAATAGATTTAGATAGTATTGTGCTAATTGGAAAAGATGGTTCAGTTCAAAAAGTAACAAAAGATAATGTTTCTTATGATAAAAATACTCAAATTTTATCTGTAAAAGTTAATACATTATTAGAAAATGAATCATTTATTGTAAGTTTTAAAGCAGTTATAAATGAAAAAGCTGTTTCAGCAAATGGTGGTATAAGTATTAAGAATATAGCAAGTGTTGTTGGAACTGATGCTGATAATAAACCATTGCCTAAAGAATGGAGTGAAGAAGTTCTTCCAGGATCAAAAGAAGATGAAAAAATTATGCCTTTAGATCCTGAACCATACTACCATAAAGTAGGTGAAATGAAGACATCAAAGAATAATAAACTTTATGTTGGAGATTCTATTTTATATACATTAGAAGTGGGAAATAAAAAAGCAGGATCATTATGGGCAGATGTTATTGTGCAAGATCAACTTCCAGAAGGTTTAACACCAGATCTTGAAACATTATGTATTATATTACCAAATGGTAATAAGATTGTACCAGAAGATTATACATATGATTCAAAAAATCATACTTTAACTGTTTATATTGGTGATGTTTATGGATTGGATAAATATAAAGTGGAATTTGAAGCAATTATTAATGAAAAAGCATTAGATAGTGATATTGGAAATCAAGCTATTGCTTTTGGATATGATCCAGAACACAAACCAGAAAATAAGCCATCATCAAAAGATCCTTTACCTAATGTTGATGATGAGAGTGGAGTTTTATTTGAGGAAATTGATAAACCTGTTTATCCAAAGAATAGTAGTGGAAAAGTTATTAAAAATGTTTCAATAACAGTGAAACCAAATCAAGATGATGATTTATTAACAGATGTTGCTCCAAGTCAAGTAAAAACTGGAGATATGGTTAATATTGGTTTATGGATAACAATATCTCTATGTTCAATTGTTTGTATTGGTTTTGTTTTAAAAAGAAAACATTGAATTCATTATAAATAGGAAAGAATTGAGTCTATATTGAATAGATTTCAATTCTTTTTTGTATAAAATGTGAATGAGTAAAGAAAATAATTTATAAATATTAACTCTTTTCATTGCTTAATATTCTTATTTGTGGTATTATGAGCAAGTAAAAGAAATAATAATAATTCAACTGGTCATCATGTTATTAGTTAATTTTGTTATCACTTATATACAAAATCTAATAATTTGATGATTTTTTATATCAGTGCTAGTTCTTCTACAAATAAATAGAAGGAGGTACTAATATGAGTACAGGTAAGGTAAAATGGTTTAATAGTGATAAGGGATATGGATTCCTTAAGGAAGATGCTACTGGTAATGATGTTTTTGTTCATTATTCAGGGATTGCTACAAGAGGTTTTAAAACTTTAGAGGAAGGTCAAACTGTTAGTTTTGATACTGAAAAAGGAATGAGAGGATATCAAGCTATTAATGTTAGAATTGTTTAAACACCGAGAGGTGTTTTTTTCTATATATTTTAATTTTACAGATTATTATTTTTAAGATACAATGAGGTATATAAAAGGTAATAGGAGAGAAAATATGAGTATTAAAATGATTGCTGTTGATATGGATGGAACATTTTTAAATAGTGAAGCAAAATATAATGTTGAAAGATTTCGTTATATCTATTCTTTATTAAAAGAGAGAAATATTCAATTTGTTATTGCAAGTGGTAATCCATGTAGACAATTACAAGGTTTTTTTGAAGAGTGGAAAGATGAACTTATTTTTATTGCAGAGAATGGAGGATATATTGTTGATAAGAATGAGGAAATTTATGAAGCATATATTGATATGTCAGATGCTCAAGTTATTATTGATGCTTTGAAAAAAATGCCAGAAGTATTATCTTGGGTGTGTACTAAGGATCAATCTTATACATTAGATACTATTTCAGATGATTATTATGAAATGTTTTTACCTTATTTTCCAGGAGTTAAAAAGGTTCAAGATTTTTCATTAGTTAATCATAAATTAGTTAAGTTTGCATTATATTTACCATTAAAAAATGTAGAAGAAGTTACTCATTACTTAAAAGAAGTTACTAGTTCTCAGATATGTGTTGTAGATAGTGGACATTATTGTGTAGATTTAATTCCAAATCATGTTAATAAAGGTGAAGCTATAAAAAAATTGATGAAAAAATATAATCTTAAGAAAAACGAAATAATGGCATTTGGAGATGCGTATAATGATGAAGCAATATTAAAAGTTGTTCAATATGGATATGCTATGGAAAATGCTAGTGATGATTTTAAAAATATGTTTGATTATATAGCACCAAGTCATAATAAAGAAGGTGTATTAGAAGTGATTGAAAATTATCTTTTAACAGGGAAGTTTTTAAATTTAAAATAGATGATAGAAAAGAATCTATCATTTTTTATTTGAGTGTATAAAAAAGAAAATTTTTAATTTATTGACAATAAAATTTATGTGTTTTACCATGAAGAAGAGGAAGGCCTTGCTCAGAAAAGGAGCAAATAAAATGTATCATTCAAGATTTAAAAAGAGTCATTATGAAGCTGGTTTTCATTATGGACAAATGTTATTAAAAAATAATAAAAGAATTGATGATAATCATACTTTTGTTATATCTCAAAAAAGAAAAGACTTTGCTGAAAAATGCTTACCTTATTATCAACAATTTTATCCTGAAATATTATATGAGATAAGAGGTTTAGCAGATGGACAACAGATATCTTATGAAAATATGTATACTTTTTTATTGAGTATGTATTGTTTTGAATTTAATAATAAGTGTACATGTTTTGCATTTCAAACAAAAAATGAAATTCTTTTAGGGAGAAATAGTGATTTTCTAGTGGAGTTAGAAAAGTTATATATGAATTGTTTATATAGTTTAGATGATGTCTATGCTTTTAATGGAAATACAACTGCATTTATTGAAATAGAAGATGGCGTAAATGAATATGGTTTAGCAATAGGATTAACTTTTATATATCCATATATAGTTCAACCAGGATTGAACGCAGGAATGTTAGTTAGATTTTTATTAGAAAAGTGTCAAACAGTTAATGAAGCCATTTCTTATTTAAAAAAATTACCAATAGCTTCATCTCAAACATTAACAATGATTGATAAACAAGGAGATATGGTTATTGTTGAATGTAATCCACAACATGTTATTCTTATTTATCCAAATGAAAAAGAAAACTTTATTGTTACGACTAATCATTTTCACTCACAAGAAATGAAAATGTATAGAAACATAGATATTGATAATTGGAAATCTGATATAAGATATGAAATGGCATATCAGGCATTAAAGAGTAATCCACAATTATATTCAGTAGAATTTGCAAAAGATGTATTAAAGGGTAAATATGGTTTTATGTGTCAATATGATCGAAAGAGAGGAGCAGATACAGTATGGTCTGTTATTTATGATGTTAAAAATAATAAAATATTAAGATCAGAGGGCAATCCATCACGAAAAAGATACAAAGAGGATAAGAGGTTTAATTGGAAATAGTAAGTTAGTGATAGTAAATATAAAAAGATTATATTCACTATATAAATAAATACTTTTATAGGAGAAGAATTATGGAAATATTAGATATTGTAGATGAAAAAGGAAATCCAACTGGAAAAACTATAGAAAGAAAAATTGCTCATCAACAAGGTATATTACATCGTACTGCGCATGTATGGATTGTAAGAAATAAAAAAGGAATTATACAAATATTATTACAAAAAAGAAGTGATATAAAAGATTCTTTTCCATCTTGTTATGATATTTCAAGTGCAGGGCATATTCCTGCTGGTGTTGATTTTATTCCATCAGCTATTAGAGAATTAAAAGAGGAATTAGGATATTGTGCTCAAGAAAAAGATTTTATTTATTGTGGAACAAGAAGAATTCAATTTAAAGGAATATTTCATAATAAAGCTTTTTATGATAATCAAGTGAGTCATGTTTATATATTATGGGTAAATCAAGATGAAGAAAATTTTACATTACAAAAAGAAGAAGTATCTCAAATCAAATGGTTTGATTTTGATGATTGTATAAATAAAGTTAAACATAATCTTATAAAACATTGTATTTATTTAGAAGAATTAGAAATTGTCAAGAAAGGAATTCAAAATGATTAAAGAAATAGTTAAAGATCAATTTATATTAAGTCAAAAATCAATATCAGCAACTCAAGCAGATTTAAGCATTGTTGAAGATTTGTTAGATACAATAAAGGCATATAATCATCATTGTGTTGGTATAGCTGCAAATATGATTGGAGAATTAAAAAGAATAATGGTTGTTAATGATGAAGGAAAATATCTTGTTGTAATTAATCCAGTTATTTTAAAGCAATCAAGACAATACTATCATGTTGAAGAAGGATGCTTATGTCATATAGGAACAAGAACAACAAAAAGATATGAAAAAATAAAGATTGAATTTGTAGATGAAAATATGAAGAAGAAAATAAAAACATTCTCTGGTTTTACAGCCCAAATCATTCAACATGAAATGGATCATTTTGAAGGAATACTGATTTAAATAAATGGTTGACTTATATACAAGAAAAATATATTATATAAATAATCAAAAAACGTTGATAGAGACAGTAGAATAAAAATGAAAATCATAGCGATCCAAAGATAGTGAAAGTTTGGAATGAGTAGTTTTTATTTGAATATCACTCTTGAGTTGTCGTCTGAAAGAAAATAGTAAGATGGATCGGAATTCTCCGTTATCAGAATAGCATATGATGGTATGCGAAACAGGTGGTATAATGATGGTTAAACTTTCATCCTCGTTTCGGATGAAAGTTTTTTTCTCATATCCGTTTTTTGAGAGAGGAGGAGAAAAAATGAACGAAACAATTAAAGAATTAATTCAGCAAGCAGATTTAGCAATCAAAGAAGAACGATTTGATGATTTAATGTCATTTTATAGTGATGATGCAGTTCTTGTTGTTAAACCTGGATTAGAAGCTAAGGGAAAGGAAAACATTAAAGCAGCATTTATTAAAATTGCTGAATACTTTAAAAATAGTGTTGTTCCCACTCAAGGAAAAATGATGATGATTGAAGCTGGAGATACAGTCCTTGTATTATCTCAAACATTATTAGATTCTAATAACAAAGAAGAATCAGAGTATAGTATGGATAGAAGAGCAACCTATGTTTATAAAAAAGTCAATGGACAATGGTTATGTGTTATTGATAATTCATATGGAACAACTTTATTAGATTAGTAAAAAGGTAATAGAAACTCAAGATGTATGTCTTGGGTTTTTATTTAATAGGAACTAATAAATTGCAGAATTAAGAGCAATAAAATATCAAATAATATTTGAAATGGTATAATAAATAGTGAGGATAATTTGCTACTGTTGATATACCAAAAGAAGTTATTATTTAAAGATTATCCATATAACCATATAATAAATCAATAAAAATATTAGCCATATCCTCTTCAGATTCTTCAAGATTATTGTGAATCCATTCAATAATCACTCCAATGCTTGCTGCTGAAAAGAAAGCAGATTGATATCTATTATTTTCATTGAGTTTATAACTACATATATTTTTAGTTGTATTTTGATTAGCTTGTTGATAAAGTAAATGTAAAAGTTTATTCTTTTTTAATGAGAGAAAGAATATTTTATTTTCCTTAATAAGAGAAAACTTTTCTATAAGAAATGCTTTTAAGTGATGAGGAGAATAAGGATTTTCTTCTTTTTTTGATTCATCAAAAAGAAAATCAATGTAATAATTAATAACATCTTCCTTATCATCAAAATTACGATAGAAGCTTGAACGACTAACACCAGCTTTATTGACAATTTCTAAGATTGTAATATCTGATAGTATTTTTGTTTCCATGATTTGAATAAGTGCTAAAGCAATAGCTTCTTTTACAGATTCATGATAAGTTATATAATTTTGCATGAAACAAAACACCCTCCTTTGTTTCAGTTTGATGAGTATATCTTTACTCTTGACTATATTGATTTATAATAAAGGCAGATATTTCAATAATAATTATAAAGGAAGGGATAATGAAATGAAAGATTATTTTGGATATGTAGGTAAGATTTGTGTTATTACAGGAGCTGCTAGTGGAATGGGTAAAGCAGCAACAGAAATGTTAGTAGATTTAGGTGCAAGAGTTTATGCATTAGATTGGGCAGATGTAAATATTGATGGAATAGAAAAGTATATTCATACTGATTTAAGTCAAAAAGAATCAATTAATCAGGCTTTTCAAGAAATACCAAATCATATAGATTCTTTCTTTGGCATTGCTGGAGTTTCTGGAGCAAAATGTGATTTTATTACAACAACAAAGATTGATTTGATTTCTAATAAATATATTTGTGAAGAAATTTTAGCTAACAGAATGAGTGAAGGAGGTAGTATAGCATTCATGACTTCTACTGGAGGAATTGGATGGGAAAAAGAAGGAAATAAAAAAGTTTATTTACCAGTATTAGAAGCAAAAGGTTGGGAAGCAACAGTTGAAGTATTAGAAAAATCAATTCTTAGTCAATTGCCAGGAACATTAGGATATCCCTTCTCTAAACTAGCTATGAACTATTATGTTGCCAAACTTCAAAAAGAATTTTCTTCAAAAGGAATAAGAGTCAATGCAGTATTGCCAGGATCTACAGATACAGGTTTGAAAGATGAGTTCACAAATATGGCAGGAGGAGAAGAAGAGTTATTAAAACATTGTGGTTATGCACATAGATTAGCTCAATCTCAAGAAATGGGAAAACCAATTGTTTTCCTAAATAGTGATATGGCCTCTTATATATCTGGGGAACTTATGATTGTAGATTATGGCTCAACAATAGAAGAAACAGCTCAAATTAAAGAGGCTGCAGCAACTATAGATTTATCTGCTTTATTAGAACATATTGCAAATATGAAAGGTTAATTACAATATAGAATCAATCATCAGGTTATTATTTTTCATAACTGATGATTTTTTTGTATAAATAAGCTAGAATAGCAATAATTTTTAAGATAAAATAAAAGTATAAGTAAGAATATAGGAGATATAATATGTATCAGTATGAATATGAAAAAATAAGTGTGCATGCGACAGGGGTGAGTATTACTGAATATAAAACAAAAAATTATAAAAATAAGATTGAACAGAGAGCAAAAGAAGGCTGGAGATATGTGGGATATATTCCAATATTACAAAGAGGTAATGGCTATATTGAAGAAATAGATTTAGTTTTTGAAAAAGAAGGATAAAAAAATGTGTGGACAATATTATTGTGATTCATCAACATTTTCTTTTTTGGAAGACGAAGAAGTTAAAATGTCCCCAGGACAAAGTATACCTGTATTACTTTATTTCAATAATAAGATAGTGATAACAAAGCTTAGATGGGGATATTCTTTATTGATGAATAAAGAACTTATTATCAATGCAAGATGTGAAACATTGTTTGATAAAAAGATTTTTCAAAATGATATAAGAGAAAGAAGATGTCTTATACCAGCCAAAGGATTTTATCAAAAAGATACAAACCAAAATAGAATAAGTTTTGAATCACAACAACATCAAACAATATATTTTGCTGGTATTTATCATAATAATGAAGTTGTCATTATTACAGCAAAAGCAAATGATGTTATGAGAACTGTTCATAATAGAATGCCTTTGATGATACCTCAAGAGAATGCTTATCAATGGTTAATAGATGGAGAAGCATATAAAGAATTATTAACATTTCAAAATGAAGATTTAAAGATAGTATCTGGACATTTACAACAAACATTATTTGAGTATTAACATATAATATAATGGTGATATAAATATGGTACATCCAATAGCTTTAGATAGTTTAGCAGTCTTATTAGTTGCACCTTTAACAGAGAGTTTAACACCAGATGAACAAGCTATTTTGGGTGCTTTTCTGAATGTTTTTGGAGACTTATTATCGTTAAATAGTGCATATATTTCATATGCTCAATCTCAAAATAATAATGATAATGAGGATAATAATGAATATGATATTATTCAAAAAAGTATTGAAAAGATACAAGATGAACTAGAAAAAGTAAAAACAAAGCAAAAAGATAGTTAGAAAAATATTGAGAGAGCATAAAACTATTTTTTTACATATTATTTTGTTATTATGTTATAAGAACTTTATTTTTAATACTATTGGCAAATGTATAGTGTATAGTATTATAATATTAATAATAAAATTATTTAAAGGAGATATTAAATGTTAGAAGTAGGAATGAAAGCACCAGATTTTCAATTAATGAATCAAGAAGGAAAAGAAGTAAGTTTAAGTGAATACAAAGGTAAAAAGGTGATTTTATATTTTTATCCAAGAGATAATACACCAGGGTGTACAAAGCAAGCATGTGGATTTGCAGAATTATATCCTCAATTTCAAGAAAAAGGAGCAGTTGTTTTAGGTATTAGTAAGGATAGTGTTACATCACATCAAAAATTTAAAGAAAAATATCAACTACCATTTACACTTTTATCTGATCCACAATTACAAGCTATACAAGCTTATGATGTTTGGAAAGAAAAAAATATGTATGGTAAAAAAGTGATGGGTGTTGTAAGAACAACTTATTTGATTGATGAAGAAGGTATGATTGTAAAAGCTTTTGATAAAGTTAAAGCTGCTAATAATCCACAACAAATGTTAGATGAAATATAAAAAAAGATATTGAGAAATATCTTTTTTTATATATAGTTATCAAATATAAATTATGCTATACTCATTTTATAAAGGAATGATGTATATGTTAAAATTAATAGCAATGGATATGGATGGAACTTTATTAAATGATTGCCAACAAATAACTCCATATACTCAAAAAAAACTTATATCTTTACAAGAACAGGGCGTGGCTGTTGTACTTGCTAGTGGAAGAGATATTCAAAGTTTAAAAGAATATGGTGATATCTTACATTTATCAGATTATCCACAAAGTGGTTACATTTGTTTAAATGGTTTAATGATATGTGATTCTTTAGGAGATATACTTTATACACATAATAAATTAACCTATGAAGAAAGTCTTATATTAGAAGATTTAGCTCATCAGTATCAATTAGATATGATTTTATTTTTTGAAAAAACAATGTTTGTTATTAAATATGGAAATACAGGAATTATTGAACATCATTTTAAAGCTTTTCAAAAATATATGGTACATCACATTCAAGAGATTCCACAACATTATTTTCAAAATTTAAAGAAAATTGCTTTCATTCAAAAAGAAGAAGTGCTTAATCAAATTATACCTTCCTTACAAAATGAAGTAAAAAATCAATTTGATATGTGTAGAGTTGATGTTGATTGGATAGAAATGAATCCATATGGTATTCATAAAGGATTTGCACTTAAACAATATGCACATATAAAAAATATTCCTTTGGAAGAAATTATTGCATTTGGTAATGGTGAAAATGATATAGAAATGTTGAAGATTGCAGGAAAAGGAATAGCAATGGAAAATTCTTTTGAGAATGTTCAAAAGATTGCTGATGATATTTGTGGAAATTGTAATGATGATGGGATTGGTCAATATTTAACAGAAAAGTATGGGTGAAAATATGAAAAAAAGAATTATTGGGTTGACATGTTGTGAAATGGAAGATATAGAGCATCCATCACAAAGAACAAATGAAGATTATATAACTGCTGTTGTTAAATCAGGTGCTGTTCCTCTTTTATTACCTATTTGCGATGATGAAACAGTTATAGAACAACAATTAGAGTGTATTGATGGATTAATTGTTATAGGTGGTGTTGATATCAATCCATTATTTTATCATGATACATATGCTTTTGAACAAGGAACATCTAGTTTAAAAAGAGATATTTATGAAATGAAATTAATAAGAAAATGTAGTGAAAAGAAAATTCCTATATTGGGTATTTGTAGAGGACAACAAATCATAAATGTGGCATTTGGTGGAACGTTATATCAGGATAATAAAATGTTATCCGATAATGTTTTTCAACACCAACAAAAAGAAAAAAAGTATTATCCAATTCATTCTATTCAAATTGAAAAAGATAGTTTTTTATATTCTATTTTTGGAAAAGCGTGTTATGTTAATAGCTTTCATCATCAATCTATTAAAGATTTAGCTAAAAATTTTAATGTTGTTGCAAGGAGTGAAGATCAGATTATTGAAGCTATACAACATCAGTTTTTAGATATTTGGGCAGTTCAATTTCATCCTGAAATGATGATAAGCCAAGATAAAAAAATGCAAGTCATATTTAATAATTTTATAAAGAAATGTGAGAGAAAAGGAAATGTATAAAGCAATTATTTATGATATTGATGGGACATTATTAGATACTTTAAAAATGAATATGATTCCACTTCAAAAGATTATAAAAGAAGAATTAAATGAAGATTGGAGTTATGAAGAAGTTTTAAAATTTGCTCCTTATCCTGGTATGAAAGTTATGGAGGAACTAAATGTTAAGGATAAAGAAAAAACATATGCCAGATGGGTTCAATATGTCAATGAATTTGAAGAAGGGGCAACACCATATGAAAATGTAGAAAAGGTATTAAAAACATTACATCAAAAACAAGTTAGACAAGCTGTTGTTAGTGCAAAACTTAGAAAACAATATGAAATAGATTTTGTATCAAGAGGATTTGATCAATATATTGAAGTAGAAGTTTTAGCAGATGATACAGATAAACATAAACCCAATCCAGAACCTATTTATTTATGTTTAGAAAAATTAGGGTTAAATAAAGAAGATGTAATTTATATAGGAGATGCTTTATCTGACTATCAAGTTTGTATAAATGCTGGTATTGACTTTGCATATGCTAAATGGGGAAGTGTTAGTAATAAAGGAATAGAAAATCCTACAATTGTATTGGATGAACCATTAGATATATTAAATAAATTATTTAAAAAAACAGATAATGAATTAGGTTTAAAGAAAATTTTATAAGAAATTTTGTCTTTTTCAAAAAATATAAATAAAAAATATTGACAAATCATTTTAATCCTTGTATCATAAACGCAAGTCAAAAAATAAAATCGTTGATTGAGAAGAGTAATTGATTGAACGCTTTAAGCGAGGTAACATAGAGTGTGAGGTTACTAAGTGGAAGTCAATGAAGCGCACTCATGAGAGTCTGTTGGAAAGTAAAAGTATAACAGAACGTTGCCTGCGTTAAAGGATAGAGTGGTTAAAATGAATATTTTAACAATGAGAGTGGTACCGCGTATATATACGTCTCTAGAATTATCTAGAGGCGTTTTTTTATTAGAGGGGGAATAGTTATGATTCGGCGATTAAGGGGATATGAATTTAAAAAATAAATACAATAAAAAGAGGAGAGAGATATTATGGAAAAGAAACAATATAAAAAAGTCGTATTAGCTTATTCTGGAGGATTAGATACATCAATTATTATTGCATGGTTAAAAGAAAATTATGGATGTGAAGTTATAGCTGTTGCTGGTGATGTTGGACAAAAAGATGAATTAGAAGGATTAGAGGAAAAAGCATTAGCTACTGGAGCTTCAAAATATTATTGTGCAGATTGTAAAGAGGAATTTGTACATGATTTTATTTTCCCATCAATTAAAGCCAATGCTATTTATGAAGGAAAGTATTTATTGGGAACATCTTTAGCTAGACCAATTATTGCGAAAAAGTTAGTTGAGATTGCTAAAGCAGAAGGTGCAGATGCAATTTGTCATGGATGTACTGGAAAAGGAAATGATCAAGTAAGATTTGAATTAACAATCAAAGCTTTTGCTCCTGATATGGATATTATAGCACCATGGAGAACTTGGGAGTTAAAGAGTAGAGAAGATGAAATTGAATATGCAGAAAAAAGAAATATACCTTTAAAAATTAATAAAGAAACAAACTATTCAAAAGATAAAAATTTATGGCATTTATCACATGAGGGATTAGATTTAGAAAATCCTGCTAATGAACCTATGTATGACAAGATTTTAGAGTTAGGTGTTACACCAGAACAAGCTCCTGATACACCAACATATATAACATTAACATTTGAAAAAGGAGAACCTGTTGCTTTAAATGGAAAGACAATGGGTGGTATAGAATTAATAGAGGAATTGAATAAAATTGGTGGTGCTAATGGTATTGGTATTGCTGATATGGTTGAAAACAGATTAGTAGGAATGAAGTCAAGAGGGGTTTATGAAACACCAGGTGGAACAATTTTATATAAAGCTCATGCTGATTTAGAGGAAATAACATTAGATAAGGAAACACAACATTTTAAACAACAAGTTGCATTAAAATTAGCTGACATTTTATATAATGGACAATGGTATACACCACTTACTCAAGCTTTGTTGGCTTTTGTAGACGAAACTCAAAAGACAGTTAATGGTGATGTGAAATTAAAATTATATAAAGGAAATATAATAGGAGCAGGAATGACTTCTCCAGATACTTTATATAGTGAACAAACAGCATCTTTTGGAGAAGATGAAGATTATAATCAAATGGATTCACAAGGATTTATTAATTTATATGGTTTGCCAATTAAGGTAAAGGCATTATTAGATCAAAAAAGAAATAAATAGGGGTAATAATATGGTACTATGGGCAGGAAGATTTAAAAACCGCTTTTGCAAAATCCTGCAATACGATGTTTGCCGGAATCGGGCTGGAACTGAACCTGAAAAAATTTGCCCGGACAAATGAGGACATGCTGTTTAACTCGCAGCTTCCATGCGAATTTCCTTATAAGCAGAGCAGTTTTTCCTTAAAGCCGTCTGATTCCTCGTGGGAAATCATCCAGACATCCATCGGGCAGGGAAAAACGCTCGTTACGCCTTATCACCTGGCACTGGTCATATCGGCCATTCACCAGAACGGCG
>OFGE01001718.1_pt1 | contig 18216 bp, 15 predicted proteins | sample 1521681 | NCBI WGS metagenome assembly OFGE01 (sample SAMEA3504093, study PRJEB24116) | mouse gut metagenome | biome: mouse gut; feature: mouse-associated habitat; material: faeces | place: Denmark | collected 2011
GCTGGTGACCCTGGTCTTTACGGGCATCTATCTGGCGTGCACCAATACTCTGAAAGGCGGTGACGAATGATGGGGAAGAGGGGAAATATCTTTCCGCTGGCAGGCAGGTATGTCCTGTTGGCGCTGTTCTTCGTATTTACGGTGTTCCCGTTTCTGTGGCTCCTGCTGACTTCACTGAAGGGGAGCAGGGAGCTGTATGAATTTCCCGTGCGTTATCTCCCCAGGGAGGCGACGCTTGGCAACTACAGGGAAGTGATACAGATGGGGGATTTTGGAAGGTATATCTGCAACAGCCTGACGGTGGCCCTGGCGGGAGCGTGCCTGGTGGTATTGATTGCGGGAATGTCCTCCTACATCCTTTCCAGGATGGAATTCAAGTCCAAGCCTGCGGTCTTCATGATCTTCATGATGACCCAGATGCTTCCCAGCGCGGTGGGGTTCGCGCCCCTCTATATCCTGATGACGAGGCTGGGGATGGTGGACAGGCTGTCCACGGTGATTTTGATCCTGGCGGGAGGCCAGATTCCCTTCGGCACCATACTGCTGATCGGATTCATGAAGGGGATTCCGAAGGCGCTGGAGGAGTCGGCGCTGCTGGACGGCTGCGGCAGGGTGAAGACATTTTTCCTGATCGTGATGCCTCTGGCAAAGGCGGGGCTGTTCTCCGTGTTCATTTTCGTCTTCCTGGCCTGCTGGAACGATGTGTACACCTCCGTGCTGTACATCAACGCCAACGCCAGGAAGACGCTGACGGTGGCCATATATTCCATGATCGGAAAATATGACATCAACTGGGGGAACGTGGCGGCGGGGACGCTGATCGCCATGGCTCCCGCCATCCTTCTTTTCAGCTTCATGAAGGAGATTTTCGTGGAAAACATCGCGGGAGCGGTGAAGGAATAACAGGACAAAAGAGAGGTGCCAAAATGAGAGCGGAAGAGATTTGTACCCACTATGGGGAGGACCCGGCCAGGTTCCACGGGGCGGTGAACACGCCCATCTTCCAGACCTCGCTGTTCGTTGACTGCGAGGGGAACGAAGGCGGGCTGGAGGGCAGGTACGCGTACACCAGGGTGTCCAACCCTACCACAGAGGTGGTGGAGCAGAAGGTGGCCGCCCTGGAGCAGGGGGAGGCGGCGAAGTGCTTCTCCTCCGGCATGGGAGCCATCAGCGCGGCCATGATGCATTACATAAAAGAAGATAGCCACGTAGTTGCAACGGCGAGCATCTATGGCCCGGCCCGCCGTTTCCTGTCGGAGTACATGAAACGGTTCGGGATAAAGGTCACCTTCGTCAGCGGCACGGATCCGGAGGAGCTGGAAGCGGCGGTCTGCGAACAGACGGATCTGATCTACCTGGAGAGCCCCTCCACATACCTTTTCCTGGTGCAGAACCTGGAAAGGATTGCGGAAATCGCGAAAAAACACCATGCGGCAACGGTGATCGACAATACCTACGCCACGCCGATCTTCCAGAAGCCCCTGACCATGGGCATTGACATGGTGGTGCATTCCGCCTCCAAATACCTGGGAGGCCACAGCGACATCATCGGCGGCGTGGTGGTAGGCCGGAGGGAGGATGTGGAGCAGATGGCCCAGAATGAGAGGGAGCTGTTCGGGGCCGTGATGAGCCCCTTCGACTCCTGGCTGATGCTGCGCGGCATCCGGACGCTGCCTGTCAGGATGCCGCAGCACATGAAGAACGCCCTGGAGATGGCGGCCTATTTCCAGGAGCTGGACATCGTCAAAGAGGTGATCTACCCCTGCTGGGACACCCATCCTCAGTACGAGCTGGCGAAGCGGCAGATGACGGGGGCCAGCGGGCTGATGAGCGTGGTCTTCGACCTGCCCGGGGAGCAGATACACAGGATCGTGGAGGCGCTGGAGTTCTTCTACAGAGGGCCCAGCTGGGGCGGCTATGAGAGCCTTGCCTCCCCGGTGGGAGCCGACCTGGAGCGGGACAATGAGACCATGAAGAAGGGCCTGGTGCGTCTGCACATCGGGCTGGAGGGAGCGGATTTGCTGAAAGAGGATTTTGAGAGGGCAGTGAAGCATGTGCTTGGAAGAGGTGTTTCCCTTGGATGAGAAGAAGACGGCAGTGATTTTCAACATACAGCGCTTCTCCGTATTTGACGGGCCCGGGGTGCGGACGGCAGTGTTCTTCAAGGGCTGTAATCTGCGCTGCCTTTGGTGCCACAATCCGGAGTCCTATGAGCGCAGGCCCCAGCTCGCCTTCGACAGGCAGAAATGCATCGGCTGCGGGAGCTGCATCCGGAACTGCCCGGGGCTGTGTCTCCTGCCCGACCCGGAGGCAGGGCTGCTCTACCGCAGAGAGGACTGCCTGGACTGCGGAAAATGCGCCAGGGGCTGTTACGCAAAGGCCCTCAGCAGAATCGGATGCGAGATGACGGCGGGGGAGCTGCTGGAAGACCTGCTGGAGGATATGCCCTATTATCAGGAAAGCGGCGGCGGGGTCACCTTCTCCGGCGGGGAATGCATGCTCTGTCCTGATTTCCTGGAAGAGATGCTCCGGCGGCTGAAGGAAAAGGGCGTCCACACGGCGGTGGACACCGCAGGGAATGTGCCCTATGAGTCTTTTGAGCGGATCCTGCCCTATACGGATCTCTTCCTGTACGATGTGAAGGCCTTTCACGAAGAGGTGCACAGGGAGCTGACAGGGGCGTCCAACCAGAGGATCAAAGAGAACCTGCTTCGGCTTGCGGGAACCGGGAAGGAGATCAAAATCCGGATTCCTGTGATAGAGGAGCTGAACGCGGGCGAGCTTCCTTTCATCAGAGATTTTCTGTGGGAGAACGGAATCCGCGACGTGGAGCTGCTGGGCTACCACAGGATGGGCGTGGGGAAAGCGGAGCTGCTCCTGGAGCCCCTTGCCCAGAAAGCCTTCCGGGAAGTGGATGGAGAATCACTGAAAAAATATCAGCAGATGTTCGGATAGATAGGCTTTCGGAATCTTTTGGCAGAAAATGGAGCCCTGGAAGTGCGGCTTAGAGATTCCGAGGGTATATAGAGGATAAGGAGGGAGCATATGCTTGACATAGAGAAGACAATTCTGTCGGCAAAAATACGGGAGCGGATAGACAGGCTCCACAGCGACAAGATACAGATTAATCAGGAGAAAATCCGGCATCTGGGGCATCTGGACATAGATGACCACGGCTTCATCGATTTCCCGGATTTTCAGTTCCAGCCCATCACCCGGGAGGACGGCATGGTATACGGCATGGAGCTTCTGGGCCAGAACTTCAGGAAGATCCTGAACGAGATGCCCGTGTACTGCAATCCCGCCAGCGCCCTGGCCACCTGCTGGCCGGGGAACCTGTCCCGGTGGATGGAGATCGGATTGCGGGAGGAGAACAGGCCGAAGCATCTCTACCCCGTCCATGAGAAATACAATATCCTGCAGCACGGCTGCGGCGGCATGAACCATCTGTGCCCCGACCTGACGATCGGACTGGAGCTTGGGTGGAAGGGGCTGCTGGAGAAGGTGAGGTTCTATAAGGAAAAGAATGTCCACGGGAATCCGGCCTTCTATGAGGGGGAGGAGCAGCTCCTCTTAGGAGTCCTGGAATGGATCGGACGGCATGTGGAGGCCGCCGGGAAGATGGCGGAGGAGGCGGAATCGGAGGAGCTGCGGGCCCATTATGCCCAGGTGACGGACTGCAATGCATGGCTCCTGGAGAACCCGCCCCGCACCCTGCGGCAGGCCTGCCAGTTCACGGCCCATTTCCAGTGCATCGACAGAATGTACTACGCCGGAGGCGCACTGGGGCAGATGGACGAGCTGTTCCGGCCTTATTATGAAAGGGACAGGGAAAAGCTGGGCCTTACGGACGAGGAGGCCGTCTGGTATTTCGCCAGCCTGTTCTTCAACGATACCCATTATTCCCAGATTGGCGGCCTGACGCCCTCGGGAGACGCGGAATTGACCAGCAGGGTCAGCTTCCTCATCCTGGACGCGGTGCATTACCTGAAGATTCCCTCCAATGTGGGGATCCGCGTCCATGACGGGATAGACGGGACGCTTCTGCGCAGATCCCTGGAATACAACATGGAGGACGGCACAGGGGTGTGCTATTCCTGCAGCCAGGGCTGCGAGGAGGGATTCGCCAGGAACGGCTTCCCCAGGGAGCTGGCCCGGATGCGGGTGAAATGCGGCTGCAACTGGACGGCCATTCCCGGGGTGGAATACCCCCTGCAGGACGTGACCAGGATCAGCATGCCCATGGCCCTCTGCCACGCCATGGAGGAGATGAAGGGCATGGAACAGCCGGGGACGGAGAAGCTGTGGGAGCTGTTCGCCGGGCATCTGAAGGTGATGGTGGACTGCGTGAAGGAGGGGTACGACTGGCATTATGAGCATGTGTCACAGGACACGCCGGAAATCGTGTTGAACCTGTTCATGCACGGGCCCATCGAGCGGGGGCTGAACTGCGCCCAGGGCGGCGTGGACATCATGGATCTGAACATAGACGGCATCGGCCTGGCCACGGTGGCGGATTCCTTTGCCGCCATGGGGCAGCGGATCGAGACGGAGCAGGCACTCACCTATCCGGAACTGTATGCGGCTCTGGAAGCGGATTACCAGGGATATGAGAGGATACGGCTGATGCTGAAGAACATAGACAGGCTGGGGGCGCCCCATTCCCCTTCCATGAAGTGGGCGGAGCGGATCCGGAACCTGTTCGTGGATCTGTGCATGGAGGAGCCTACCCCGAAGCATCATCTGAAGGTGGTGGCGGGCATGTTCTCCCACGGAGATATCGTCAGGTACGGAGAGTGCCTTCCGGCCACGCCCAACGGCCGAAAAGCGGGGGAGCCCATTTCCCACTCCAATGAGCCGGATCCCGGGTTCGCAAGCGGCCTGCATACCTTTGCCCCTTCTCTGAAGGCCAATACAGTGGCCAGACTCCAGCCGGGCTACGGGAATTCCTCCCCGCTGCACCTGGACGTGGACAGCTCCATGATTACCAAAGAGGGCGGCGTGGAGGCGCTGGAGACATTGATCCATGCCCACAACCACATGGGAGGGACACTGATCAATCTGAACTGCCTGACCAAAGAGAGGCTGCTGAAGGCCCACGCCGATCCGGCCAGCGATCCAGACCTGGTGGTGCGGGTGACGGGGTATTCCGCGTTCTTCTCCTCCCTGTCGCCGAAATACAGGCAGCAGATTGTGGACAGATTCCTGGCCTGAGACAGAAAGACCTGACTTTATCCAAATGCCCAATTCATCACTTGACGCGAGGACGAAAAAGCATTATGATAATGTAGAATGCGAGGAAATCAATGACCTCGAAAGTGCTCTTGAAGAAGGTTAAAGAAGGAAAGGAAAACAGGGCAATGACGGAGACAGTCAGGAAAAGATTGGCAAAGGCGGCGAGAAAGGGCAGGAGGCTTGCCATCGTGGCGGCCGCTGGCGTGTTGGCGATGACCAGCATCGATTATGTCCAGGCGGCAAACGGCAGAGGGGCAGGCATAGAGGACGTTTTTGATGAACGCTATTACGCAGAGAACTATCCGGACCTCCGGGATACATACGGTTATGACAGGGCGGCTCTGCTGAAGCATTTCATGACCTTCGGCCTCTCGGAAGGTAGGAACATGAATGGGCTGCTGGACCTTGTGGAATACAGGGAGAAATATCCGGATCTCCAGGAGGCGTTTGGGGACGACTGGGATGCCTATGTGGAGCACTATCTTACCTATGGGGCTTTCGAGCACAGGGACAACGGGACGGACTTCGACCCGGTGGATTACCTTAACAGATACAGCGACCTGCAGGAGGCCTTCGGCATGGACATATTGGCCGCCTATCGGCATTATGAGACACATGGGAAGCAGGAGGGGAGAGAGGGCAGAAGCGAGGCTGCCGTAATCGCGGCCCGGACACAGGCACCGGCCCAGAAAAATGAGCCGCCGAAATCCCCCGATGTTTCGGAGCCGGAACAAGAGCCGGGTAAAGAACCGGAAAAAGAAGCCATTGAGATTCAGAGCGTGGAAGTCACAGGCACCGGCCGCATCAGGGTCATTCTGAGCCGGGAGACGGAACGGCCCCTCACCCTGGAAGCCTTCAGCATCATATGTAACAGCGGCGGCTCCGATATGACGATACTGTCCGTGACCACCAACGATAACAGAGTCTATGACCTGACCACTACCTACTACAGGGATCAGGAATACGACATCCAGATCACGCTGCCCGACGGCAGTACGATTTCCAAGGTCTTTACCTACAGGACGGACTGCCCGCAGATTTCGGGCATCGGCGCCGTCCGCACCAGCGCAGGTGAGGCCGGGATCACCTATAATTCGGACGCACCCGGGTATTTTTACTATATGCTGAGGGAAAACGCGTCCGGCCCGGCCCGGGCGGCAGGGGGATCCGTGCCCACAGAATCCGAACTCATCGGCAATGGCGTCAGAACGGAGATGAGGCAGCATGAGAACAGCTTTACCGTTTCCGGCCTGGCCGGGGGCGTGTCGTACACCATGTATTATATGGCTGTCGATACAGAGGACAGGGCCACATTGGTAAACAGCCTTTCCATTGCCAGCGAAGTCCATGAGGAGACGGCCACCACAATCAAAAGAGCAGAGGCGTTCGCCGAGGAGCAGTGGAACGGCGAATTCCTGTATGGCTTCGAGATAGAGCTGGAGACTGCCACTGCGGAAAGCCTGACTCTGGACCAGTTTGACATAAGCTGTCCCCAGAACGAGACCACGCTTGGGGAGGTCAGGACCTCGGACAACAGGATCTACCGCGTGTATATGCAGAGGGGCAGCATCCCCAAGGGCAATAATACCTATACGATTCTGATCACCCTGAAGGACGGTACGCAGTTAAAGGGAAGCTGCTACCTTGACCTGCAGGCGCCCAGGGTGGATGCAAGAAACATCGAGTGGGTAGACGAGGACACGATAAAGGTCACCGTCAACTCTGACGAAGCGGGAAGCCTTTACTATGCAATCCAGGATCAGGTGGACGGAGAAGGTACGATCGCCCCCAAGGATCCCGCCCAGATCTACGCCCAGGGCACGAAGGTCTCCATTGGATATGGCCTGAATTATATAACGGTCAAGGGCGCGAAGGCGGGGCAATGGTTCTGCTATGCGTCGGAGGACGAACGGAACAACAGGGAGTCTTTCTACAGCTATAAGCAGATTCCCGAGTACACGGCTCCGGCTCCGGACGATACAGAGAAGCCGATGATTACAGGCGTGGAGGTCCTCAAGGCTTCCGATGGCGCGACGCTTAAGGTGGTGTTCAACCAAACTGTAGAGTGGTTGTGCGATACTAACGAAACCCAAATCAGCGGAATCGATAAAAAGCTGGCATTTGATGCGCATTATGACTCTGAAGGAGACCTGGAGGGGAATGTGTTGATTCTCACTGTGATGGATCATTCCATCTCTATTCCTGAGGGCAGTCATACCCTGACTATCTTATTTAAGGACTACACAACAGCAACGTTCGATTTCACAGTATAGCGGAAACGAAGCGGACGAGAAATTAATGCTTGCCTGTCACCCCATTATGAGATATAATGTGAGTGGACAAAAAGGGAAACATATTTTCACAAAAGGGGTGGGGGCATGGCTTCGTCTTCCAAGACAGACACAGAGGTAATCATCGGCGGCAAGGTATTCACTCTGAGCGGTTATGAAAGTGAGGAATATCTGCAAAAGGTGGCGTCCTATATCAACAACAAGATAAACGAGTACAGCAAGCTGGACGGGTTCAAACGGCAGCCTGCGGATACCCAGGGGGTGCTGCTCCAGCTGAACATTGCCGATGACTATTTCAAGGCGAAGAAGCAGATATCCGCCCTGGAGGAGGATCTGGCGGCCAAGGACAAGGAGCTGTACGACCTGCGGCATGAGCTGATTTCCACCCAGATCAAGCTGGAGGGCGTGGAGGAGCAGGTAAAGGCGCTCCAGAAGGCCCAGAACGAGGGTGAGAAAGAAATCGTGCGTCTGGAAACAGAGTTAAAGAAAAAGTAATAGGGGGCTGTCCGAATCCCGGACAGCTTCTTTCATTATAGGCTGCTATAGCTTACAGGCTGTTGACGCAGGGGAGTTTTTTATGGAAAAGAATGACAGAGTCGAACTGCTTTCGCCCGCCGGGAACGCGGCCGGGTTCTATGGGGCTGTCCACGCGGGCGCGGACGCCGTCTACCTGGCCGGAAACCAGTTCGGTGCCAGGGCCTACGCCGAGAATTTTACCACGGAGGAGCTTCTGGAGTGCATCCGCTATGGGCATCTCCTGGGGCGGAAGATCTATCTCACCGTGAACACGCTGCTGAAGAATCAGGAGATGAAGCTGCTCCAGGATTACCTGGCCCCCCTATATGAGGCCGGGCTGGATGCGGTGATCGTCCAGGACTTAGGGGTGCTGCGCTTTATCCGGGAGCGGTTCCCCGGGCTGAAGCTCCATGTGAGCACGCAGATGACCATCTGCTCCCGGTGGGGGGCCTCTCTGCTGAAGGACATGGGCGCAAGCCGCATTGTCCCCGCCAGGGAGCTGGGCCTGGAGGAGCTCATCGCCATGCGGGAAGAGTCCGGCGTCCAGGTGGAGGCCTTCGTCCACGGCGCTATGTGCTACTGCTATTCGGGACAATGCCTGTTCAGCAGCATCCTGGGGGGACGCAGCGGAAACAGGGGCCGCTGTGCCCAGCCCTGCCGCCTGCCCTATACGGTGAGCGAGGGGAAGGGCTGTAAGGAATGCTATCCGCTGAGCCTGAAGGATATGTGCACCATCGAGCATATCCCCCGGCTGATAGAGGCGGGCATCGATTCCTTTAAGATAGAAGGGCGCATGAAGCGGCCGGAGTATGCCGCCGGCGTGACGGATATCTATAGACGCTGCATCGACAATTACTATGCGCTGAGGAGCAGGATGGGGCCGCGGGAGGCCGCGGAAGAATATCGGGTCAGCGAGGAGGACAGGAGGGAGCTGGCCTCCCTATATGTGCGGGACGGCCTTCAGGACGGTTACTATTTCAGGCGAAACGGCCGGGATATGGTCAGCATTGACAGCCCCGCCTACCGGGAGAGCGATGAGCGGGTGCTGTGCCGGATACGGGAGAGATACCTGGATGCCCATTTGAAGCTGCCTGTGAAGGTCAGGGCCTTTTTCCACGTGGGCAGGCCTGCGAAGGTAACACTGGAAACGCAGTGCCCTTCCCTGGGACGTCTGTCCGCTGGCGCGGAGGGCGAGCCTGTGGCGCAGGCCCAGAAGCAGCCCATCACCGAGGAAAATGTCCGGAAGCTGCTCTGCCGTCTGGGGGACAGCGCCTTTTGCGCGGACGGGGCTGAGATTTCCATGGATCCGAACAGCTTTTACCCGCTGAAGCGGATCAATGAGCTGCGCAGGATGGCCGTGGCAGAGCTGGAACGGAAAATCCTCCGGGCAAGGGGATATCGGGAGAACCGGCAGGGGGAGAGGACTGCACTCCTGTCTTCGGAAGCCGAACTATCGAAGGGCAGGTCCCAACAGCCCTCGCCCCGCAGCTACGCTTTCTATGTCCGCACCATGGGGCAGCTTAAGGCGCTGGGAGAGTGGATTGCCGCAAATCCCATGGACGCTCCCTGGCGGATCTATGTGGACGGCGACCTGCTCACAGAGCAGTGGCCCCACATAGCGGACATCTGCAGGGGCCTTTCTGGCAGCGGGGCATTGTTCGCGGCGCTTCCCTATATCCTGCGGGAGATGGACGGGGAATATCTGGAGGAATTATATGAGAAAGTGCATGAGAGCGGCCTTTTCCGGGGCTTCCTGGTCCGCTCCATGGACGGACTTGGCTTCCTACGGGAGAAAAAGCATCCCGGGGAGAAAAAGCATCCCGGGGAGAAAGGGGATCCCGAGGAGAAGGAGGCGGGCGTTTCAGGGGGAAGTCTGCGCCCTGTGGAAGAGGCCGCTCTGTCTGTCAGGACGGATGCAGGCGTCTACGCGTGGAACGATTCCTCCCTGGAGGAGTTGTCCGCCCTGGCGGAAGGCTTCTGTCTGCCCTATGAGCTGAACGCCTCCGCCCAGAGGCATCTCTGGGAGGGGCTTTGCCGGAAGGGCCTTTCGGAAAAGCTCTCCTGCGAGAAAATCGTATACAGCCGGATTCCTATGATGGTCACGGCCAACTGTCTGCGCAGGACTGCGGGAGAGTGCGGGAAAGGGAAGGAAAACAGGGAAATCGTAAGCCTCACGGACAGATACCGAAAGGAGTTTCCGGTTCTGATCGACTGTCGGCACTGCATGAACATCATCTACAACAGCGTCCCCTTTTCGCTGTATATGGAAGAGAAGCATTCCATGGAAGAGCGGCATTCCATGAAAGAGAAGCTTTCCAAAGAGGGGCATGCCGGGGAGCGGGAGCCTGTCGGCTGGAAGAGACGCGTGGATCCGCGGATGGACTTCACCCTGGAATCCCCGGAGGAGGTAAAGCGGCTTTTGGACGCCTTTTTCCGGGGAATGCCCTTTCCGCTGAAAGACTACACCACCGCCCACGAAAAGCGCGGCGCAGTGTGAAAAGATTTACGATTGGATGGAGAAAGGAAAAAGATGCGGGAATATATCACAGAGCTTTCCAGATATATCATACCGGCGCTGATGGCGGTCTATACCCTGTGCAGCTTTGCCTGCCTGGTGGAAGGGACGGCGTGGAAGCAGGGCGCCCCCCGGAGCACAGGCATTTACACGATACAGAACATCATCATGTTCTTCCTTCAGCTGCTCATGTTCACGGACCTGGCCCTGGTCAGCGGAGACATGGAGTATGTATTCTTCTATGTGTTCGTACAGGTGTTCCTTCTGGCTGCCGTGGCCATGGTTCCTGTCATATATGAAAAGGCCAATCGGCTGCTGCTGAACAATATGTGCATGCTCATGGGAACCGGACTGTGCGTCATCTCACGGATTTCCTTCAACCAGGCGGTGCGGCAGTATATCATCGTACTGTTGTCCCTGGCGGTGTCCCTGTTCATCCCCTGGATACTGTCCCAGATCCATTTCCTGAAGAAGCTGACCTGGTTATACGGGATCGCGGGCATCGTGATGCTGGGCATGGTCCTGCTCTACAGCGAGGTCACCTACGGCGCGGAAATCTCCTTTACCATAGGGGGCCTGACCTTCCAGCCCTCGGAGTTCGTGAAGATCGTCTTCGTCTTCTTTCTGGCCGCTGCCCTCTGGGAGGATGCCTCCATAGTCAGGGTGGGCATGACGGCTGTCATTGCCGGGGCCCATGTGGTGATTTTGGTGATGTCGAAGGATCTGGGGAGCGCGCTGATCTTCTTTGTGGGCTACGTGTTTGTAGTATTTGCGGCCACCCGGAATTATCTCTATCTGCTGGCCGGGGCAGTGGGTGGGAGCGGCGCGGCCTGGGGGGCCTTGAAGCTCTTCGGCCATGTGAGGGACAGGGTCCTTACCTGGCGCGATCCCTGGAGCTATATCGATAAGGAGGGCTATTCCATCACCCAGTCGCTTTTCGCCATCGGCAGCGGCAGTTGGTTCGGCATGGGGCTGTTGAAGGGAAATCCCACGGCGATTCCCTTTGTGGAGAAGGATCTCATCTTTTCCTCCGTATGCGAGGAGCTGGGGGTGGCCTTCGGCATCTGCGTCATCCTGCTTTCCGTGGCCTGTTTCCTGGAGATGATGCGGATGTCGGCCCTGATCAGGGACAGGTTCTACCAGTTGGTGGTATACGGAATCGGCATCATGTACATCTTCCAGATATTCCTGACCATCGGGGGCGGCATCAAGCTGATTCCCCTGACCGGCGTCACGCTGCCCTTCATCAGCTATGGAGGCAGCTCCGTGATGACCACCATGATCATGTTTTTCCTGATCCAGGGTATCTATATCAGGCTACAGCAGGAGGGAGGCAGGCATAATGCCAGAAAAGGAAAAGAAACGCCGTCCGGCAGCGCCCGGGAAAAAGGCCAGTCATAAAAAAAGCCGCAGCGCCCGCTACAGCGCCAACAGGCCTGAAATCATCGCCACATGCTGCTTCTTCGGGCTGCTGTTCGCTGCGCTGATCGGATATCTGAGCTATTTCACGGCCACCAGCGAGGAGGAGATGATCAACAACAGCTACAATTCCAGGCAGGAGATTCTGCTGTCCAGGAATTACCGCGGCACGATCTACTCCAGGGACGGGGATGTCCTGGCCGAGACCCGGCTGAATGAAGGCGTGGGGGAAGAGGATTCCCAGGAAGAGACCAGGATATATCCCTACGGCAAGCTGTTCGCCCATGCCGTGGGCTATTCCACCAAAGGCCGCACAGGCGTGGAGGCCCTGGCCAACTACTACCTGATCAACACCAGTACCTCCTTGGCCAACAAGGCGGCCAACGATTTGGCCGGCATCAAGAATCCCGGCGACAGCGTCTATACCACCCTGGACGTGGAGCTGCAGCAGGTGGCGGACGACCAGCTCAATATCTACAAGGGAGCCATCGTGGTGACGGAAGTGGCCACGGGGAAGATACTGGCCATGGTATCCCATCCGGGATTCGATCCCAATGAGATCGGAGCGATCTGGGATTCCATCATGGAGGATGAAGACAGCTCCGTATTGCTGAACCGTGTGACCCAGGGACAATATCCACCCGGCTCCACCTTCAAAATCGTGACGGCGCTGGAATACATCCGGGAGAACCCTGATACCTACGACGATTATTCCTATCAGTGCAATGGGTATTTCAGCTCCGGCACAGGGCGCATCAACTGTTACCATGGGACGACCCACGGGCAGGTGGGCTTCGAGAGCTCCTTCGCGAAATCCTGCAATTCCTCCTTTGCCAATATCGGGGTCAATCTGGAGCAGCAGAGCTTCGAGGAGACCCTGGAGGAGCTGCTGTTCAACAGGCCGCTTCCCGTCGATTTCCCCTATTCGGAGAGCAAGGCCAATGTGGTGGACAGGGTGTCCATGAACGAGCTGATGCAGACCTCCATCGGCCAGGGCAGGACCCAGATTTCGCCCCTCCACCTGAACATGATCACCAGCGCCATCGCCAACGGCGGGATCCTCATGAAGCCCTATGCGGTAGACCGGGTGGAGAATGACGAGGGGCGGATCGTGAAGGTTTTCGAGCCCTCCGCCTACGGGAGCCTGATGACCGGGGAGGAGGCTGGAATCCTGAAGGGCCTGATGGAATCCGTGGTGGAGGAGGGCACCGGCAGGAAGCTCTCCGGCTTAAGCTACACCGCCGCCGGAAAGACAGGCTCCGCGGAATACAATGACGACAAAGAGGACAGCCATGCATGGTTTACCGGCTTCGCGCCGGTGGAGAATCCTGAAATCTGCGTCACGATTATCGTGGAGGGAGCCGGCAGCGGCGGGGATTACGCGGTTCCCATCGCCAAGCGGATCTTCGATGCCTATTTTAACGATGGGAGATAGCCCTCCGGCAGAATGCCGCGCGAAAAATAAGTATTGCACTTCCGGGGAGATTGGACTATACTATTCCTAGTCAAGCAAGTGGCACACCAATCAGGAGGAATTGCAATGATGGAAGCAACAAGCTGTGGTGGTGTGGTAATTTTTCGTGGAAAAATCCTGCTTTTGTACAAGAACTACAAGAACAAGTACGAGGGCTGGGTTCTGCCGAAAGGCACCGTGGAGCAGGGGGAGGACTACAAGGACACGGCCCTGCGGGAGGTGCTGGAGGAAACAGGAGCGAAGGCTACCATCATAAAGTATATCGGGAAGAGCGAGTATACGTTCAACGTGCCCGAGGATATCGTGGAGAAGGAAGTGCACTGGTATCTGATGATGGCCGACAGTTATTACAGCAAACCACAAAAGGAAGAATTCTTTTCGGATTCAGGCTATTACAAGTACCACGAGGCATATCATCTGCTGAAGTTCGCGAATGAGAAGCAGATATTGGAAAAGGCATACGAGGAGTATCTGGAGCTGAAGAAGAGCAATCTATGGGGCAGCAAGAAGTATTATTAGAATATCATCCGAATTTGTACCTGGGTGAGGGCATTAAGAAGAAAAAACTGGATAAAATAAAGAAAAAGCTGGAAAACAAGCCCCTTTTTTCCAGTGTATTTCTGATTTCCCTTTCCCGCAACCCGTTCGATCAGCTGGAAGTCTATGAGGCGAGACAATTGTGCCAGCCCTATTACCGCAAATGCCCGCCCTATGTGGTAGGCATAGCGAAGAACAGGGAGGAAGCCATTGCCCTGGTGGAGGAAATCGTAACCGAATGCCTGGCGGTCAGGGGCGACTGCGCGTTGAAGGAGTATCTGCGATGTTAGCAATCGTTTTAAAGGTTCTGTCCATACTCGGCATAGTCCTTCTGGCAGTGCTGGCGGTGATGCTCCTGGGGCTTGCGCTGGTTCTGTTCTTTCCTTTCACCTACCGGCTCTCCGGCAGCAAAGACGCGGAAGGCCTGCGGCTTTCCGTGAAGGTGAACTGGCTCTGCGGCCTGCTGCGGGTGCGGTTCCGATACCCTGCGCCCGGACGGCTTACGGCCAAGGCGCTGTGGTTTTCTCTGCTCGATATGAAAATCCCGCCGGAGAAGACGGTTCAGGAGGAGACGGACAGCGGCCCTGCGGATGCAGGCTCCCCCTCAAGGAAAAAGGCTTCGCGGAAAGCGGACTCCTCAAAGCCTTCGGAGCCGGAAGCGGTGGAACCTGCGGAACCGGAAGCAATTGATTCGGAAGCCGTCCCCAATGCTGCAAAGGCCGCAAACGGCCCCAATACGGAAGGTTCCCCGGAAATAGGATCAGAAGCCGACCCTGCCGCCGGAAGCGGCGGAGAGGGCGAGGGGCAGACCGCTCAGGAGGGCGGCCCCTTTGGAAAGATTTCTCAAAAAGTTCAGGGGATAAAGTACACAATCTATAATATATGTGATAAAATAAAAGGAATCTGGAAGAATATATCCTATTATATGGAGCTTTTGCAGGAGGAAAACACAAAGCAGCTGGCCGCCCACGCCTTTTCCCGGGCAGGCCGGATTCTCAAGGACATCCGGCCAAAGCATGTCAAAGTAAGGCTGCTCTTCGGCACAGGCTCTCCGGATACCACAGGCTACCTCTACGGTGCATACTGCATCCTGTCCGCCCCGCTGGGGACGGGAGTGTGCGTGACGCCGGACTTTGAGGAGAAAAGGCTGGAGGGAGAGTTCGACATAGCCGGACACGTACTGGTATGGACGTTCGTGATAAACGGCCTGAGGCTCGTCCTGGACAAAAAGCTGCGCATATTCCTGCGAAGGCTGAAAGCAGGGCGGAAGAAACCCGCTGCCGCATAGCGGTGCGGACAGGAACATCTAAGAAGACACAGAATTTATACAGGTAAGCACGGCAAAAAAAGTCGGGCATGAACTGGCATGAGAATGGAGGAGAAGATGGCAGAGAAGGAAAGAGAAAATCAGTTTCAGGGAGTCGTAGAGTCATTGCTCAGAGGCATGGATACGGTGCTGTCCACCAAGACAGTGGTGGGAGAGGCCACGAAGATCGGCGATACCATCATCCTGCCTTTGGTGGACGTGAGCTTCGGCGTAGGCGCAGGGGCAGGCAGCAACGGACAGAAGAGCTCCTCGTCCGGCGCGGGAGGCCTGGGCGGCAAGATGACCCCCAGCGCGGTGCTGGTCATAAAGGACAATGCCGTCAAGCTGGTGAACATCAAGAACCAGGACGCTGTCACCAAGGTGCTGGACATGATCCCCGACCTGGTGGACAAGTTCACCAAGTCCAAGAAGAAGGGCGGGAAGGACGGGTCAGACGGGATGGAAGAAATCTCTGACGCGGAGGTGGTGGACATCGCGTTCCCGGAGGAAGAAACGGAAGAGGGGCATTCCGTGGAAGAAGGGCATTCCGCGGAAGAGCCGGAGGATTGACATTTTCCGCGCCCGGGGCGCATATGATAGAGTGATACCACGAAGTCTGAGGCATCATGAAGAAAATCATAGGACTCGTTGCTCTTCTCATAGCGATTGGCATGCTGATCATGCTGATCGCCCACAACCGGCTGGTGGGCCTGATCATCATCGCCCTGCTGCTGTTTGTGGGATACAATTGCTTCTGCGGGGATTGAAACGTACAGAATACACGAAAAAAGGCTGCCGCATCAATGATTGGAAAATCAACGATGCGACAGCCTGTCATGTAGCAGTCATAATCTCGGGGGGTAGTTCTGCCGCCATATTTCCCTCTGTGAATAATTGATATTTTTTCGGCGAAATATGGTAATATTGTTTGAATGCCTTACAGAAAGAGGATGCATCCGAAAAGTGCAGAACCTCGCTGATGGCATTGATGGATGTCTTATGTGTCAGCATTTCAGCAGCTTTTTCGAAACGTCTTTTGGTATAATAATCTTTTAACGTCATGCCCATAGTCTGGGAGAAAAGTTTGGAAAGATACCCATAACTATAATCAAAGACCTTGGTAATGTCGGTCAGGTTTTTGATGTCTACCAGGTTGGCATCGATATAATTGGTAATGGCATAGACCAAAGGATTCGTATTATCCGACTCAAGCAGATTCGTATAATGCAGCTTAGGCTGGTCACAGAGGCTGCGATAGGTGAGGATGACAATCTGTGTGATATACGACTCGAACATTTCCATGGAAAGAAAATTGGGCGCGGAAATCTCATCCAGAGCCAAGGTAAAAAGATTGTAAATCTTGTAATTATCTATGGTCAGTGGATTTTTCAGATTGTCGAGAAAAGAACCGAGCTTCTCGAATTTCGGGTAATCCCTGCTGTCTTTGCGGAAGGTAAAGCCCATGCACATGTATCTCAGCGGGTTCTGCTTGGAGGACTTTACATGATGTGTATCTGTAGCGTTCACTACAAAAATCATATTTTGCGTGACCGCATAAGAAGTTCCGTTCCTGGTGAAAGTGCCCTCCCCTGATACGATATATGATATTTCATAGCATACCTGCTGGTGCACCAGGGTTTCAAAGTCCGAAGAACACGCCAAATCGCAGATTTGGTAAACGTCAAACAATTCCAGCGACAAAGGCACTTCAAAAAAGTCCATACTCATATGGTAACGTTTTTTTCTGTTATTTTCCTGTATCTGCCGTGTTACATCTAAGCGTTCTGCCATACAGATAAATCCTCCCAATTGCGTGTCCTTATTATAGTCTACCAAGAAAGAAAAAGCAACTAAAATAAAAAGTGCCAAAAATGACAATAAATGTAACCAGTTTTCACATTGTTCATGAAGAACGAATGGATTATAAATATAGTACAGGGCAATTTTAAATCAAATTGCCTAAAATAATACGGATGGGGGAGGAAAAGGATGGGCAAAGAAAGTTGTATCAACTGGGGCAGCCTGGAGACTTACCTGAGTGCGGACATAGTCGTCTGCGGAGGCGGCAGTGCGGGGGCTTTTGCGGCAATGGCTGCTGCCAGGGAAGGGGCGGATGTACTGCTGGTAGAGAGCGAGGGGTATCTAGGAGGCAGTGCCGTAGGGGCGTTAGTGATGCCTTACATGACCGTCCGGGTGCCTGGGGAGCCTAGGTGCTCTTATCTGCATAGAGAGCTGGACAGGCGAATCAAGGAATACCATCAGGAGAAGCATATCCCCAATTCTTCCGATCCGGTGGTTCATGGCATCCTTTTGGAACAGATGTGCCAGGAGAGCGGCGCAAGGATTCTGTTTCACGCAAAGGTCTGCGCGGCAGACACACAAAAAGGCGAAATCCGGGCCATAGCCGTGGCCTGTAAGGACGGTATCCGGAAAATCCAGGGAAAGGTATTTATCGACGGTACCGGGGATGGCTCGCTGGCGGTTTTGGCAGGAGCAGGATATGATGCGGGACACCCGAAGACAGGAGTCAACCAACCCATGAGTCTGCGCTATATCATGGACGGCGTGGACAAGACGGCCTTGGGTGAATTCCTGGACAGTCTGGGAGATCCGGAGAATGCCAGATCCGGCAAGGCAGGGGGTGGCCTCTTCGGATGTGTGGTGGAGAAAAGGGACAGTGCCCTGAAGCCCATCTTCCGACAGGCGGTAGCTTTAGGGGATTTGGAAGAACAGAGCATGGCATACTGGACCATGTTCGAGATACCGGGGAGAGGGGATGCAGTGGCCTTTAACAATCCGGAATTTTTTGACCTGACCGATGCCTGCGATCCCCTGCAGCTGACGGAACTTATGATGCGGGGGAAGGCTTTCATCTACAGAGAGCTCATGTTCTACAAGAAATATTTCCCTGGCTTCGACAATG
>OFGE01001719.1_pt1 | contig 18216 bp, 9 predicted proteins | sample 1521681 | NCBI WGS metagenome assembly OFGE01 (sample SAMEA3504093, study PRJEB24116) | mouse gut metagenome | biome: mouse gut; feature: mouse-associated habitat; material: faeces | place: Denmark | collected 2011
CTGGGATGATTTTACCAATGATAACATTTTCTTTCAATCCAAGTAATGGATCTTTTTTGCCACGGATAGCAGCATCTGTTAACACGCGTGTTGTTTCTTGGAAGGATGCAGCAGATAAGAAGCTGTTTGTTTCCAATGACGCTTTGGTAATACCAAGTAAGACTGGACGACTAGTAGCAGGGACGCCACCAGCAACTAATGTGTCGTAGTTACGGTCTTTAAATTCTGCGATGTCCATTAATGTTCCTGGAAGGATTTCAGTGTCACCTGGATCCATTACGCGGATTTTACGTAACATTTGGCGAACCATTACTTCGATATGTTTGTCGCCGATTTCTACCCCTTGCATACGGTAAACACGTTGTACTTCACGTAATAGGTAGTTTTCAACAGATAAAACATCACGAACTTGTAATAATTGTTTTGGATCAATTGAACCTTCTGTCAACGGTGCACCACGGTGGATGATGTCGCCTTCAGCAACTTTCATACGTGCAGTGTAAGGGACAGTATAGGTACGTGTATCTGTTTTTCCTTTGATGGTTACTTCTTTTTGACGTGTGGCAGGATCTTCAGAAATATCGATAACTTCACCGGTTACTTCTGTAATCACTGCTTGTCCTTTCGGATTACGTGCTTCAAAGATTTCTTGGATACGAGGTAAACCTTGAGTGATATCGTCACCGGCAACCCCACCGGTATGGAACGTACGCATGGTTAACTGTGTACCAGGTTCCCCGATTGATTGAGCGGCGATTGTACCAACTGCTTCTCCGACTTCAACGTCAGAACCAGTTGCAAGGTTACGTCCGTAACAGTGCTTACATACACCATGTTTTGTGTTACATGTAAAGACAGAACGGATGGTTACTTTTTCAATACCAGCGTCCACGATTTCTCTGGCAAGATCTTCAGTGATTAATTGATCCGCACCAATGATGATTGCACCAGTTTCTGGATGAACAACTGATTTACGTGTATAACGACCTAATAGACGTTCGTCTAATGGTTCGATAATTTCGTTACCTTCACGAATTGCTTCGATTTCAAGACCACGGTCAGTGCCACAGTCGTCTTCACGAATGATTACGTCTTGGGCAACGTCAACTAAACGACGTGTTAAGTAACCTGAATCGGCTGTCTTCAAGGCCGTATCGGTCATCCCTTTACGAGCCCCGTGAGTTGAGATAAACATTTCTAAGACAGAAAGTCCTTCACGGAAGTTTGAGATGATTGGTAATTCCATGATTCGTCCATTCGGAGCGGCCATCAAACCACGCATACCAGCTAACTGTGTAAAGTTGGAGATGTTACCACGGGCTCCAGAGTCAGACATCATGAAGATTGGGTTACGAGCTTCCATACTTTCGATCAGTTTTTGTTGGATTTCGTCTTTGGCACCGTTCCAAACGCCGATTACACGTTCATAACGTTCGTCATCAGTAATTAAACCACGACGGAATTGTTTAGTAATTGTTTCAACTTGTTTGTGGGCAGCATCAATGATTGCTTGTTTTTCATGAAGAACCATGATATCGGCAATCCCTACTGTCATCCCAGCATAAGTTGAGTGTTTGTAACCTAAGTCTTTCATGCGGTCAAGCATTTTAGAGGTTTCCGTAATGTGGAATCTCTTGAAGACTTCAGCAATGATATTTCCAAGATTTTTCTTCTTGAATGGTAAAACTAATTCTTGCTCTTTAATGTGTGCAGGAATGTCTGTACCAGCTTCTACGAAGTATTTATCTGGTGTTTGAACAGTTAAGTTATAGTCTGTTGGTTCGTTCAAGTAAGGGAACTCAACAGGCATGATTTCGTTAAAGATGATCTTACCAACTGTGGTGATTAAGATTCGTTCTTTTTGCCAATCAGTAAATGGTTTGTCACCTAAAAGTGTTGTTTGAACCCCAATCCGTGAGTGTAAATGCACGTAGCCATTTTGCCATGCTAAAACAGCTTCGTTCATGTCGCGGAAGATCATGCCTTCCCCTTCACGGCCTTCTTCTTCCATTGTTAGGTAGTAGTTACCTAAGACCATATCTTGAGATGGTGTAACAACTGGTTTACCATCTTTCGGGTTCAAGATATTTTGGGCAGCAAGCATTAACATACGAGCTTCTGCTTGTGCTTCTTCATTTAGAGGCACGTGAACCGCCATTTGGTCTCCATCGAAATCGGCATTGTAGGCTTCACATACTAATGGGTGAAGACGAATCGCACGACCTTCAACAAGAACAGGTTCGAAAGCTTGGATTCCTAATCTATGCAACGTAGGTGCCCGGTTAAGTAAAACTGGGTGTTCTTGGATAACTTCTTCTAAGATATCCCAAACTTCATCTTCGCCACGTTCGATTTTACGTTTCGCATTTTTAATGTTTGTCGCAATTTCACGTTGTACTAATTCACGCATTACAAATGGTTTGAATAATTCAATCGCCATTTCTTTTGGTAAACCACATTGGTACATTTTTAAGAACGGACCAACGACGATTACGGAACGACCAGAATAGTCAACACGTTTACCTAGTAAGTTTTGACGGAAACGACCTTGTTTCCCTTTCAACATGTGAGAAAGAGATTTCAATGGACGGTTACCTGGTCCAGTAACTGGACGGCCACGACGACCATTATCGATTAAAGCATCGACCGCTTCTTGTAACATCCGTTTTTCGTTTTGAACAATGATGCTTGGCGCATTTAAGTCTAATAAACGTTTTAGACGGTTGTTACGGTTGATAACACGGCGGTATAAGTCGTTTAAGTCACTTGTTGCAAAACGACCACCTTCCAATTGAACCATCGGACGTAAATCTGGTGGAATAACTGGGATAACATCCATTACCATCCAGCTTGGTTGGTTACCAGAAGCACGGAAAGCTTCTAAGATGTCTAAACGACGGATGGCACGTGTCCGTTTTTGACCAGAAGCTGTTTTTAATTCTTCTTTTAATTGCGCAACTTCGCCATCTAAATCGACGTTATCTAATAATTGTTTCACGGCTTCGGCACCCATAGCAGCTTTGAAGGCTTGGCCATATTGTTCACGTTTTTCACGATATTCGCGTTCCGTTAACAATTGTTTTTTCTCTAATGTTGTGTCACCTGGTTCGATGACAACGTATGAAGCAAAATAAATGACTTCTTCCAATGCACGAGGGCTCATGTCTAAAACAAGACCCATCCGAGATGGAATTCCTTTAAAGTACCAGATATGTGAAACTGGTGCGGCTAATTCAATATGTCCCATACGTTCACGACGTACTTTTGAACGAGTGACTTCAACGCCACAACGGTCACAGACAATACCTTTATAACGGATACGTTTATATTTACCACAAGCACATTCCCAGTCTTTGGTTGGACCAAAAATGCGTTCACAGAATAACCCTTCACGTTCGGGTTTTAATGTACGGTAGTTAATTGTTTCGGGTTTTTTAACTTCACCATAAGACCAACTTCTGATCTTTTCTGGTGAAGCAAGCCCTATTTGCATACTTTCGAATTTATTTACATCGATCAAAAGGAATTCCCTCCATTTCCTTATTTAGAGAAGCTGAGTCAGCAACTTGTTAGCAAATGGCAAGCATCACTTGAAAGAAGGTCTGACGACACTTGGAACAAGTAATGGCTTGCGCAGTTGCAACAAAGTCGCAGTTGAATCAACTCATCAGAGTGGTAGCGACAAATTAGTCTCTGTCTTCGGCTGTTTCAATTTCTTGAACAACGTCTTGTGCTTCTTCTTTCACGACTGATTCTGCTTCTTTTTCCAGCTGTTTCGCTGATTGTTGTTCCGCAAATTTGGTTAGTGCGTCAACGGTGATTAAATCATCATCGTCATCGTCCATATCGCGTAACTCAATCTCAGCTTCCTCAATGTCCAAGACACGCATGTCTAAACCAAGTGATTGTAATTCTTTCACTAATACTCGGAATGATTCAGGCACACCTGGTTTTGGAATTGGTTCACCTTTAACGATGGCTTCGTATGTTTTCACACGTCCGACAACGTCATCAGATTTGTAAGTTAAGATTTCTTGTAATGTGTAAGCAGCACCGTAAGCTTCCAGTGCCCAAACTTCCATTTCCCCGAAACGTTGTCCACCGAATTGAGCTTTACCACCCAACGGTTGTTGCGTAACAAGAGAGTAAGGTCCGATTGAACGAGCATGCAATTTGTCATCAACCATGTGGGCTAATTTAATCATATACATGACACCAACGGAAATACGGTTATCAAATGGTTCACCTGTACGTCCATCGTAAAGAACTGTTTTAGCATCGCTAGCCATACCAGCTTCACGAACAGTTTCCCAAACGTCTTCATCGGTTGCCCCATCGAAAACAGGTGTTGCGACGTGAATGCCTAATTGGCGAGCAGCCATACCTAAGTGTAATTCAAGTACTTGTCCGATATTCATACGAGAAGGTACCCCTAATGGGTTCAACATGATATCAACAGGTGTTCCGTCAGGTAAGAATGGCATATCTTCTTCCGGCATAATACGGGAAACAACCCCTTTATTTCCGTGACGTCCCGCCATTTTATCTCCTTCGTGAATTTTACGTTTTTGAACGATATAGACACGAACTAACATGTTGACACCTGGTGATAATTCATCGCCAGCTTCACGAGTAAAGATTTTCACATCGTGAACGATACCGCCGCCACCGTGAGGTACACGGAGAGACGTGTCACGAACTTCGCGGGCTTTTTCCCCGAAGATTGCGTGTAATAAACGTTCTTCTGCAGATAATTCTGTGACCCCTTTAGGTGTGACTTTACCAACTAGTAAGTCGCCATCTTGAACTTCAGCACCAATGCGGATAATCCCCATTTCGTCTAAGTCTTTCAATGCGTCTTCCCCAACGTTTGGAATTTCACGGGTAATTTCTTCAGGTCCTAATTTTGTATCACGTGCTTCTGATTCATATTCTTCAATATGCACAGAAGTGTAAACATCGTCTTTAACTAAACGACGGCTCATGATAATGGCATCCTCGTAGTTGTAACCTTCCCATGTCATGAAGGCAACTAAGACGTTTTGCCCTAAAGCCATTTCGCCTTCTTCCATAGAAGGTCCATCCGCTAAAGTATCGCCTTTTTCAACTTTTTCACCTAAGTGAACAATTGGGCGTTGGTTGTAGCTTGTTCCTGAATTTGAACGACGGAATTTAGTAACCATATATTTGTCTAATGCGCCATTGTCGCGACGAACGCGAATTTCTTTTGCATCGACGAATTCTACGACACCGTCATGTTTACATAGTAAAGCAGCACCTGAGTCATGGGCTGATTTATATTCCATCCCTGTACCTACCCACGGAGAGCGTGGTTGAATTAACGGCACCGCTTGACGCTGCATGTTGGCACCCATCAAGGCACGGTTGGAGTCATCGTTTTCTAAGAAAGGAATACATGCTGTTGCGACTGCGACTACTTGTTTTGGTGAAACGTCCATGTAGTCAACTTTGTCTACGGCAACTTCTAAGTTTTCACTTTGTAGACGCGCCATAACAACATCATTGGCAAATGTGCCATCTTCATTTAAAAGTGAGTTCGCTTGCGCTACGATATAATGGTCTTCGATGTCTGCTGTTAAGTAATCTACTTGATCAGTAACACGGCCTGTCGCACGATCAACACGGCGATAAGGCGTTTCGATGAAACCAAATTTATTCACTTTTGCGTAACTAGATAAACTATTGATCAACCCGATATTTGGTCCCTCAGGCGTTTCAATTGGACACATACGACCATAGTGAGAGTAGTGAACGTCACGAACTTCATAACCGGCACGGTCACGAGTCAAACCACCAGGCCCTAAGGCTGATAGACGACGTTTATGGGTTAACTCACCTAATGGGTTTGTTTGGTCCATGAACTGTGATAACTGTGAAGAACCAAAGAATTCTTTGATACTTGCTACCACTGGACGGATGTTGATTAATTGTTGTGGTGTCAATGTTTCTGTGTCTTGAATAGACATTCTTTCACGAACCACACGTTCCATACGGGCTAAGCCAATACGGAATTGGTTTTGTAATAATTCACCTACTGAACGGATACGACGATTACCTAAGTGGTCGATGTCATCGACATTGCCGATATCTTCCATTAAGTTGAAGAAGTAGCTCATTGAAGCAACGATATCTGCTGGACGAACTGTTTTTACGCTATCGTCTGGATAGCCGTTACCAATCACATTTACGATACGTTCAGGATCTTTTGGTGAAAGAACTTGAATCACTTGGATTGTCATTGGTTCAGTTACTACAGCATCTTCACTTGGATAGTAAGTTACGCTGTTTAAGCCGTTGTCAATGTATTCGCCTAATGTTTCCATGATTTGGTGTGTTAAAACCGTGCCTTTTTCGACAATGATTTCACCAGTTTCTGGATCAACTAGCGTTTCCGCTAAGGTTAAGTTTAATAGACGTGTTTTTAAGTCTAATTTTTTGTTAACTTTGTAGCGACCAACGTTTGCCAAATCATAACGTTTTGGATCAAAGAAACGTGCAGTTAACAAGCTACGTGAGCTATCTGCTGTTTTTGGTTCGCCTGGGCGAAGACGTTCATAAATGTCTTTCAAGCCTTCTTCTGTACGAGAATCACTTGCATTTTTGTGTAAATCTTTTTCAATTGTGTTGCGTAAGCTTTCGCTGTCGCCGAAAATTTCGAAGATGGTATCATCTGAACCGAAACCTAAAGCACGAACTAACACAGTTAAAGGAATTTTACGTGTGCGGTCAATCCGAACATAAGAAATGTCTTTCGCATCTGTTTCCATTTCTAACCATGCACCACGGTTAGGAATGACTGTTGAGCCAAAACCTTCTTTGCCGTTTTTGTCCACTTTTCCATGGAAATAAACACCTGGAGAACGAACTAATTGGGAAACGATAACACGTTCTGCCCCGTTGATGATGAAGGTACCCATTTCTGTCATTAATGGGAAATCGCCGAAGAATACTTCTTGGGATTTAATTTCACCTGTTTCACGGTTGGTTAAACGTAATGTTACATGTAATGGCGCAGAATAGTTGGCATCATGTGCGCGGGCTTCTTCTACTGTGTACTTTGGTTCTTTTAATTCATAGTCAACAAATTCTAAGGATAAGTTTCCTTGGAAATCATCAATTGGTAAAATGTCTTCAAACATTTCACGAAGTCCCTCATCTAAAAACCATTGATAAGAGTCTGTTTGGATTTCAATTAAATTTGGTAATTCCAATACTTCACTGATACGTGCGAAACTTCTACGTTCGCGATGCTTTCCGTATTTTACTACGTGTCCAGCCAAGCTCTTCACCCCTCTAGTTATAAGTCTATCAAAACACCGATCCGAAAAATTACATTTACGTTACATATATTAAATATATGTAACAAAAAGCATTTTTTGCAGTTTTTAAGCAAAAAAAAACCAAAAATAGAACATGCTTCCGAAAAATTTTCTGGCGTTTCTACTTTTGTTTTCCTATAAAAAACCGGAACGGACAATATTTCGCTCCTGCTTCGTCACTTTCAGATAGTTTTTGCTCTATAGATTCTACTACCTTTGTCTAGAAAAGTCAAGGGTTTCTTTAAGGTTTTCTTTTTCATAAAAAGGAGTTTTTTTGTAAAGGGTTTTAATGAAAAAATGCGTAATAAATAATTACGCATTTTCCCCTATCTTCCTCTTCACACAAAAAAACGAATGCAAAGATGCATTCGTTTTTGACTAACCGCCACCTAATAAAAAGTCTAGGACATTCATGCCGCCGCTTGTTTGGCTGCGGTAAAGTTCGGTGTAGCCGCATTGGGTACAGCTAATTGTAATAAATTTTTTATTTTGAACATCAAAAATTTTCGCAAAGTTCCCACCTGTTGCTTGAAATTGGTCCGACACATAGTGCATGTTGCCACATTTCTCACAAACATATTGTTGCTTTTCCATTCCCCTCACTCCTTCTCAATAAAACAAGTATAGCAAACGCCTGCTTCATTTTCCTCCATCCTAAGATGGATTTTTTCACTAGTTGACCAAGCCTTTTCCTTTCCGCTACAATAAGCATAACGAATCGGAGGAAAAAATATGTCGACAAAAAGCCAAGTCCTAACTTTATTGATGAAACAAACGCCCGCATTCCTTTCGGGCGAAGAGATGGCACAACGTCTGTCCTTATCTCGCACAGCTATTTGGAAAGCGATTAATGAATTGAAAAAAGATGGCTATCAAATTACTAGCGTGCAAAACAAAGGGTATCGCCTTGAAAAATCAGATGTCCTTTCTGCAGAAGGCATTCAGTTGGCATTATGGCCACAAACACCGCCTTTAACAATTACCGTCCTAGAAACATCTGAATCTACCATGACCGATGCTAAGCGGGCGATTTTAGACCAGACGCCCGACAATACTTTGATTGTTGCTGACATGCAAGAAATGCCTCGGGGCAGGTTCGGCCGGCCGTTTTTCGCTACGCCAGGTAAAGGGATTTACATGAGCATGGTGCTTCAACCGAACCAAAATTTTGAAGAAATCGCTCAATATACTGTGATTATGGCCGTAGCGGTCGCTCGAGCAATGGATGCTCTGGCAGGCGTTCACACAGAAATTAAATGGGTCAACGATCTTTATTTAAATGGCAAAAAAGTTTGCGGGATTTTGTCTGAAGCCATGAGCAATGTGGAAACAGGGCAGATTTCTAATGTTATCATCGGCATGGGGATTAATTTTTCAATTACAGAAACCGAATTCCCTGAGGACATTCGGCAGAAAGTGACTTCCCTTTTCCCAGATGGTGAACCGACGGCGACGCGAAATGAATTAGTCGCCAACATTTGGAATCATTTTTACCAAATTTTAGACGAACGTTCAACGAAAGACTTTTTAGAAGAATACCGGCAACGCTCCTTTGTGATTGGCAAAGACGTCGCTTTTACCCAAAACGGGCAAGATTTCCGCGGCGTTGCGACAACCATTAATGGAAATGGGGAATTGATTGTACAGTTGCCTGATGGCACGGCCAAAACATTGTCTTCTGGAGAAATTAGTTTGGACCAGATTGGTGAATGGCGTCGAGGATAAGTGGGGAAGTTTAGAAAAAAGCAAGAAAGCACCTGTCTAAATTTAAACAGATGCTTTCTTGCTCTTTAAAAATCAACTTCTTTTTGTGCTAACATTTCGCACAATTCTTTGGGGAAATTCGTATAGGGATTTTCATTGATTTTCATTTCTTCTAAAGGAGACAACCAGTTTTTATTCGTATTCTGAAAAGCAATAGCTACTTTTTCTTCAAGATACTTACATACTTCTGCGCCTTTAAAATTTCGATAACTGTCTTTTAAATGCAGAACTTTCTCTAATCTCCCATATAAATTTTCTCTAGTCATGTATCGATTGACTTCCTCAAAGTGAAGTAGTAACCAGAGTTCAAAGCATTCATTTGAAAAAATTGTCTTGATTTCAGGACGATGTCGTTGTGCACATCTTACCGCGTTTTCAATCGATTCTGTGGTTTGTTCGTCCTTGTCATACATAACATAAAACAAATCATAATTATCCCGCTCCGCTTTTCCCATACTCCGAATACAGGAAACGGCGTATTCGACCAACGCCTCTCCTTGACGTCTACATGTTTTTACTTTGAGTTTACTTTTAATATTGACTGCAGAATATTTTCGTTTAATCAATCTAAGGTAAGCTTCTTCTGTTTCTCCTTCGCAAAAAATCATGACATTTGGTTTTAATTTCTTTCCTTTTTTTACCCTTTTTATTTTTGGCATACCAACTTCTACTCCTTTACCTTCACTGCCTGAACGATTTCACTTCGATCAATATGAGGAACACCACCGAACAGACCATTTAAATAACGGCGATAATATGTGATATCTCCGCGACCTTTTTTTGGGTCTGCTTCAAAGTCATACAAAGCGTATAATTCGCTGGCGCCACGATAATTCTTATCTGTGAAGTAAATTTGATCCTTTCTCAATTGATTATCCATCAAATGAAGTTCATGGGAGGTCAAGATAAATTGTGTATTCGTCTCCATGGCATTGAACGCTTCTAACAATGTTCCTGACAACTCTTGATGAAATGCATCATCAAATTCATCAAAAACAAAAACTTTTTCTTCTGGATTAAATAAAATATTTAGCGCTAAGCCAATTAATTTTTTCGTCCCAGAAGATTCCAAATCATAATGAATACGTTCTTGTCCGACCACTTGATTCATTTCATCATATTGGTTATAAACAGAGTACAGCGAATACAGACTTTTCTTGACTCGACCAATTTCAATGGTCGGGTCTTTTTCTTGGATAATTCGTTCTAAAACAGCGGCTAATTTTTCTTGTTTCGAGTAATCTTCCTCTTTGTCTTTCACAGGAACCAGGTCAACCATGTTCATATCCGCAAGTTTCAAAAAGTTCAAGAATTTCTCTTTGTCTTTTTCATTGCTCAGCCGTTCAATATTCCGTAAAGACCCATCAAAAATAACTAACTGATTGGCAAACCAACGAACGACATTCGTAGCGTGCTGATCATTTTTTGATTCCAACGTATGGATAACTAACGAATTAGACTTAATTTGTGTTTGGTATTCTTGATATTTTTCTGGAAAAACGGAAGATTCCGCACCGTCTCTTTTAAAATAATAAACAAAATCATCCTGCGTTTTGTCATAAATCTCTAAAGATTCCTTAACTACTTCGCGCGCTGTGTTAGCTAACGAATAGCGATACAAGACACTGTCATTAATAAATTCAATGGTCATAACAGATGGGCTTTGTTTAGTGAGAGGGTCTAACGCAAAAGGTTCATATAATAAAGCATCATTAATCGAAGCTTGTTCTCTTAAAACTAATGTTTTTAATGCATTTAACCCACTCACTAAATTTGATTTTCCTGAACCATTTCCCCCAAAAACAATGGCACTCTTCAGTAACCTTAGTTTTTCTGGGTAATTTTTAGGTTTCACTTCGAAACGATTATTGACATACTTTCGTAAATACGCACCTGTTTGTAGGGAAAGTGTTTGTTCCTCTTTAAAAGATAGAAGATTTTTGACTGTAAAATTAACTAGCATGCTGTTCACCTCCTCGTTTTTTCATCTATTCTTTTATTATATCGTTAAAGACCGATACTGTAAAACGTTTTTCCGTTTTTAAAATAAATTTACCGAAATAACGCTTTTCTCCCACACCTTTAAATTTATTTAAAAAACAATAAATTTTCTTAAACTTCATTGTGAGAACCGCTGCATAAATTCTATACTTCTAGCGTTAGATAAAATAACCTTGTTAGGTGAGGCTCCTATCCAAACATAGGCTATTGCGCAGAAATGTCGAAAGACACCAATGTGTAAAACAGGAATGGTCGAATTAAGGCTCTTCTAAAAATAGCTAAGAGAAATCTTTACGTTGGATAGTGCTAAAGCTCAGACGATGAGAACCGATTGGCTTGCTGTGTCCTGTTTAGTCGCAAGCGCTTATTTACGATCGATGCTGGCTTAGTCTACTCTTTCAAGGGAAAAAGAAAGGGATTCTCATGCAAACATCGAATAAAAAATTTCCACTTTATGCCCTAACAACGCTTGGTTTTACTTTCCTCACTTTGTTAGTGGCGGCTAGTCCAAATTGGTTTCAACAAATGGACGAAGCTATCTATCACATCAAATGGCAATTAAATGCCCCACTTTTAACAGCGGTCAATCTGTTAGCAAAAACTGCCACGATTGGACCAATGCTGCTATTCTTCTTATCATTGATGGTGTACCTTTTACGCAAAAAAGAAAAAATTCTAGCCTTTTGGGCTGTCAGTAACCTATTAGCTGTCGGCTTTTTAGGGAGCGTTTTTAAACACGTGGTGGGTCGGGCTCGACCAAACCTAGGCGCTTTAGCTGACCGGAGCTCTGCTAGCTTTCCCAGCGGACATTCATTATTAGCAATGGCGCTAGTCTGTACGATTTTGATCATTTTGACCTATCTTCATGTCGAAAAAACCAAAGGCATCAAAATTTTCTTACTCACTTATTTAGTTTTGATTGTGTTAGGTCGCTTAATCTTACGCGTTCATTATCCTAGTGATGTCATTGCTGGGATGCTCCTAAGTTATAGCTGGATCAACTTTTCATTTCAAATTGTCCAACGTTATTTGCCGGCACCTGAACCAGAGGAAGCAGAAGTATCGACACAACGCCGGCGCCGCCATTCTCGTAAAAGAAAAAGTTTATTCGTGGTCTTCAGTTTAACCCTTTTATTTTTAGGTACACTTTCTGTTTCGGCTTACGGCGTCAGCATGTATCGCAATTTGCAAAAAACGGCGAACACCATGTATAAACCAAGAAAATCTTCCACGAAGAGTCCCGATTTAGCCAAAGGGGAACCGGTTAGTTTCTTAATTATGGGGATTGCGAATGACTCAAAACGCAAAACCGATTACCGCTCCAACGCCTTAATGGTGGTTACAGTGAATAATCAATTACAAAAAACTACCATCACTAGCATCCCGCGTGACTACTATGTGGAAATGGCTGGCACCAATGGCGAATACAATAAAATCAATGCGGCCCACGTTTTCGGTGGTGCCGATATGCAAATTAAAACGGTTGAAAATGTCTTGCACATCCCAATCAATCATTACTTTTCAATTGATATGGATGCTATGAAGGACCTTGGCGATGCGGTGGGCGGCGTCACTGTTGACAATGCCTTTGCTTTTGACGCTGAAGGGATTCATTATCCGAAAGGCAAACAGCATTTAGGTGGCTGGGAAGCTTTACAATACGCGCGCATGCGTTACGAAGACCCCGAAGGCGACTATGGTCGTCAACGCCGCCAACGAGAAGTTTTAATCGAATTAACCAACAAGCTACTTTCTTTTAACAGCTTGCTAAAATATCAAGAAATTCTGGACGTAATCGGCGAACATGGCGAAACCGACTTATCCTTTGACCAAATGATGGCAATGCTAAAAAAATACACCCCCGCACTAAAAACGATTGAAACCGATCAATTAAAAGGCTACGATTACACTGGCGATGGCGTGACAGGGATTGAAGGTATTTCTTATCAACTTGTGGAAGAGAGTGAACGCCAACGTGTCGAAAATGCCATCAAAGAACAAATGAACCTCTCTACAAAAGACACTGAACAATCGCAATAACGACTAAAAAGCAGCGCCCCTTAATGAAAGGGGCGCTGCTTAACTTTGCCTAGTTAGACGGTCATTTCAAAAATATTAATTTTTGTCACCGTTAGTAACGGCTCTACATCAGAGAGGTATGTTAGCGCATAGCTCTCTTTTCATTACCATTATAGTACAATTGCCTAAAAAATATATTGGAAACTAATTATTTTTTGTTTTACATAGTATACTCTAAGCGTAGAGAAGTTATGGCGGCGGCAAGCGCACAGGAACATGCGCTTTGCAACAAGAATCGCAACGTTAATCTTCGGAATCCTAAAAGCTGTTAAAGAAGACAAGAAAAAATAACCGTCTACTTTGACCAAGTACGGTTATTTTTAAATAATCCAAAAGGTCACCGTCTTAAACCGCTCTACACTAGAGAGGTATGTTGGCGCATACCTCTCTTTTCATTGCTATTATAGCACACTTACCTAAAAAAATATATTGAAAACTAATTATTTTTTAGCCCCACATGGTATAATGTATGTGTAGAGAAGTTATGGCGGTGGCTATCCAATCTGAAAGAGAGGTGATGCGTATGCACGTATTTCCGAAATTTAGAGAAAGGAGAGGCCTGTTGTCAGCATATGAAACAATTCAGACAATTCTTGGGTTTGGTATGTTTACCATTGCTTTGATTGCGCTGATTGTGAAATTGCTTAAAAATGACAAGAAAAAATAACCGTCTACTTTGACCAAGCACGGTTATTTTTAAATAATAAAATTGGTCACCGTCTTAAACGGCTCTACATCAGAGAGATATGTTGGAAGCATATCTCTCTTTTCTTTATCATTATAGCACAACAACCCTAAAAAGACCATCAATAAAAAATGCCTGAGCCTCCTATTTCAAGGCTCGGGCATTTTTATTTTAGGGACCAGTCACCAAATTCCAAGTGACCGCAGCATTGTACTGTTGTCCTTTGGTTCCTTGGTTGGCTGGTACTTCTAATTTAATGTTCTCAAACGTAAAATCCAGTTGGTAGACGTCACTACCTGTGAACTGTTGGTTTGCGACAACACTGGTTGCCACATTATTCGCCGTTAAGCTCAAAGAACTAGTCTTACCAACTGCTTTGATTTGTTCGGTTGCTTCGTTATAATTTGTAAAACTTGAAACATTCGCTGGACCTAACAATAAACGAGTCGCTGTTGGCAGACTATCTGTGGTTGCTTTCGGTTGAGATAGTTGCGCTGTCATCTGCCAATTCGGTTGATTTTTCTTAATTCGCAAGTAAGGATTGCGTGTACCATTTTCGTAGTAATCGGCCGCTTTTTTCAAGCCTGATTGTTGCGTTTTACTAGCAATATTCATTTTTCCAAAATCAAAGGTTGGCACGCTGATAAAGCCTTCTGTTGGTGTAATTGTTCCTTGGGTTGTATCTGTCAGACGTACCGCATCCGCGGCGCTCACTGTCGCAAAATTTCCTGTAACATCAAGGGTTGCCGTCAAGCGTTGGTCTGATGTTCCTGAAATTTTGGTGCCAACAAGCGTCACGTTGGCTGTTTGACCTGCCGGTATTTCAAGACCTGTTAAGCTGATTCCTTCAGACCAAGTAGTCGCCGTTACTGGATAAATTTTCGGTGCTTGTCCGTCCAATTGGACAGAAAGTGACGTCGGCGTACCAATTCCTGCAGGCCAAGTAGTCGCTGATTTCACTGTCAGCGTTTTAAGTGGTGCCAGGCTAGTATTTTTCAGTGTTGCCACCCAATCTACACTATCGTCATTATTCACGACACGGTTGGTGCTGGTCAAAGTTAAAGCAGCAGTCGGCGTTTCTTCTTCATAGACCGCCGTCATATCGTCATTATCATCAAAATCCACCAAATAATTAGGAGTAGCCGTTGTTTTTAAGGTCGTTGGCTTGGTGGTTCCTTTATACCAACCAACAAACTTATAGGTTTTTGCCCCAGCCGCATAAACGCTTGGTAAAGCTTTTGAAGCAGTATAAGTAAAAGGATCACTGGTGACTGTGACTTGATTCCCTTGCGTAAATCCTTGAGGTGGCGTGATTTTTGCGCCAGATTTATCTACAAAGTTTTCAGTCACTCGGCGATTGGTCGCATAGTAATAGATTGGCTTATTAGGATACATTTCTACGCCTGTTGGTGCCACGCTACTTCGAATTAACGTAGCTTTGTACAAACTAGAGAAACTTTGTGTAGGCTCTTCTTTCCAATGAAACTCAATTATTTTGTATTGATTGGCTTTGACTTTCGAAGCAGAAAAGTAAGGTGGTTGTGCCCCCTCAACATACAGATTACCACTAAACATATTCTCAACACGCCCTGCAACTGGATAATCTAGTCCTTGGTAGTTGGCAGGTTTGGTAAAAGAAATTTCTTGGTATTGTCTTGGAATCGTAATCAATGAATTTTTTGTTCCATAGAAATTCATCTGGGGAGTCAATACATATTCCTTTTGCGGGATCGTCAAAGTTTTAACGTTGCCTGTACTGTCGACAGCTGAAACATTACTTAAAACCGTACTCAGCCCATCGATTGTTTCAACAATATCAGTAGTCACCTGAAACCCTGTCGGCTGAAGCAATTGCCCATCTTCCCCAACAAAACCAAATGTCACCGTATTTCCGCCGTATTTAATTTCTTCGTAAACAACGGTTAAATCATCGTTATCGTCAAACGTTGTATCATACTCAGGCGTTCGACTCGTTTCCAACAACTCAGGCTTGGTTTTGCCTTTATACCAGCCTTTAAATCGGTATGCTTTATTGTTTAAAAAATAACTAAACGGCAATTCCTTTGCCAATTTAAAATGATAAGTATCACTGTCAATCACCGTTTGATTCCCTTGCGTGAAGCCTGTAGGCATCGGTACCTCAGCACCTGCTTCATCAACATAGTGTTCAGTGACGCGGCGGTTTTCTAAGAAATAGTACATCGTGTTATCGGTCGTGAAATAAGCTGGATAAATCTCGGTCGTCGCCATGTTTAAAGTTGCACTAAATCCCGTGTTGGTAACGTCAGGTTGCCAACTACTTCTGTACATACGATAGCTATGAGGCGTCGGTAAATTATATAAACTATAGCGAGTGCCATCCGTTGTTATCCGTTCATCTGCCTGACCACTAATATGCCTTAACAGCGTTGTCGCCAAAGGATAGGCGGTCGTTGAGCCAGTGTAGAATGAACCAGGTGTGACTGTTGGAATTTTATAGCGCTTGGGAATAGTCAACCGAAAATCGGTTACCCCAGAAGAAGCAACTTTAATTTTAGGTACATAGGTTAGTGTTTGGCTAGGAACGGTTAACTGTTTTAAATTGCCTACATTAGCGCCTGTAATAGCCCCCACCTTCTGGACCACCTTATCCTCGACAGTTGTTAAGTTCGCCTGAATGTCTACATTCGTTGGCGCAACAAGCGCCCCTTTTTCATCAACAAAGCCAAACTTATAGGTAACTTCTGGAATAGTAGTGGTCATTTCATCGACTTCATCATAAAAAACATATAAATTGTCGGCATTATCATAAGTGACATCGAACTCTGGCGTCAATGAGGTTTCTAACTTAACGGCTTTCGGGTCCGCTGGTCTTGCTGACCCTTTGTACCAGCCTTTAAACTGGAAATGACGATTCCCAGAAGAGTAACTTGCTGGAAACGCCTTTGGTGCTTTATAGTGAAAATTGTCTGAATCAACCACTGTTTTTGAAAGACTGGCATTATACCCTGTAGGATAGGCAGGTAAAGCGCTTGGTACCATGGTACTATAATAAATATTAACCCGTCTGTTGGGTACATAATAGTAAACCGTGTCATCCGTCGTATAATAAGCATTGACACCACTTGTCGTGGCCAGACTAAAGCCATAAGCAAACTTAGTCTTTGATACATCACTGTTCCAAGCAGTTGTAGTAAACTCGTATTGCTTCGGAATAGTTCTAGCCAACTTAAAGCGTATACCACTCTCATCTATTTCTGTTACTTCATTGTTTGGGACGCTAACTCTCTTAGATTGAGCGATTGGAAATGTCGTGCCTGTATGATAACTAGTGGGGGATATTTGAGGTAAATCATAGTAATCAGGTAAACGAATTTGACTATTCTGAACCCCCGAATACCCCGTATTTCCCGTACTATCATCATCAGCCAACATCACTGTCGGCACCGTCATTTCTTTAAGATTACCGACATTGCTTGTGACAACCTCACCAACTTTGCCAGAGGTGCCTTGCGCTTCAACCTTCATTACATCGCCAGTAATCGTGACTTTAGCGGGATCAATATAATTACCCGCTTCATCAATAAACGCTAATTTATACGTTTTGGCGGGAACAGCAACAGTACCTGCCCGATTTTCTCGTTTGCTCCCTTGCTGTGAGTCAGGCATAAGCGGAACAGGCTGATCCAGTTGAACGTTTTCAGAAACTTCTGCTACTGGCGGTTCTTCTGGTTGCGCTTCTGCCACCGTTGTTGTAATTGGTGGAATCACTGGTAGTCCTCGAAGAGGTGCTCCGCTCTCTGAACTTTCTGGTGGTGCATCAGTTTGCGGTTCTTCTTGTGGTTTTTCTTGAGTGATATTTGGTGCGTTTATGGTTTCAGCAACTGCTGGGATGCCATTTAATGAACTGATTAGTAAAGAACCACACAAAGCGATTGCAAATAAACGGTTTCTTTTTTGATTCATGCCATTCTCCTTTTTTATGTAACTTTTTATTGTTATTTTTATTGTCCTATGTATGATTTTTTGTATGATTTTCATTTTATCAAAAAAAGTCCCCGCTGAAATTTCAAATTTTGATACGACAACTTGATATTTTCAATGATTCCTTTCATACCAAGGAGGAGCGGCTGTATTTTGGTAAAAAACAGCCTGGAAATCAGTGGAATTCACCATTTTCTCTCTAATTTCTGCTGATTTTTCTTGATATTTATTGAAAAAAACTCAAAATGTTAGTAATAAGAACTAACATTTTGAGCTTTTCTTCTCTATTCTTAACAATTAGGGAACAGGAAAATCTTTTAAAGCTTAAAAATGACAATAAAAAATAACCGTCAACTTTGACTGAGTACGGTTATTTTTTGTAAC
>OFGE01001720.1_pt1 | contig 18181 bp, 13 predicted proteins | sample 1521681 | NCBI WGS metagenome assembly OFGE01 (sample SAMEA3504093, study PRJEB24116) | mouse gut metagenome | biome: mouse gut; feature: mouse-associated habitat; material: faeces | place: Denmark | collected 2011
GCTGTACCTTCAATATTTAATGTTATATTTTGGATTGCTGCATATCCTATTCCTAGTAATAACATTGCTACTATTACTAATGTTATTATTATTTTGTTTGTTTTTTTCATTTTTTTCTCCTTTGGTTTTAATATATCATAAAGAATGCTATTTGTGTGTGTATTTATAGTTTTGTAACATAATTGTAAAAAAGCAAATAGAAATTCTAAATAATTAAAAAATTTTGAGTGACCCGCAGTTTGGGCGTTTGATTTGTCTTTGCTAATATTTAAATAAAATATTATCTTAAAATCTTTAATCTTAAACGACCAGTAAGGAACAATAAATTTTTTCAATTATTTAAAATTTCTATATTAAACTATAACTATTCAATTTATTTTTATAAATTATAATATCTAACTTAATATTTTTCCAGAATAGTCTCTATTTTTACTAATTATGCCTCTTTTCAAAAAATGGGAAAATTTTCTTCAAATTTCCCCATTTTCATATTTATTGGACATACTTTTAAGTCCTAAGTAAAATTGTGTGCAAAGTTTGCCGAAGACTTTATAAATTATTTTATTTATTTAGTAATTTTCTAATTGGAATTTCTATTGCTAATTCAATTTTTCTAAAAATATTTAGTATATGAAATATAAAAATCTGTAGAAAATTAATTTTATTATAATTTTTATGATAATACATTTTACTTTTAAACAATTGATTCATTTTCTTATAATAGCTTAAACTTTTACCTATTGTTTGGCTTTCATAGTGAATAAATTTTTCTGAATTTAGACTAACAATTTTATATCCTTTTTCATTTACTTTATGGGCTAAAATATCTTCTTCATAAAATAAAAATACATTATCATCAAGTAAGCCTATTTCTTTTAGAAGTTTTGCTTTTATTATAAAAAATGCACCTGATATGGCATCTACTTCCAATTTTTCTGTTTCATACTCCTTGCTTGAATATTCACCATTTCTTAAAATTCTATAGAATAGTAACTCCAAAAGCCTTGTAGAATGTATAACATCTAATCCAAAAGTTCTCATTTTCCAACTACTTCTACGTATTGGTTTATTATCTTTATTAAACATTCTTGGACTAATAACACCAATTTTTTCATCTTTACTTATTACTTCTAAAGAATGCTTTATAGCTTTTTCTGATATTTCAATATCTGGATTAGAAATAATATAGTAATCATATTCTTCATTTAAGTTCTCTAAATATTTTATTCCAAAATTATTTCCATAATCATATCCGCCATTTTTATCAGCTTCAATTACTTTCACTTTATCATTTTCTAAAGATTTTAGTTCATTAATAGCATTATTATCTGTAGATTTATTATCTACTACTACAATTCTATTAATTACATCATATTCAGTTATTATTTTTACATACTTTAAAGTATCTTTTACATCATTATAATTTACAACAATAACTGCAACTCTCATACTTTCTCTCCATTAATTAATATTATATATATAACTTCACACAATTAACTCTTTATCAAACATACGTATATAAATGGACAACTAACGTCCACCAATTGGTTATTTTTTCTTTAATATAACACCTGCTTTATTTTGGAATATTAATTCATACTCTTCTGTAGTGTTATATTCTTTATCTGTATACAATACAAAATATTCTTTTTCTGGTTCAGAAAGCCAATCTTCTACTGTCGTTTCTACTACTGCATGTTGTAAATCATTTATAGATTCCCCACCACTTTCAATTCTTGAAACAACATACATCCATGCTTTACAATTAGTATTCATTCCACCAACTAGCATATTTTTTAAAGTCATTCCTTCAACTTTTCCCATTTCTTCTGCTAAATCAAGTCTATTAGTATCAACAATACAAGAAACATTTATATTGTTTGTTGCTAAAATATTTGTATCAAAATAAATTCCTGCAAGTGATTGTAATTTACATGTTTCAATTAGCCCTTCACCTTTTTGTTGTATTTTATATTCAATTCCTGAAACAGCACCATACACAATCATTACCCATACTGCTAAATATGAAATTGTTATTACTTTTAATTCTTTATTATCATCTACATCACACATAATTTCAACTGCAATTTCTACAGCTATAATCCATATAATATAATAAATTTTATAGTAATAATATGGAGATACAAAACCAAATATAAGTCCTATAAATTCTACTATAATTTGAAATAATAGTAATCCACCTGCTACAATTTTATAATCCATTTTTCTATTTTTAATAGCTTTAAAAATAAATAGTATTACAAATGGAATATAAAATAAAAAGTCTTGATAAAGAGCTTTATAAATTCCACCATCAAACCCAATTGCATCTGTTAATTTATTTTGATCACTTAATGTAAATGTTGGAATTACTAAATAACAAATAGCTAAAATTGTAACAATTAAAAGTAATCCTGTAATTATTAATGAATTTTTCTTAAAAAACTTCAAATATGTTTTTTCATCTTTTTTCTCAAAATCTCTTATAAAAACATATATACATATAAAAGCAAATAGTGCTGGAACAAATAAGCAATAAGAGAATATTATACCAATTCCCATTAAAACAATTAATGAAATTAGTAATTTATTATTAATCCTACTATTATATATTTTAGCCAAATAAAACATTCCAGTAGCAAAAGCTATTGCAATACTTAAATATGAAAAACCATATAAAAGACTAGTATATGGATATGCAAAAGCATACAAAATTAAAAAAACTATTCCAATAATATAATTTGTTTTTGATTTTAATTTATTAGATATTAGCATATAAAATCCTGCTGTATTTAACAATAAAATAGCCATTTCAAATATTTTAAAAGTAGCATATTCTTTATAACCTGGTTTCAAAATTCTCATTATATTCATAAATATACCAGTATTTATATATGCGCCTGTTTGCATTGTTGTAAAATTATATCCTGTTCTATTATCGATTTTGGCTAACACTTTCATATTATCTGCAAAATTTGTTGCAGCACTATAATGCATAGAAACGTCTACTGAAGCATTTGCAACTGTTCTATCTAATGGTCTATATTGAGTTTTTCCCATATAGCCAATAATAGCTAAACAAATAATAATAGCAACAATATCTCTTTTTCTAAATTCAAAGCTTTGAATTTGTTTATCTTTATATATTTTAAATCCAAAACCTAGAGAAACAATAAAATCTACAACAGATAAAAATACTAAATTTGTTGTAATATTTAAAGTTCCAAAAATCATACAAATTGCAATATTAAATCCTAAATATACAATTCCAGATAATACACACCAGTTAACAAAATTAACCTTTTCCTCGCTTTTTTTTACTAATATAAAAGTAGTAATCATCGCAATAACACTTAAAATATATATTATAGCAACCATTTTCTTTCTACCTTTCTTTCTTTAAATTTTATTTTCTTTTTATCCACCAAAATCAAAATATAAAATATATTTTGCAGAGTCCCGCGTAAGCGATCAAACGAGCAATGCGAGTGCGATTTGGAGCAACTATCATTCTATGTAAATTATATAAAATAAATTTTATATAATTTACATCTAGCGAGTTGCGACACCAAGGGGCGATAAAAAATATTATTTTATATTTTGATTTTGGTTTAAATTTATATAACTTAATATTTCTAATTAAATATTTTATTATATACTGCAGAGCCCCGCGTAAGCGATCAAACGAGCAATGCGAGTGCGATTTGGAGCAACTATCTATTTATTTTAGCCACAAATCCATTTGCATTCTCAAACAATACTTCTATATTCTCATTTTCTTTCACATCATCTAATTCTTCATTATATCTCTTCATACTCTCTGCATCCTTAGACACAAGTTTTACAATATATTTTTTATCATTATCATTTAAGGCATCATCAACAGTATAAAGTTTAGTATCTTGAATTACATCTTGATACTTAACCTTTTCGCTTGAAAATTCAAGCATTGCAGTAGCCCAAATTCTTGTATAATATCCTTCTGTAATCAATTCTGTATTTTCAACAGTCATATCTTCTAAATTTTCTCTAGCAAATACAGACAATTCAATTTCGTTACTATTAAAGTTTTGTGTTAAATCTATTAATTTTCTATATTCACAATTTTCACTATAATACATGCCAACTAAATTTGGAAGATTATGTTTTTCTGCTTCACCTAATACTCCACCAGCTTTTAACATAACCCAACTACATACAAATACTGTCCAAATTATTGCATACACATAAGGTGCAACTTTTATAGGTTTAATTTCGATATTTTTTCTAAATTTTTCTGGTATCTTTTTAAAATTACTCAAATCTATATGTTTTACTAGTTCTGGTAAAACTGTATATAAAGCTAAGAATAAGCTTAAAAATATTATTATTATTTTACTAATTTCTTTAAAAACAGTTTTCTCAAGATCATATATACCAATTTGAATCATAGGAGCATTAAATATACCAACAGTAAAATCTTTAAATGTTAAAAGTACAAATAACGCAAACATCACCATTGCATCTATTCTAAATATTCTCTTATCAATATATTCATTTACTAAATCTATAATTGCTGCAAATATTCCTATCCACAATATAAAATATGTCTTTAACATATAATATTTAGTAACTACTCCTGCAAGCATTCCTAAATAAAGAAATGCTGTATATCCAACAATTACAACTGAAAATATATCTTGATATCTAAGTGATTTATTTTTTATTCTTTTTATAATTTCAGCAAAATATAATATTGCAAATGGAATATATGGAATAAAATTTATATACTTTTCTGAATATACTCCACCATCAATTTTTAACGCACTTATTAAATTAGTTTGTCCTTCAATAAAAAATGATGGGATAAATAAATATCCTATTCCAACAGCTGTTACAATTAATAATAATCCTGTTACAATTAATGTATTCTTACCAAATATTTTTAGATATTTCTTTGTTTCTTTATTTAGTAAGTCTTTTAGGAAACAATATATACAAATTGCAGAAAATATTGCTGGTACAAATAAGCAATATGAAAAAATCAAACAAAATGAAGTAATTACAATTAGAGGTATTGCTACTCTTTTTTTAATCATCTCTTTTGAATATAAACTTTCTACAACTGATAGTAATAATGTTGTCATTAATATACCAACAGATAAATATGAAAATCCATAAATCCAAGAATTATAAGGATATCCATATATGTATAATACAAATAATCCTAAACTAGCTATTAATCCTCTTTTGGTTTTTATCTTTTCAGCCAAAAATGCGTAAAAAGCTAATCCAATTAAGAATAATGTTAATGTTTCGAATATTTGATATATATATGCATAATCTAATCCTGTAATATTATTTATTACATTCATAAATATACCATCATTTATGTACGCTCCTGTTTGCATTATATTAAAATTGAAAAATGACTTATCTTCTACATTTATAAATATTTTTAAATTATCTGAATAATGCTTTGCTGCTCTATAATGAATTGCTGAATCTACTGCGAAATGTGAAATATCTCCATTATATATATATAAGTCTTTAACAAACATAACTGAAAATAAAACTAAAATAAGTAAAATACCTGCTATATCAAATTTTGTAACTTTATATTTTTGAATGTCACGTTTTATAATAGGTTTCACTCCCAATATTGCACCAAAAGCTAAGTTAATTATTGCTAGAATCCAAATATGTGCAGTAATATTAAGTAATCCTAATATCATTCCAATAACTATATTATAAGCATAAATAGATACAATTGTGATTATTAACCATTTTACGAAATTAAGTTTTTCATCAGATTTTTTATATATCAAAAATCCTAAACATAGTACTATTAAGCTTAGTATGTAAAATATTCCCATATTTTTTCCTCTCTATTCTACATTTATTTTTATATTTTTTAATTTTTTCTTATGTGTTTATATAATTCTAATAACAAAGTTCAATATATTTGCATAAAGTAATAATTAGTTATAATAGTACTCTTACTGTTTGATTAAAAAAATATTAATATTTTTTACATAATGTGAAATGCTGATACTTACAAATAAATTAAACTTTAATAAAAGTATATTTTACATTTTTCTTTTCATTAAATGAAAGATTACTTTTGTTGCAATTGCATATAAAACAAATTGGAAAGCAAGAGTCATTGTACATGAAAAAGTTGCTCCATTTATTCCTAAATTTAAATTTCCAACTAAAATATTTGATCCAAAAAATGCTATTATCATAGAAATTACATATATTATAAATTGTATAAAAGTATAACGTATTGTTGTTAATGTTACTAAATTTATATAAGAAATAGCATAAAATATATATGATCCAATTATTACACATAAATTCATTCTATATGCTGTTAAATCAATTCCATATATTAATCCTAAAAATTCTGGTCCAAGTAAAAATGCTGCAAGCACTGAAAAAGCTCCAAACGCAATTACAATTAATTTTATTTTAAATGTTACTTTTTCCATTTCTTTTAATTGTTTTTTCTCGTACATATCTTTAAGATTTCCTAAAAATGGCATTACTATAAATTGTGTAAACAATGTCATTACAGTTGCAGGCATCATTATATATCCGTAAATAGCTTGTATATCTTCAGTTAAGAAATTATCAATTGCATACTTTGGAGCATTTAATATATATATTCCTGCAAATGAATTTACAAATACAAAAAACTCACTTTTTAGTATTGATAAAACATTATTTTTATTTATTTTATCTTCAGTATTTATTAATTTTTTAGATATTATGAAATAATCATATATTATTAAAATAATAAGATTTACTACTATAACAGCCAAACAAGCTAGTCTTAAATCTCTTGTAATCAAGTCAATAACTAAAAAGGCAAAAATCCCTATAAATCCTTTTAAAGTTAATGATTGCCCTGATTTATATAACAAATCATTTTTTTGCATTACACCATAAAGAATATCTGAAAAAGCTTCTAATCCTTTAAAAACCGCAAGTAAAGCAAAAATTGTTGTTTTAAAACCACTATATTGTTTTATTATTAGAAAAACAGCAGCCATTATAAACATTATAATACATGTTAATAATCTTGTTGCTATATAATCTTTATCTTTTATTTTATTTTTTATATCTGTTACTTGGCATAGTCTACCAGAATACATTGCTAGAGTATAAAGTATTGTTGCAGTAGCATAAGCTATTGAAAATATTCCTGCTGTTTGTATATCATTAACTCTTGTTACAATAATTAAGAAAAACAAAGAATTAAAAGAATTTATTCCAGTTCCTAAACTATTCCAAATAAAGTTTTTTAAAAATAACTTTTTTTCTGAATCCATTATAATACTCCTGTTAAAAATATTAATCTTATCATAAAATCATCAATTAATCTATTTCTTATTCTCTTTGGATAAAATGCTTTTTTAAATGAATTTACGAAACTATATTCTTGAGAAAATAAATCTAAAACTTCTTTATTTTCTTTTGATAATTGATAATAATAATATTCTTTAAAGTTTATCATTTGTTGTTTTATATCTTGCATTCCATCTTTTAATAATAAATTTTTTATTCTCCAAATTAATAATCTTATATATCCCTGTCCTTCAGAGGTTGCATTTTCTTTTCTTCTTCTATATTTTACTGTAGTTACATTGTTATAAGCTACATTTCCTAATCCCATACATAATATATATGTCCACCAATCATGAAAAAAGCATAATTTAGGAGTATCTTCTATTATCATATCTCTTGTCTTCTTATTTACAGTCATTGTCATTCCTTGACCACAACATGCAAATAAAGATTTTAAAAATGAATACTTTTTATTCTTTTCTCCATGACTAATAAATTTCATATTCTCATCATAATAATCTGAATTTCCAAAAACCATATTAGGTTTTGAAGCATCTAATTCATTTAAAGAATTTACTGCAAGTTCAATTTTATTATCAATCCATACATCATCTTGATCTGCATATGAATAATAATCCGCTTTTGCAAGACTTAATAATTCAAAAAAGCTTTTAACAAATCCTACATTTTTACCTTCATACAATTTTATATTGTTATATTTTTTTTGATATTCTTTAATAATTCCAACTGTATTATCAGAAGATCCATCATCTCTAATAACAATTTCTATATTTTTATAAGTTTGATTAATTATTGACTCCAATTGTTCTGCTACAAAAGCTTCTCCATTATATGTAGACATTATTACAGCAACTTTTTTTTCACTCATTTACTACTTACCTTCCATTACTTTGTATATATATAATCCATCTTCATTATATAATTCTTCATAAAATTTTTCTTCAAAGTCTTTTTCTTCAAAGTCTTCGGTAGAAAGAATATATTTAACATTAACTTTTGATAAATCTTTATAATTTAAGAAAAGTGCAATATTATCTGCATAAATTAATTCTACATCTGTTGCATCATTTACAACTTGTAAATTAATATGTGCATATCTATTATAAATTTTTCTTTTTTCTTCTGCTTTCTCCTCTCCAAGTAGAGTTTTAAATAATTCTTTATTTGGATAAACTGCAGTTGAATTTAATACTTTAATTCCAGATGCTAATGGATAATCATTAATATACCATCCATTATCATTTACAACCCATACTGCATCTGGCTCTTGATCTTTTATTTCATTCATTTTTATGGCAACTGGTTTTGTATAAAAAATATTTGTTGTACTAATTACTGGATTTACGGTTAATCCAGACATAAAACTAATAACAATTAATCCACACATTGTATAATTTTTAATTTTTTCATTATTAATATTTAAAATCCCAAATATTGCAACAATAAAAATTTCTCCTGCAACTAACATTTTAAAATTATCTAAATAATGAAATTCTTCTGCAAAACCGATTGTTGATTTAGCCTTATATGCAATAAATGCTGTAAATAATACTGTTAAAACATATGTTAATTTTCTATTTAATAGTTTATCTTCTTTTTCAAAATTTCCCATTAAATAAATTAGCATATATATACAAGCAGTTCCTAGCGGTATTGTAACTCTTCCTGCTGTTGTCATAGACATTTTTGTTAAATTTGCAAGCCATACTGGGAAACCATATACGCACCATATGCTTAAAAATCCACTAACAATCAACATAGGAATCCAAAAATGTAAATCTTTTTTATTTCTAAGTACATATATTAATCCAAGTAACATTGGTATAGGGAAAAATGATAGCATACTTGAATATTCGCATGGATTTAAGAATTCATATTTAGGGAAAAATATATCATAAAAATATGAGTATAAATTTACTGCTCCCCCACCTACTTCTTGTCTTTCTCCTGGATAATCAGTATTCATTTCAGCAGATAATGTATCTTTTGAAAGCATATACCATCTTCCTAGCAATAAAACTAGGCAAAGGATTGTTATACATATAACTAAAATGTCATGTTTTGTAAATTTATAAGAACCATATTTAATATTTTTTATCATTATCCATATTACTAACGCTAAAAATAAATATCCAAAAGATAATTGCCAAGCTGGATAAAATACAAATACATATGATAGTCCAGAAATTAGTAATCCTAGTGCACATAAATACTTTGTTCTTCTTTTTTCAGTGATCATAAATTTATCTATGAGTACAATAGCAATTTGTCCCCAAATAAGTGTATCCATACAATACCACCATTGTACTGCTGATGAAAATGTTATCATTAACATTCCACAAAGAGAAACTTTTTTATTTCGTTTAGTTAAAATTAAACATAACTCATAAGAGCCTAAAAGCATTGCTACAAGTCTTATGTACCAATAAAAACTTAATCCGGCATCATTTCCAAATAACATAAATGCTAATTGGAAAGGTCTTCCAAGCATTAATATATCAAATACTGCACTATTTGATACTGAAAACATATCTGTATCTGTTCCTCTTAATTTATCTGAGAAATATTCAAATTGGTTACTTCCCATGCCTTGTGACAATATGTATGTTGTTGATGTTGCCCATTCATCTGTTCTAATCATTCTAGGCGTTCCAAGCAAAGTATGATACTTTCTATCATCATTATGACTTTGAATTAGTCCATTAAAGTTAACTATTGATGATCCTGATAGTTTAAACATCATTACAAACAACAAAAAGGCACAAGCAATTTTGTACCTATTTTTATGAATAAATTCATACATTTTTGATATTTTAAATACAAAATGTATTCCTATAAAAGCAAAAATAATTGCAACCAAAATCATTCTCACTTTAGAAATATATTCTGGATGTGAAATTCTAAATATTGTATACTCACATAATACTGATAATATACAAGAAATTACCAAAACAATTAATAATTTTGTTTTGGTAAAATTATCTTTATTAATAAAGTATTTTATTTTATTTTCACTAAAACTATATATTTTTATAAATTTATCTTCAATAAATTTATATATTTTTTTTATATTTTCAGTAATTTTCATATTACATTCCTTTATAATTATTCTAATATTCTTTGATATACTAAAAATAAATAATATTTTTTCTTTAGCTCTCAGAGTTTTTATATATTTTTTGTAACATTGCTTCCCACTAAGACTGTCACAATGTTACAGAAATATATTACTTATTTTTACCATTTGACATCTATTTTAAGAACATCTTTAATAAATCTATTTACCCAAATATAAACAATTGGTAAGTGTATTTTATAGAAGAAATGAACTCCCCAAATACATATAAATTTAAGTCCTTTAGGAAAACAATTTTTTATACTATAATGTTTACTATTTCTCCACTCTGGAAAATTTTCATTTAAATATTTTATAACATCTTTTAAAGCATCATTAATTTTTACTGATTTATCATATGAAAGCATAAATCCCCAAGATATTGCTAAATGTAAAAATGCCATCGCTGATAAAGTATCTTTATATTCTTCATATTTACCAATTTTCATACTATGCTCTTTTGTTACTAATAAATACTTCTTTAAATTTTCTACATCTTTAGCATTTAAAGAATGTATTTGAGAACTAGAACGTAAATAGTAATGATATAAAACATCTGGTATAAAGGTTAATTTTTTTACTCCATCCATATAAGAATGTATTAAAAATAAAGTATCATTACATCCTCTAAAAGGTAAAAATTCTAAATCCTTTACTTTTTCTAATTTATATAATTTATTCCATAAAGAAGGATTAGCATAAACTATAAAATCATCATTCCAGTCTACTTCTTTATTCATTGTTCCATACTGAGTCATTTCTACAGCTACTGTTTTTCCAGTATCTAAATCAATTCTATCATATCCACAAAATGCAATATCTGCATCATTTGCTTTAGCTGCATTGTATAATTTTTCTGCCCAAGTAACTTCTGGAACATCATCGCTATCAATAAAACCAACATATTCACCTGTTGCTCTTTTTAATCCATAAGTTCTAGCAGACCATTCTCCACCATTCTCTTTATGAAATGTTTTAACTTTATTTGGATATCTACTTTTATAATCTTCAATTATTTGTGGAGCAGAATCTTTTGATCCATCATTAACACAAATAATTTCTATATCTTCTAAAGTTTGATTTACTAAAGCATCTAAACATCTTGGAATATATTTCTCCAAATTATAAATTGGAACAACTATTGATACTTTTACTGAACTCATTGTTATTATCCTTCCTTTTGTTCTTATTTTCTTCTATCTTTTAACTCTCTTTCACAATCTATTAATCTCATTTCAAAGTTTTGTTTTGAATTCTTAATTATGTTGTCTAAAGTCATTCCAGAGAAGAATGATTGAACAGAACATAAAAAGAATACTACACTTACTACTAAAGTTGGTATTTTCACAACTCCTCTATGTAAGAAATCAATAAATACTGGTATAAAGAAACCTAAACCAAATATTGCTAATACTAATGCAAGTAATCCGAAAAATTGAAATGGTTTATAATTTTTATAGAATCCAAAAATAGTTTTTATAACTCTAATACCATCTGGTATAGTATTTAATTTAGATGGACTATCTGCAGGTCTGTCTCTATATTCTATAATTACATTTTTTACTTTTAAGTTTTTATCTAAACAGTGAATTGTCATTTCTGTTTCAAGTTCAAAACCTTTAGACATAACTGGAAAAGTTTTTACAAATTTGTAACTAAATGCTCTTAAACCTGTCATAACATCTCTTATATTGCTTTTATAAATTCTATTTATTAATGCTCTAACTGTAACATTTCCAACATTATGGAATGGTCTTTTATTTTCTGTGAAATATGTAGATGAAAGTCTATCTCCAATAACCATATCAACATCTTCTTCTAAAACAGCTTTTACCATTTCTTTTGCACTTTCAGCAGGATAAGTATCATCTCCATCAACCATAATATATACCTCTGCATCAATCTCTCTGAACATAGATCTAATTACGTTTCCTTTTCCTTGTCTAGTTTCATATTTTACTATTGCTCCAGCTTCTTTTGCAATTTTATCTGTTCCATCTTTTGAGTTATTGTCATAAACATATATTACTGCCTCTGGTAATTCCTTTTTAAAATCTTCGACTACCTTTTTAATTGTTTTTGCTTCATTATAACATGGTATTAATACTGCTACTTTATCCATATTTTTTAATTCCTTTCCTTTTCTTTCCTCGCTTCGCTCGTCATCCTCTATTATCAACGATTTTATTTGAAAATTCTCTAAATTATGATAACAAGAAAGACTTTAATTTCAATAATCGACACCATTATAACATATATTCCCATTTTTTCAAATAGTATTGCTATATTTTTATTTAATAGTAAATATATTTAATATTACTATTAAATAAAATTGTATTTTTTAAGATTATGTATTATATATTTTTTACTCTTCTTTTTCTTTTTTAAATATTATTAATTTACTTAAAATAAAGTTTAAAATAATTACAACAATATTAGCAAGCACTTTCATAACTATATCATTTATATTAGCATATACAGCAAAATTCATCATTGCAATGCTTATAATTTCTGTAAATATTCTACAAGCTGTAAATGAAGTAATTTCTTTAATTAATGCTTTGAAATTTTCACATTTACTATCAAATACAATTGTTTTATTAACCCAATATGCAAATATTAATGCAGCTAAAAAAGCAAAAATCTCACTAACATTAACTTTTAATTGCTCATCAACAATCCCTGTAAAAATTAAATAGCTACCTAGAATATAAGCAACAATATTTACAACTGTTGATAATCCACCACAAATTAAATATCTTAGTCCTTCTATATGATCCTTATATAAATCTGCTAATTTTTTTAAATGAATTTTTTTTAAAATCCATAATCCAAAGTTTTCTAAAGTTTCAAAAATTCTTAATGTTAAATTTTTTTTATCTTTTTCCATTTTTTATACCTTTCTATTTAATTACCAATTGAGTATGCAATTTTTCTATATTCTTAAAATTTCGACTAAAAGAAAGTTTTTTAGAATATACTTATATAAATATTGTATATTATTATAATGCTATAATTTATTACTCCACTTTTGGTACATCCTTGTTTATTTTATTATATATACTTACATTTTTTTCTATTATTAAGTAATTTTAATATCAAAATTACAAGTATCTAATGAAAAGTTTTTATTATAATAAGGGTCTCCTTTTTCTAAAAAACTTTTCCATTTTGCTTTAAAATTACTTGCTTCTATATTAAATCTTTCTTCTTGCTCTTTTGTATATTCATATCCTCTTGATTTTGATTCATAATGTGTTAACTCAATATATGAATTATATACAATACGATATCCTTTTTCAATAATTTTTAAGCAAAAATCGACATCATTAAATGCTACTTTAAAGTTTTCTTCATCCATAAATCCGAACTTCTTCATAAATACTTTTTCTAGAGAATAAACAAGCTCCTGTAACAGCAGAAACATTTCTTGTAGCAGATTCTCTACTAAAATATCCATGTTTTCCAAAAGGAAGATTTACTAACAAATTTCCCGCAATTCCAGATAATCCAATAGCAATTCCTGCATGTTGAATTGATTTATCTTCATAATAAAGTCTTGCTCCAACAGCTCCTATTTCTTTATTTTGAGCATATCCTATAAATAACTCTAACCAATCTTTTGTTAATACTTTTGTATCATTGTTTAATTGTAAAATAAAATCACAATCCACATTTTTTACACCAAAGTTGATTAAAGCTGAATAATTAAAGTCTTTTTTTAGATGTTCTTGATTAATAATTTCATTTATTTTATTTGTTTCTATACTTTCTTTTTTTATCTCTTTATTTTCATTATCTATTGCTACATTTTCAATATTTTTTAATTGAGTTGTTCCATTAATATCTAAAATAGTATTTTCATTATAATTCAAAATTTTGACTTTAGAATTTTGAACTATTTTTTTATAGTACTCGAAAGTCTCCTTCTGAATACTATTGTTTTCTATAATATTAATCTCATAATTTTCGTAAGTAGTAAGATTTACAATTGAATCTATACAATTTTTTAATAATTTTATATTATCTTTATTTGGTATTAAAATAGAAACTTTAGGTTTTCCAATTATATCAAACTTTATTTTGTAAATTCCTGGAACATCTTGTCCATACTCTACTTTTCCTTTTTTATTAGTTCTTTTTAAATGTTCTTGGACAACTTTTATTCCTGCTTCATAAGCATATGGTTTGCTGTTAGCAACATTTGCAGTTGAACTTTTATGTACTCTCCAATGATATAAAATCTTTGAGATATGTTCTATTTTTTGTGCATTCTCTGTAGCTCTTAAAACAAAATCGAAGTCTTGTGCACCATTAAATTTAGAATTTAATAATCCCACTTTATCTAATAGTTCTTTTTTTACAACTACAAAATGAGTAATATAATTATTGCATTCTAATGTTTCTGGAGAAAAATCTGGTTTAAAATAAGGTTCAAATCTTTCTCTATTTTCATCTATTTTATCTTCATCTGTATAAATAAAATCCACATCACTTTGATTATTGTCTAAATTAGTTTTTGAATTAATTGTGTTTACAACTTCATATAAAGCATCTTCTGAAAGTAAATCATCATGATCTAGAAATCCAATGTAATCTCCTGTTGCCATTTTTATTGCTTCATTTGTATTTTCAGATATTCCTTTGTTTGAATTTAAAAATTTATATTTTATTTTATCGTTTTTATCATAATACTTTCTTAAATTATCATTTTTCTCTTCACTACCGATCTGCCAAAAGCAATTCCCAATTTGAATATGTTTGATTTTCTAGTGAGTCTACAAGTTCTTTAAAAAATATTTCATTAGTATTATACATTGGAACAACAATACTAATTTTAGGCTCATATTTAAATTCTGTATTTTTCTGAATTTCTAGTATTTCTCTTTTTGGAGTATTTTTTTTCATCCAAATCTTATATTGTTCTTGATTAGATTTTCTATTTTCTTTAATATGTAATAATCTTTTTAGAACTTTTTTTACGGTTTTAAAAAATCCATATCTTCTTAAATAATATTTAATTTTACTAAAATTATTTTTTATATTCATTTCCATCCTTCTTATAAAAAATTAATTTAAAACATTTATTCTGCTTCATTTTATAAGTATAAATACAATATATAGTATAACCATATATGATATATTTTTCAATAAAAATTGACAAATAAGTTATATATATAATAAATATAGGAAATGAAATCGCAGTAATGCGGTTACCAAATTTGTTTGTTAACGACACATAGCTTTGCAGAGCAAATGTGTCGTTTTATATTTGTTCGTTAACCCACATCTACTCAATTCATTTCCTATGAAAAGCACTATATAATATTTTTTTCGAAAACACAATATCAGCAACTAATTTTTATTTAAATAAAAAAAATTTGGGAAAGTATAGCTTTCCCAAATCTTTTACTTTTTCTTTTTTCTAATTATTTCCTCTTCACCATAATAATTAACTTTAATATTTTTCATATGATAAACCTCAGTATCTAAACTCAAGTTTACATTATAGTAAGGATCTCCACTATCTAGAATTTCTGGCCATCTTTGTTCAAATCTACTCATTTCTCCTTGAAATCTTCTTATTTTTGCTGGAGAATCTTCTTGACCTCTTGATTTTGATTCATAATGCCAAAATTCTACAAAAGGATTATAAACAATTAAATATCCTTTTTCTCTGATTTTTAAACAAAAATCGACATCATTAAATGCTACTGCTAATTTTTCATCCATCCATCCAATTTCTTCATACATTGATTTAGGAGTCATAACACAAGCTCCAGTAACTGCACTTAAATTTTCTATCATAGATTCTTTTGCAAAATATCCATGACCATCTTTGGGAATACTTTTAAATCTATTCCCTGCAATTCCGCCTATACCAACAATAATTCCAGCATGTTGTATTGTTTCATCTGGAAAATATAATTTAACTCCAACAGCTCCTACATCTTCTCTTTGACAAAATCCCAACATTATTTCAAGCCAGTTTGGTGTTATTAATTCTGTATCATTGTTTAACTGAATTACATATTCTCCCTCTGAATTTTTCACTCCAAAATTTATAACAGCAGAATAATTAAATCCTGGTTTTACATCTATTCTATGATTATTAACATATTGAATAGAAGATTGCTCTTCATCTTCTATTGATGTTCCTGTATTATAATTTACTACTTTTATCTTTTCATTTTTTATTAGTTCTTTATAATATTCAAAAATCTCTTCTGTATCGCTATTATTTTCTACAACTACTATCTCATAATTTTTATAAGTTGTTTTTTCTAAAATTGAATTTATACAAACTTCTAAAATATCTTTTCCATCTTTATTAGGAATAACTATAGATACTTTAGGATTTCCTTTTACTTTATAGTCAACTCTATAAATTCCTTCTATACAACCTTCTGATACTTCTCCATATAAACCAATTCTTTTTAAATGATCCTCTATTGCTTTTTTTCCAGCTTCAAAAGCATAATTTTTAGCATTGCTATTTAATTTAGCTGTTGATTCACTATGTACTCTCCAATGATATAAAATTTTTGGAATATGTGTAATATTTTCTGGTTTGGTTATTTCAGACATTCTTAAGAAAATATCATAATCTTGTGCACCATCATAATCTGCTTTAAATCCATTTAATTTTTCCATTAATTCTTTTTTAAATATACTAAAATGACAAATATAGTTTTGACATCTTAAAGTATCTGGTGCAAAGTCCGGTTTGAAATAAGCATCATATCTATTATCATTTTCATCTATTTTGTCTTCATCTGAATATAAAAATTCTGAATTTGGAAATTTATTTATAGCATATACAACTTCATATAAAGCATAATCTGCTAAAATATCATCATGATCTAATAGTGCAATATAGTCTCCTGTTGCCATTTCAATTGCTGAATTTGTATTTCCTGCAATTCCCTTATTTTCACCTAAAAATTTATATTTAATTCTTTCATCTTTCTCATAGTATTTTTTCAAATTAGCATTTTGCTTTGGACTTCCATCTGCTAATACTAATTCCCAATTACTATAAGTTTGGTTTATCATGCAGTTTATTAAATCTTTGAAAAATTTTTCTTTTGTATTATACATTGGAACTATTACACTAATTTTAGGTGTAATATCAAATTTCTTTTTCATTTGATTTTTTAAATCAGCATCTTTAGGCTCATTATATTTAATCCATCCGCCATAGTCTCCATATTGCAAATCTTTTTCACCTTTTAGAAATCTTATAATTTTTCTAAGTACTGTTTTTATACATTTTTTTATAGTTTTAACAAAACCATATTTTCCAATATAAAATTTAATTTGATTAACTCTATGTTTTATAATGTTCATTATATTTTCCTTTCAATTTTAAATATATATCTAAATTAATTTTTACATATTTTTATAATAACAATGCATATAATTACCAGAATATATTTTTACTATTTGAAGATTTATTGGCTTGATGTTTAATATTTGAAATATATCCCATAGTTATTTTATTTCAAATTGTAATTTGTAGGGCTAATTTAATAAATTTATTAATATTATTCTTGCAATAATACAATATGAAAAATTTGAAAATGTGCTCGCTCAAGCTAAATTTCATACAAATTCTTAATTTATAAAATGCGCCTCTTTCACTTCTTGCCCATATGTCTAAGGCAACGTGAACATCCCTCATTTTATAAATTAAGAATTTGTATATTCAAT
>OFGE01001722.1_pt1 | contig 18175 bp, 30 predicted proteins | sample 1521681 | NCBI WGS metagenome assembly OFGE01 (sample SAMEA3504093, study PRJEB24116) | mouse gut metagenome | biome: mouse gut; feature: mouse-associated habitat; material: faeces | place: Denmark | collected 2011
CTTTAAGATGCTTCCATTTTATCACAATCCATTCACCTTGTGTAGACACTATCTAAAGACATCTTCATCAATTTCTAAAACAGTCCATGCATCGGTATATATTTCACCATCAATAATTTCTATCCTTAAGAATCCTGGCAAATTTTCAATATCCCCAGATACAAATTCTCTTTTTTGACGTTTCATAGCCTCCACCTTATTTCTATATCAAAATTACTGATACTGAATATTTATTGAAAAATCATCATATATTCCGACTGGTACATCATCACCAAAAGAATACTGTTCCATAGTTTCTTTTTCAAATTTATACACCATGACCATCTCTTTTGTAGGATCAACAATCCAATACTCTCTAACTCCTGTCATTCGATATTTAAATAATTTCGTAAAATAGTCCATAGGCTTATTCCCAGGAGATACAATTTCAATCACCCAGTCAGGTGCGCCGTGGCATCCTTTATCATCTATCTTGGATAAATCACATATCACAGAAATATCAGGTTCAACATAATTAATCTCATCTTTATTTAAAAATACTGCAAATGGAGCAGCGTATATCTCACATTTTCCACCTTTACTATCAATGTAATTCGCTATAGTTTGATAAAGTTTTCCACTAATCTTTTGATGCGTCCTGCTCGGTGGTGCCATATAATAAATTTTTCCATCAATAAGTTCTGCACGTTCCCCATCTTGTAAAGCGTAAATATCATCTATTGTATACATTTTCTCCTTTTTCAATGCATCCATCCTTACACCTCCATTCTTGATTCTATTATAGACAACATTCATAAGAATTACAATCACTTTCCATCACTTGAATATCTAATTTCATTGCCTAATACTGATATTCTGATGCACACTTATCACATACACTTAGATTATCTTCTTCAATGTATGAACCACACAATTTGCAATGATGTGGTTTATGCTTATTATTATTTAAAAATAAACATTCTTCTTCTAATAAATTAAATTTTTTAACAGCGCCATCTAAATTATTAAAGAGATTAGCATCCTTATCTCCTTCTTTTCCAACTTTATACATGGCTCTTAAAGGGTTTAAATATACTTCAACATCAATTCTGTTACCAGTTTCCCCATTGTAAACAAGACGTTCCTTCTTTAATGGTTCTTTTTCAATTTCATCTATACTTATTTTCATAAATTATTCCCTCCACTTGAAACTTAGATTTTATCTGATATTAATATCTCATCTGAAAAAAATAAATGTTTTTGTTCCTCTTCTATAATCAGCATATTATTTTCCCAATAAGAATTGCTACTTGTTATGATCTTCTTCAACAAATTCTCATTTATTCCATTTACAAATAGTTCTTCTTTAAAACAAGCTATCTTTATACAGATAGGAACTAAATTAGAAGAAAGCGCTATAAATAATCCAATAAATCTATTTAAATTTCCCACTGGTCTAATAAAATAAATTGTTGCTCTTTCTTTAGAAAAATCATTATACAAATAAATATATATGATGTTTTCATCTATTTTACATATACCATGATATCTATATTCTGCATCTGTTATATCTTTTTTAGTATTATTATAAAAAGCAGCTGTACCATCATGACTAATTATAAGTTTTGATCTTATAAACTTATTATCTTTATCTTTTAATTCTGAGCAATATATAACATCGTAATTTCCAACAAAATAGTTTTCAACTTTTTCTGAATAATTTATTCCATAGGGATTAAAAGGCATCCAACCATTTCTATTATTTTCTCTAAATTTTATACTAAGTGTAGAAGCTACCTGATATGCCAACTCATCCGATGTGTTCCAAAATTCGCAAGGTAATTTCTTTACCTTGTCTACAAACTTCTTCAATGCTCTTTGTTGTTTATTTGTTTCAACACCATATGATTCCTTTTTTGCTTTATCAGAAATCACAAAACTTAACACTGGTATCCCTTTAGAAAGAGCATAATTATACTCTTTTTCTGTATAACTTATTCCTTCATCTTCAATTAATGTCCCACAATATCTACCAACAATTAATACATAATAATCAGACATATCAATTGTATTTTTTATTTGAATCCATTGTTCCTCATTGTCAGCATGAAACATTTCCATTCCAATAGGAAAATGGTATAATTTCAAAATCGCTTGTGTAACTTTTTGCCTTTCCTCAATTAAATCTTTATATGTAGAACTTATAAAAATTTGGTATCTTTTATCCAACTATATCACTTCCTTTATTCCCATAAATCTATTATTTCAAGTCCAAAATATTTTCTGTACTCATTTGCTCCAATGTTCCTATTCTTTGTGATCTTACATAATCAGCCACAAAATCCAAAATATCCTGAGCATCAATTACTAACTCTTTATCAGAATTTTTATCACAAATATGAACTTCTCCGCTCATATCACTATTATAATGAATTCTACAACTTTTCCCTTCAAATGTATGCATAATCTACCTCCCAATAGAACAATCATTTTAAGTCTATGCTGAATGTTTTAAATCATTTTTGACAAAATATTTTCGTTCTTCCATAATGATTTTATTATACTCTGATTCAAACATAACACAAGCTGCTTTGCCTTTAATTATAACAGTTACCATAGTCTTTCCGCAACATTCAAATTTATTTATTGGTCTATATACGCTCTTATTCATTATTATTTCCTCACTTTCTTTATTGTTTTGCAAAACAAAAACCACTAGATAATTTAATCTAGTGGTTTTACCCCTTATCAATTTAGCGGCATCCAAGGGTTGTCTTTTTTATATTTTTCCCATGCTGCGTTCTGTCGCGCACGGATTTCATTCGGTGTTTCCAATTTTCCGCTGCCATATTGTCCATTGTAAATATTTTTATTAAGCTGCATCTCAGAAACACCTTTTATTCTGTCTTGATTTACCTTACTCCAATCAACCTTGTATGTGTTGCTGTAATTACTTGCTTTCGACTCTTGGTGTCTGCAATAAGCCCATACCCCAATAATAAACAAAATACTTATAATAATCTCCATATAATCCTCTCCTTCCCTATTGCTGTTTTCCATTTAATACATTGTATCACACCTGCTATATAAATGAAAGGTACATTTCAAAGGCTATTCACAATACACACAATATGCAAATAATTTTCTTACATTTATAACATAATACTTATGTTTCCTAATTGTATAAGTCAATCCAATTTCTGTACCTTTCCACAAAATTTTTATCGGTAACCAATGTCTCCATGTTGTAACCAATATTTTCATATTATTTTTCCTCCATCTTTTCTAATTGAAATGCGAATTTTATTTTCCTTTTTAAAAGAATTCACAATTCATAAACTCAAACCCATCTTCATCAGCAAAAATATATTTATCATTCTTTTCCATTCTGCTTTTACTTTCTGCATTTATTTCTTCCATCTCTTTTATAAATTCTTCTGGAGACACTTCCACACCATATTCTTTTCTAATGACAAAATCATAATCTTTATTCAACAATATTTCCTTTAACTCTTTGAATGATGAGTAAGAATGACATTCAAAGGTCGGTTTTAAATTCCATGCTGGTACTTGAGTTTGGCACAAATGGATCACAAACTCTCGATTTTCTTTATCCATTTTCACTCTAGGCATTAAGTCAAAAGCCATATTAGTATCCTTTGTATGTATGTAATAATTTAAACTCATATTCATTTCCTCTCTTTCCGTTTTCATATACTCTTGAAATCCTGATTTTCAGTCTTTAGTTATCTTCTCCAATATGCCAATAGAAACTGACATCTTTGCCATCTGGCACTTTTCCACCTTCAAAATATTCAGATGGTATAATCTCTTGTTCATCATAATCATCCACATCCAGAATAATTTCCTCACGTTCCACTGCTTCTTCTACCTTCCGAATTGCTTCCTTAAGATTTTCTGCTTCCACAATAACAGTTCTCTTTAAAATTTCTCTTACACTTATTCCATATCGCGCCATAATATTTCCCCTCCGTTCCTGATCAAATTGTGTTTTTATTGACATAAACAAATTGTTTTTAATTCCTCAAAATGAATTTCAATATATCTATATATCAGCATTTCAAAACTTTCTTGTGCTTTATCAAAAAAAGATAATATAATTGATGATAAGTCATACCCATTATTTTCCATATCATATAATAACTGTCCTATATCTTTTGAATATTTTTCCATAAGATTTATATAGTCAATATCTGTTCTTGATAAATCATCATGAATACTGTTATGCACAGCTTCCATAATCTCATCTTTATATTCTTCTTCATCATCAAAAGAGCTTCTGTCTATTTCATAGTCCTTGTCTAAATCTTTCAGTAACAACTTTGCAAAATTTTTCATGCAAGAATCATCTTCAATCATTTTCAGATCATACAACATATAGTTTGACATAAAAAAATCCCTCTCTTTCTCTACTTAAAATCATTATTTCCTTGCCTTAATTTGCAACTTCTGTTCCATAATCATCATAAGAAAGCCTTACAACACCATTTTCCAATATGGTTAAATGCATTACAGAATATCCTTCTCTTTTGCTGTCGATCCATTCTGCAACTACTTCAATGCCAACTTTGTTACTGGATTTTCCGTCACCTGTTTCAAAACAATCATCTACTGCTTCCTCAATCAATTTTATTAGATTGCTACTCAGTGGATGGATCTATACTATCAAAGTGGACATTTCTATGTGCTATCTGTTACAATAAACTATACACAAAAAAGGAGGAGACCAACCGAAGGATATATCATTCCTTTAAGGAGCTTCAGCTTTCAGTTTTTGAGTACATCGATGGATACTATAACGCAAAACGGCCTCATGGGACGCTTGGGATGCTTACACCAAACGAAGCAGAAATCTTATATCAGGAGCAGAACCAATAGCCTGCTCCTTAGGATTTTTTTGCAAATTTGTGTCTACTTACTTGACTATGATCCAGGATTTCTCATCTTTATTCTCCTTCCATAAATCCATTGTTTCTTTGGGTTTTAGTTTCCACCAGCAAATTCACCGTACAATTCTTTCCTCATTTTCTCTGCGTATTTACCAGCTTCTTCTAATTCATTCTCCTTAAATTTTTTCAAGACTTTATTCTTACCGTTTACTTGTAATTGTACAATCCATCTTTTACTTTTCTTTTCCCAACAAACATTTCTATATCCTGAGCGATTATTTCTATTTTTTGTTTTTCTGTTCCTTGAATTGTTACTAACAGAAATAAATCTCAAATTTTCCTTCCGATTATCTCTCGGTTTGTGGTTAATGTGATCAACCCATTCTTTTTCATCTTTAGCATTCATAATAAATTGATGTAAATAAATCGGTTTCCCTTTTCTTTTACCATTTTTATCTGTACTGTAAACTATAGAAACAGCATAGTAATCATGCAATGTCTTATCGTATCTTGTTACCCAAGAAAAAGGGAAATTTAAAACTCTTTCAAGGTCTTCTAAGTCAATCGTTGTCCACAAATTTTCTTTTTTCTGTCTTACCAACTCAATATGAGCAACATTATTTTCTTTATCAACTTTATAATTATTTCCTTTCTTTTCTACTGGCAAATAAAAACCTCCATTCATACAATTTTATATTCCACTCTCTATTTCTCCATTTATTTAGCGTTCATATCCACTATAAAAGGCACTAACGAATATTTCCGCTAATGCCTTCTAACTGGTTATAAATGCTATTCAATTCAACTAAAAATTTCGGCGTACATTTAATACATTCATCAAAGCTTCTTGCAGTACTTTAGACACATTAATTCCGGCATGTTCAGCTTCGTAATTAAGCCAACTAGGAATAGTAACATTTTTTCTAACAGCTTTTGTATCAATTTTTCTTCTATACTCCCCGGAATCAATATCAACTAAAGATACAACTGTCACTCCCTCTTCTGCGAAAGTTCCGCTATTTACATCTAAATCACTTATTTCAGAAGGTAAAGGAATTTCCATTTCATCATCTTCCATAGATACGCACTTTAATTCTATTGCATCTCTAGCCATTTCAACTGCGTTTATCATATCTTTCCCTTCTGTCAAAATTTCCAGATCAGGAACTTCCACCAATATTACCGTATCTGTTTTTGTAAAAAACACAGGATATATATTTTTCATTTTTCTTTTCTCCCTTCTAGGAACTTATATTCTATATACTTTAAGAGATAAGGGATTATATTATTATAATCCCCTTCTCTTTATAATTGCTTTTGCCAACCGTTCATCAATCTCTTTATGTCTTGGTACTTCTTCCTTTTCTGCACCTCTTACATAGACATCGTGATTGCTTCCATGCCGTTCAAATACAAATCCAGCATCTTCAAGTTTCTTTATTAAATCTCTTTGTTTCAATTGTGTTACCTCCTTATATATGGATTATACACACTTTATACGTATTTGTCAATATTTTATATGTATTTCATACGTATTAAAAAGATTCTTTCATTATATTTTTTAAAATGGCAATGCCATTTTTTCATTGATTGCATTTTTAAGTTCTATGAGATATTTTCTAAACACCTTACTATTATCTTTTTGCGATTTTCCGTAATACATATATGAAATTCCCCATTCCTTAAATACAATCCTTGCAAGCTTAGAATTTATCCATCCTTGCGTCCGCAAAGGTACTTTAATTTCATATTTTTTCATTAGCGCATTTACAATTGATTTTCCTTCAACTTCTATATTTTCTACGTCCTCTTGTTTGTAGATTCTATATTCTGCATCCGCAATCGTTTTTTCTATCTGTGCCAGCCGCTTTTCTTCCTCTTTTATTTCTTTCTGTCTGCGTTCCTCCATTTCAGCTTTCCTTCTGGCTGCGTTTACTGCAATCTGATTTTCTCTATAATCAAAATAATGTTTAGCAAGATCAATATTTCCGAGCAAGCTGCACACAGCAATATCAGCTTTATTAATATAATCATTGTTCTGTTCCAACACTTCCAAACGTTTATAAAATCCTGCAACGCCTTTATATTCATATTTATCTATCAGATTAACAAATTCTTCTAAAGAATTATAGTGGGAAATCCATCCTAAGCTGATGCAAACTGCATCCAAATCATCCCACAGGTAAAAACTGTTTTCCTCCCATGGTTCCTTACTTTTGACTACTTCAATATACAGATTTGCATGAGTTTTATCATGTGTTATTTTTTCTACACAATAAAGCGTTTTATACGGTCTTACAACCGTGTTTCCGTCCTTTGCAAAAGTTATGCATTTTTTTCTTGCTGATTCGATAGAATCGAAATTGATTTCGCTAATTTTCATATCATTTACCTCCATAATAGAAGCAGGTAACATTTTCATTTGTCACTTGCCTATTCTATTTTTATAGTGTCAATTTGCCTTATTTAAGAACTTAATGCAGCGCACATACTTATTTGCATATGCGCTGATTTAAGGCTATAAATAAGATTGCGGCTGTTCCTCCAACTCCATTTAACTAATCCTTTCCATCTTCCTGTACAGATTCATCAAAAGCAACCTTCAACGGACTTTCTCCACTGCCATATTTGTTCTTGATTAGCACCACAAAACAGGTTTCATGGGTATTTTAATCACAATACCCATGATTTTCTATTATACAATACCGCATATATGAGCCAATTTGTAAAACATTTTATTCTTTAACACTCTTCTTTTTTGCGCCCTCTGCGCCATTCTCCGCTGTCTATCCACAAAGGCAAGCTGTTTCTCAACTTCTATGTAATCAAGCATCCTGACGTGCGTCAAGGCATTGTACGGTGTTTGCAAGTTGCGGTCAATGATTTGTGTTCCATCAGGCATTACAATAATCCTAAAGTCAAACATAAAAATCCCTCCATTCAATAATCTATACTTACAGACCCATAGCATGAAGCGAATCCTCCGCCGACATTTTTTTTACAATGCTAAGAAAAAGCGCATACCATAACCTTTTTTCATAATCACTCATTTTTATTTTCCTCCTTGTATACTTCGATTCAATCATGCTGTTTTTTCTTCTAAAAGATTCAAAGTATTTCCACTAAAAAGATAATACTTTTGATTTGCAACAACCTTGTTGTATTCCTCTTCGCCGTCAAACGCATTTACAACTGCTTTTTCCTCTGTTGACATATCCTGATAGGCTTTCTTGCCATAAGACGGAGGCAGCCAGCCTTTTTTCTGGCTTCCAAAAATATTAAATTTCTTCAATAATTCTTCATTTGTAAAAGTGATATGGCATGTCCCTTTCTTAAAAAATGTTACAGTAAAATACTTTAACTGAATATTCTTTGTTTCTCCGTATTCTTCCGCAAACTGCAATGCCTTTTCCAAATCAACGGCATCTGTCAAACCACCGTCAAGGTAATTCAGGCATTTTTCAATATCTTGCAGTTTATTTATTACTTCACATCGTGTTGGATAAAATCTCCCCCAAGAATATTGCATATCATAAAAACCTCTGAGCGGAATAATTACTTTTTTGTTGATAATCCATGATTTGTTAGTTTTCCAGCCATTATAATAATGGATATTATTTGACGTTTCGTCATAGTAATAATATTTATGGCTTAATTCGTCAAAAAGTTCCATTATAGTATCTTCAATCCCTTTTCCGACTTTTTCCTGCATATCAATTTTTAATTGATAGATGTTATAAAGTGAAAAATCATAATCGCTTAGATTTTCCAGCTTATTATAAAAATCTCTTTGCAGATTGTTTGTAAGCTGTCCTATAAATTTAGGATTTCTAAAAAGTGCTGTCCAGTATTTTCTTCGCACAGACTTAATGTATTCATTCACAGAAAGCCCATTTTTACCGCTTTTCATTGAAAGCATACAACCTCCCTTCTGAACTGTTTCGCCTGTTTCTTCATCTTTTTCAAACGAAGATAATATAAGTGGCTGCATCGCAAAATATTCTTTGATCAGTTTAATGCCTGCTTCCACTTCTAATTGAAATTGGTTCACAATGGCTTTAAAAAAATCTCCATCTACTAATTGCGTATTATCGTTAGTATGATATTCTTCTGCATACTTGGCTTCTCTGAGTCCTTCCAAAATAAAAGATTCTCCTTGCACTTCTGGAAGCTGAACCTTTACAAGTGCAATTTCAACCGCCGTTTTCCGTTCTGCAACCATAAAAGCATCTTGTATAAACTCTATTTTTGCATCATATTCTGTAAGCTTCTGCTGCAAGTCCTGTCTTTCTTTCGTATGCGGATTTTTTAAAGTTTCCGCATTAAGAAGACAGACAACAATGCCCCCGTTTCTTTCCTGCATCCTCAACGCTTTTAGCAGGTGTTTACATCCATCTGAAAAAGGTGGATTCATAATAATAGCATGATATTCTTTCATGGTTTCATATGTAAGAAAATCATCATGCACAATGCGATGTCCCTTCCCCTTTAGGATGTGGTATAGGTTTTGATCCGCCTCTATACAATCAATGTCAGGCATATCAAACTTTAATCTATCATATCTGCTTGAAAGATTGTTTTGCTCTATCTTCTGTTTTAATGCATCCACAATGTTCCCTTTCCCTGCGGACGGTTCTAAAACAGTACGTATCATCTTAAAATCCAAGCCATCCAACATTTTTTCGATTATGTTTGGCGGCGTTGGGTAGAAATCCTTGTTTGATTCAAACATTGCTTTCCCTCCCTATTAAGTTAGATGGGGCAGTATATTCAACTGCCCTCTATCATCCAGTCTGTAATATTTCTGTTGGATTATATTTGAAAATAAATCCATGCTTGAAACTGCTATAAAAGCCATTAAGCACAGCAAATTTCCGCTTGACTTCTGCAAAATCTGCCTTGTTTAATGCTTTTTCAGGTTTCACAATCCAGATTTTATCACCCGTTTTTGTATGGATATCTTCTGTTACACTGTAATACAGCTTTTCCTTTGGGGTTTCATTTTCCATTGTACAATCTGTACTTTCTTCTTTGCTATCCAGATTTTCCCCTTTTAGTTTTTCCGCTGGATTTTGACGGAAAAGAAACGCTTTTTTGTATCGGGAATAATATCCACCAATGGAACGGACGTATTTATTGACTTGTAAATATTCTTCTCTGGAAAGCTGTTGTTTTATCTTTACAAGCCAAATCTTGTCGTTTGTGCGCGTGTCTATGTCTTCTACAACATCATAAGTATAATTTTCAAGGCTAAATCCCTCTTGCTGCGCAGATGGCGTTGCAGGCGTTTCCTTCACGTTCTCAGCCTTGATTGTTTTCTTGACTACCTTTTCTACTTCATACGGCGTTTTTACTTCCTGCAATTCACACCATGCAATAGCTCCCTTTTCAATCCACTTTGTAAGGCAATCACTTTCCCTTGTACCAATAAACCAGTAATTATTACGGCTTGCGTTTCCTGTGCATTCCTTTGTAAGTTTTCCATTAAGTTTATAAGCATGATATGTCTTCTTGCCGTTGTACTCCGTTTCATGGATACGGTAAACTAGCCCTTTTCTACATCCATAATTAAAATTGGATTTTAAGATAAAAAGCTGTCCTTCTTTGATTTCTCCGCTTGCAGTTTCTACGGGCTTTATTTCCGTCTTATACTCAGTAACGGTTACTTTTTCGTATACAATCCCGTCACCCTTCCCGATAAGGCTACCACAAGTAGTATCAATCTTATTGATAAACTTTTCAAATTGTTCCATCAGCTTTATGTCTTTTTCCAGTTCTTCAATATGTCTTTCTGTCGCTTTTTGCGCGTTTTCTTCGTTAGGGTAATATCTGTGATTGATTAAATCCTGAGTATGTTCTTCCGCATAGGATTCCTTGTCCGCTTTATAAGAATCCAAATCTTTCATATAATGCGAATAATTGTAGTAATTGTAAAGTTTGCTGTATTTCAAAATCCCATTGCCCTTTGCAATGATGACACCATCTTTTTCAATATGCCAGTTCATGCGTGTCGGGTGTGCCATATGCCCAGGAATTACACCAGTAACAATATACTTTTCTTTGTTTTCACTCGCTTCCTCCGCTTTACGTTTCAACCGCTCAATAGAAAGTTTTGCGCTTGCCTCCTCTGTTTCCGATGCTCCACGCTCAACAGTCATAGCTTCCAATTTTGCGATCTTATCAGCGATATTTTTATCATATGTAAAAGCTGCATAGTTGTACTTCCTGATTTCTTGCGGTTTTGCTTCTCCGTACACATTAACGCAAAGAATATAGCCATTCTTTTCTGCTACTCCGTCCCAATGTGCTGGACTCCAGTAGTCCGTCATGCTGTCACTTTCATCTGGTGTATATCCGTACACCTTCCAGCCTTCCATGCTCATAAGTTTATGAGCGATCATAACCTTTACTTCTCTATAATCGTAATAATTTGACATAATAAGTCCCCCTTCTGTTATATAAACATTTCTTAACTTTCTTTTATAAACTTGTAAAAAAAGACGATGTTCAGAAAGTCCGATTCATATCGTCCACTTTTATAAATTTATATAGTCCTAAATTTCCTTACTGACTTCTTCGCAATTCTGCACTTCGCTGACTTGGCTACAGCTTCAACAATAAGGGCGATATTGATCAGCGGTTCCGCCTCCGCTCTGAAAACCTTTAAGGATGTTTCAGTATCCTTGAATGCCCAAACGGGAAATCGAATCCCGTGTGTATTGCTTGCGTCCACGCTGGGCTATTGATACTAATAATTGAATACAATTTTCATAGAAACTTCTTTGGCAGTCTTTTCAATAATTTCTCGCAATTCTGAAAAATAGTCTGCCCTATTCCACTCTTCAAACTCTAAAATTGTGTTCGCCGCCTTCAATACTTTAACAGCTTCTTCATTTTTCTCACAAACAACCATTCCAATCGCTTCATCACACATATTTATAATGGTGTGTTTTATGTACTTCATTTCTCTTTCACGTTTAGATGCAATAGAATCTTTCATTTTCATTACCTCCTGTTTTGTTTAGATCGGTTTTGTTTTACTGTCTTTATTGTATCAGTATATACTTATATAATCAATCCACAGAAATACACAAAAAAATCAGTATATACTTATCATTTGTTTGTACAAACTATATAAGTATATACTGATTTTTATTCAGCCAAAAAAACAAGCAGAAAATATTACTTTTCCGCTTGCTTTTCTAATCTTTCAGCTACAGCCTTGTTAATAAATCCGTTTACTGTTTCCCCTGTTGCTTGTATCTGTTCTTTTGTTCCTTTAGGAAATTTAACAAGGATTCTATCATAATTTTTTTTATCATATTTTTCAGTAGCCCTTTGTTGTGCCTTGCTTACTGGTGAAATCTTTACCGCCTCCTTATTTTATGCAGCTTTATTATAGTCAATAATCATAACTTCACTAATAATCTTCTCTGCCTGTTCGCTTAACTTTTCAATCTCTTTCATAATTCTAATCGAAAAAAATTCCTCGCCACATTGAGAACATTTTTTACATGGAACATTTTTAACAATTAGAATTCCATTCTCTAATTTTTCAACATAGATAGTTGTTGTCTCCATCATATGATTACTACCACATACAAAACAATTCACGATCAGCGCCCCTTTCTAGTTTTAAAGTCAGGTTCCCACTCGTCAGAATTCGGATAATATGCCGTTATTATATGCAAGTTAATGTTATCACTTGCAACAACAACATGTAAGTATCTGTTATCTATTGACATTCCCAATAGTAGACAACTAGGAAACGGTTTATCATCTTCATACTGCTTTATAATTTCACCATACATAATAACATTGATTATACTATCTGAATCAATTTTTCTTTCATTACATCGCTTTATTACATGTGCAGTCATTATAATAGTATCGTCTGTACATAGTTTCCTTAGATCATCTATTTGTAGTGTCATTTTTTCACCTATTTTCTACCCTAGTTGATATCTGTTCTACTATTATACCAGATTCCAACACAATTTCAAGCCACTATAAAAGACAGATAGTTTTATTTTTCTATCTGTCCTATGTACTGGACTGAAAATATGCGATTTATGCCGTTTAAATATACCGTCCAACTTATCTGCCGCCTACACTTATTCGACAAAGAGCAACTCCATTCCCTCGCTTGCCACATCCGGCAGGAACGTCCCTAGTCTGTCAGTCGGAATAAATAAATTCCTGCCGTCAAAACTTTTGAATTGTGCCAGGTATTCATCCTTGGAAATATAAACATATTCCCTCTTATCCGTGGCATTCAAATAAATGCCGCCGATTTGATAATAAGCGGCTGCCTCCGTAACCGTTTCTTTTGCAATCTGTTCAATTGAAATTGTCAGGTTTCCTTTTTCGTTTCTGTATCTTTTCATATGTATTCCCCCATTATTTTTTGTGTTTTATGTTTTAAACCTTCAATTCTGCACAAAAACTATTATCAAAAAATTGCGCCCACACTGTGTAGTCCTTGTTATGCAAGGGATTTTCCAATCCCTTTTTGCTATAAACAAGTATTCAAGTGCAAAGCGGCTTTTGTGCAGTGTTCAAGGTTTAAAGGCTGGTATAGGTCACTTATTACCCTTTAGGAAGTGTATGCAACTTATTACCCTTTGGCGTTCGCCTCATTGGTAGCCCTCATTCCTGCACTGGTAGCCCTCACAGCCTTGTACCTTGTTTCATATGTAATTTTATATCTATATGCAAGATTTCGCATCATAGGTTATAAGTGCCTATGATCACTAATAGCAAATTTACGCACTGCCATTTATGCGGTTTATTTCTTCCAGCGGTAAATAGATATTTATTTTTATATCTGTGGAATATCGTAGCTTCAAATGCCCACTAATTTACCGCCCTTTATTTTTATTGCCGTCCATAAAACAAGACATAAAATATCTTTTTTACGTGTAGCAATCTATATTTAAGACCCTTGAATAGTGACCCTTTATCCTTAATATCGTTTTAACGCGACCAGACAATATCAACTATCATACTTTGTACTTATATTCGGGACACCCCGTTTATAATCGTTTCTGATAATCTCCACCAAATACGATATATCTTTATTACGATCATTCCCTATTCAATTCGTGACACTGAGCGAATTTTTTTATTATCACGCTAACATGGTTTATTCAGTGATTGGTACACCATTTTAACGCCTTCATACCTTATGTTCCTGCCCGATGGTATCTGGACTTAAGAAACGACATACAAACTTTCTCATGCAATCAAGATTTACGCTTTGGGTGCCCGCCACAACTTGAAAGAGTTTGCTCCCTGGCTGTCATGGTTAAGATACTCCAGACTGCAAAGGTTGATTTTCGGCTTGCCATTGAATCTAAACACCATTTACAGATTTAAATTAAAATTGTTGTTGCTGTTTTGTTGCTTTTCGTTTTTGGGATTTTTCATTGACATGTTCTAAAGAAATGGATATAATAGAATGTATCAACGGCAAGTGAAAACTTGTTTTTGGTGCTTAGACAGGTTCGTTGATTGGTAGTCGGTGGAACCTGTCTTTTGTTTTCTCTTGCTTCCCTTAACTTGATATTAGTATATCATAGTCTAGGAAGTTTGTCAACCTGTTTTTAGGTTTTTTTTACATATTTTTAGGTTTTAATGTGCTCCAATATATCGCCTGGCTGACAGTCTAAATAATCACATATTTTATCAATGGTCTTCATATTAACATATTGATTCTTTGACATTGCTGTTATAGTATCGCTACCACATTGTATTGCTTGTTTTAAGTCGCCCTTGTTCATACCTCGCAATGCCAACATTGCCCACAATTTGTTATAGACAATCACATAATCACCGCCTTTTCTATTGATATTCTACCATATATATTCTATAATATAAAGCAAAAAAGGTTGTACTAAGATGGCTTATATTATTGATATAAGATGTAAGATGTAAGATCTAAGAGAAAGAAACATAATAGAAAAGACAAGTGACGCTGTATTCATTACAACAATCAAAACACAACATGTAATTATTTATGCAAAATATGCACAGGGGCTACTAAATGTTTGGCATATTGCGCATTGAAATAAACCACTTATAAAAGAAAGGGCATGATACTATGGCACATCATAGAGATATAAGCAAAGCACATGCAAAATTTGAAGGTCATGGTTTCCATATAGAATACCATAAAGAAGCAATAAAAGCACCACAAACAAAAATCACACGTCGCAGCAAAAATAAATGTTCCTATTATAACAATGGTTTTTGTACTTATGCACACGCATTTTGTTCTGGCGTTTCATGCGGAGCCTACTGCGAATCTATTAAACATGATAAATAGGCAGGCACAAATTGGCTTTTTGCAATCCCTTATCTATGAGTAATTTCCATAACGGATTATATGAAATCATATGCTCACCTTCCTATATAAAATCAGGACGTAGCCATATATAATAGACTTGCGCCCTGATTAATTTACTATTTGGTTACTCTTTAATCTTGTCAATATCCGTCAAATTTACACCGCAAACCTGCAGTATTGCCTTTAATGACAGGTATTCATCTTTTAGACTCTCATATGTTCTTTCTGCGCCTTCTTCTTTTGCTATCAACATATGTCTTTGTATTTTTACAAAATCGTCAAGGGCTTGTTTCGCAACCTCTACACCAGTTGGCATACATATCACCTCCACAAAGATAAACGATTGTTTGGTTATGTTTAGTTTAGTATACCATAGTTAGGGCGCAAAGTCTATTATAATCTCATAAAAACATTGCTACACTCTATTATATCCATTTCTTCAGTTGTCAATGTGCGATCCTCACCATCTCACTATATAGGTAATTAGTCCCATTTTGTGGGATGGTTGGTAGTGCTTTTCATTGCTATTTTGTAAGGAAATTTTTGATTGAACAATCCAGAAATGTATGGTACAATAGGATTGTCCAGTTCAAAACGCGAGCAGGGATAAACCTGCGTTTGTAGCGTCTGGCGGTTGTGTGGGAGCTGTTTCTGATTCGTGGTCGTTGACAGCTTCCACTTTTAGTTAGCCTTTGTTTCTTCTCTTTCTGTTAAAATCATCCTTACAAGATTTGAAACATTAGTACCTTTCTTTTCCGCCTCATCTTGCAATGATTTTTCTAAATCGGGAGATATATAAACGACTAACCGTTGAGTATTTTGTTTCGGTTTTGCCATTCGCTAACCCTCCTTACATTTTCTATTATAGTGCATTAACAGTATACTGTAAAGCACTTTTTATAAACTTTTTCAAGTTTTTATGCCGTTTTCGTCAGGCATCCAGACGGCAGCTTTTTAGGTTTACAACTTTTCAGCCTTCATCCCTTTTGGGGGTACGCCCATCGCGGTTATTATCTTCTCCAGTAGTCCCGCGCCTTTTACTGACTTTTCAGATTTTATTACACTCAAATCTTTGTGGCGGTAATCATTGTAAGTGTGTTACCTGCTTTCACACAATGCCGGCACAATTTATTAATCGCATTGCCGATCTTGAGCGATTTTGGGAAGTATCAGCCGTTCCCTTGCTTTTGGGGTTCCTGGTTTATGTGTACTCTCTCCCAAACCGTCACAGGTAATTATTTTTCATTGCTACTCTAACAATGTATTTCACTTGCAAGGATTTATCTTGTAGACGCTTGCAAGATTTTTTGTATTGCTTTTGTTTCTTCTTACTTCTCGTTTGAACATCACATTCCTTTTGAAAAGCAATTGACCGCTTTATTTTAATAGAAAAGAGGATGTCATTTAAATGACATCCTCTGCTTTTGTTACTTATTCGCTTGTAAGTGGCGGCTTCTGATATAACTTTCGTTCTATCTGTTTACGCTTTTTAGCTATTGCTTTTAACGTCTTTTCTGCCGCCTCCTCTTTTGCAATCTCTTCCAGATCATCTAAAATTGTAAGCTGATCAAAAAGATAACAATTTAATTCTTTTTCGTTTGTTGGCATATCGTTTTCACCTCCATTCTTAGGTAAGAAGTGTTTTTGTTATGCCTTAGTATATCACGTTTTGATTGTGATATCTACATGTAATTCGTATGTATTTATTATCCCGCTTTGTTATAAGTCCTTGTTGCTCATGTTAGCGGTCGGGAAAAGCTTTCTGATTGATTTACGTTTTCAATCTAGCGGTATTTCCAGTTACTTAACACAATCTCATAGCAGATTTTTTTTGCTTTCAATCCTTTGCTATACTAGGCGCTTTTCCTATGCCTCAAAGACAAGTTTTACCCTGTCCGCCTCCATCGGTCGCAATACTGCGCAACGTTCGTTGCTGGTCTAGTTCCGTGAAGTAGGTTTTTTTCTGCTAAAACCTTATAAAACAGAGACTATATCTCATATGTGGCAATGTGTAACGAGTGCGATTCTCGACAAGTTTCAATAAACTTGTAAGGAAATGTACTACCCTGTTATTTGTACGTGCTATGCCGTATAAATTCATCGGTCTTCTTTTAAGTACACCGCCATTAAGTCGTTCTATGTCGGTCTTTTGCTTATGCCAAGCAGCCTTAATTGCTATCGTTTGATTTCCTCTTTTCTGGTCATTACCCGGTTTAGTCCTCCTGATATTGTTTTCTATTTTTGTTTTGGGAAATTTCTGCCGATTGACAGATTATCAAGAATTGTGTTATACTTTCCTTGCTTAGGTGAAAGTGTTTTATACACTTTTCTTAAAATTTCCCGGTTTCGTTTGGAACTGGGATTTTTCTTTTTCGCTCCTGGACTTATTGACGCTGCCATGTTGAGAATGTATCAGGTCTTATTGACACTGCCGTGATACCGATTTATATTCCCTTGCGTTCCTTACAAGTATTATTATAGACTATTTGCCTTTACTTGTCAACACTTTATTAGAGATTTTTTTCATTTTCGTGAGATTTTATTTTTCTATATATTCAAGAATATCTCCAGGTTGTACTTGTAATGCTTTACAAATAAGATCAATCGTTTTTAAATTTACAGGTTCACCTTTTGAAATTTTTGTCATTGTGCCAGATGCAAGTCCAGCTTGTATTCTTAATTGTTCTTTAGTCATATCTCTTTTATTAAGCATATCTAATAACTTATAATAAGCAATCATATGTCCACCTTCCTTATAACCTGATATACTGATTTAGATTATTTCATTATACCAGATTATTTCTACATTAAAAAGGTGCAAAGCCTTAATAATTCAATAGACTTTACACCTTTTTAATTGCGATATGTTTCGTTATTATTCTTTTATTTCATCAATATCTGTAAGATTTACACCAGAAACATTAAGTAATGCTTTTAT
>OFGE01001725.1_pt1 | contig 18163 bp, 15 predicted proteins | sample 1521681 | NCBI WGS metagenome assembly OFGE01 (sample SAMEA3504093, study PRJEB24116) | mouse gut metagenome | biome: mouse gut; feature: mouse-associated habitat; material: faeces | place: Denmark | collected 2011
AACGAAGCGCTCTTGACCGAGAAGCTCTTGAACGGGGGACCAGTGTGTATCTTGCAGACAGAGTGATACCTATGCTTCCGCATAAGTTGTCGAACGGCGTCTGCTCTTTGAACGCAGGTGAGGATCGTCTGGCATTGAGCTGTATTATGACGTTGGATTCAAAAGGGGTAATAGTCGAACATGAGATATGTGAGACGGTTATCCAGGTAGACCAGCGGATGTCCTATACCAGTGTGAAAAAGATTCTGGCAGACAAAGACAGGGAGGAAATCCGCCGGTATGAGGATTTTGTTCCCATGTTTGAGCTAATGGAGGAATTGTCAGAGATTTTAAGAAAGAGGAGACAGAAAAGAGGGTCGATTGACTTTGATTTTCCAGAAAGCAAACTGATATTGGATGAGGATGGAACGCCGTTAGAAGTCAAAGCATATGACCGGAATGTAGCGACAAAGATAATCGAAGACTTTATGCTTCTCGCTAATGAGACAGTGGCGGAAGAATACTATTGGCTGGAAATTCCCTTTGTTTATCGTGTTCACGAGTCGCCCGACGAGGATAAATTAAAGAAACTGGCAGCGTTTATTCATAATTTTGGGTATACGATGCATCTTGGGGGAGATGAGGTGAGGCCGGGAGAGATTCAAAAGCTCCTGGCAAAAATCGAAGACACGCCTCAGGAGAATCTGATAAGCAGGCTGGCGCTTCGCTCCATGAGACGGGCTCAGTATGCTCCGGATAACGCAGGTCACTTTGGACTGGCGGCCCAATATTATACGCATTTTACCTCACCGATCCGAAGATATCCCGATCTGCAGATTCACAGGATCATCAAGGATAACTTAAGAGGACGGATGGATGAGAAGAAGATCGAGCATTACCGCGGGATCCTTCAGGAAGTGACCAAGCATTCCAGCGAGATGGAACGAAGGGCAGATGAAGCGGAGCGCGAGACGGTCAAGCTTAAGAAGGCGGAGTATATGCAGCGGCATATCGGGGAAGAGTTTGACGGAGTTATATCAGGGATGACCAAATGGGGCATGTACGTGGAACTTCCGAATACGGTGGAGGGATTGGTGCATGTGACGAATATGACGGATGATCATTATGATTACTATGAAGACAGATATGAGATGGTGGGGAGCCATACCCGCAGATCATACAAATTAGGTCAGCAGATACGTGTGAGGGTCCTTGGTGTGGATCGGTTGATGCGGACGATAGACTTTGAAGCGGTGGGAAATGCACCAGGGAGGGGGCAGACAGATGGCGAAGACGAATGGCAAGATGATTGCGAACAATAAGAAGGCATACCACGATTATTTTATACTGGATACTTACGAGGCGGGAATCGCGCTGCACGGAACAGAGGTGAAGTCCCTGCGGATGGGCAAGTGCAGTATCAAGGAGTCGTTCATCCGGGTGGAGAACGGGGAGGTCTATATCTACGGTATGCATATCAGTCCCTATGAGAAGGGCAATATATTCAATAAGGATCCTCTGCGGATCCGCAAGCTCCTTCTTCACAAGTCGGAGATCAATAAGATGCTCGGCAAGACCAAGGAGAAGGGAGTGGCGGTGGTGCCGCTTAAGGTGTACTTCAAGGGCAGCCTGGTCAAGATTGAGATCGGTCTGGCGAAGGGTAAGAAATTATACGACAAGCGTCAGGATATTGCGAAGAAGGACCAGCAGAGAGAGGCGCAGAGGGACTTTAAGATACGGAATTTTAGCTGATACCCGGAGATTCCGGGACTTTAGACAGGAAAAAGATTGCGTTTAAGAAGAATTAGGAATACAATAGAATGGTAGCAGAACAAAAGCACAGGGAAAGGAAAGAAGAGTTATGGCTTATTGCGTAAAATGTGGTGCAAAGGTAGATGACGGAACTATGTCATGTCCGCAGTGCGGTGCGCCGATACCGGAGCTTGGCGGCAGACAGGAATATACATACGGACAGGGATATACATACGGACAGGGATATGCTTACGGACAGAGCAGCGGTTCAGGGACAGCGGATTCCAGACAGGCATACCGGGCGGAGTATTTCGGTTCGGCCGAGTATTTTGACCAGAGCGAGGTACGCCAGAATAAGGCGATGGGCGTGCTGTCTTACCTGGGAATACTGGTGCTGATCCCGCTGATCGCCGGAGATAAGCGGTCGCAGTATGTCAGGCAGCATGTGAACCAGGGGCTTGTGCTCTACATATTGTCGAACATCATAGATTTTGTAGAAGGGAATTGGTTTTTCGGTCTGCCCTCGTTCTTCCACTTCGGAGGGGGACTGTTCTCATGGGCGTTTGATATCATAGATCTGGCAGTGTTCATTATTCTTGTAATGGGAATCGTGACGGCGTGCAAGGGAGAGAGAAGGGAACTTCCGATTATTGGGAAGATTAAGTTCTTCAGATAGAAAATGAGCGTATCATATAGTACACAAAAGGCATCACGCCGGCGGGTCATCCGCCGGTGCGGTGCTTTTTTTGCTGCTGTCGGCCGATTCTTCCTTCCTGCCTGCGGATCTTCGCCGGACTGCTATTTGTCAAGTTCTTCATCCTGTAATTCCAGCAAATGAAGGTGCCTGAGCAGATCATCCTGGGAGCGGGCAGACAGGCGGTAGTATCTCAGCAGCAGATTTTGTGCATTGACAGAATCCGTAGGGGATACATCCAGTGATATAGAGTCGGAATGTGTACCATCAAGAAGATAATCAACTGGTACATGAAAAAGATTGGAAAATGCTATCAGCTTTTCGTGTGACGGCTGCCGGTTCTTTGTTTCGTAGCCTGCGATAGTAGAACGCGCGACATTTATGCGCTGTGCGACATACTCCTGTGACATGTTATTTTTCTGACGTAAAGCTTTTAGTTTCTCGGCGAATGCCATGATAAGAAGTCCTCCTTTGTACATTATGGAATATTTTACCAATTGTGGCAGAAAAGAACATGCAAAGTGTCACTTTAAAACTGAAAGTGCCGAAAAGCAACATCTATGCTCAGAGTACGATGCAGATTAAAATGAGATAGGGGATAAGTCAGGAATATCCCTTGCCCGCTGCGCGATACAAAAGAGGAGGTCGAAACAGAAATGATATACGGTTATGTGCGTGTAAGTACCAGGGAGCAGAACGAAGGCAGGCAGATGCTTGCGCTGAACAGGAAGGAAGTGCCGAAGGAGAATATCTATATAGATAAACAATCCGGCAAGGATTTTGAGCGGCCGATGTACATCAGGATGCTTGAAAAATTGAAAAAGGATGATCTGATCTATATAAAGAGTATTGATCGCCTGGGGAGAAACTATGAGGAGATACTGGAGCAGTGGAGAGTCCTGACGAAGGAGAAGAAGGTTGACATCGTAGTGATCGATATGGAGCTTCTGGATACCAGGAGGGGGAAGGACCTGATGGGTACGTTTTTAAGTGATGTTGTTCTGCAGGTATTGTCTTTTGTGGCGGAAAATGAACGGAAGAATATCAGAGAAAGGCAGAAGGAGGGGATAGAAGCGGCAAAAGTACGGGGTGTACAGTTCGGAAGGCCCAAGAGAGATCTGCCGGATAATTTTGTGCAGATCTGCCGCAAATGGAAGAAGGGGGAGATCATCGGAAGAGAAGCGGCGAAACTCTGCGGGATGCCGCTGACAACATTTTACGGGAGAGCAAAGGAGATTGCGGCGGATTGACGCAGATCGGCGTATCGGAAGATGCGCCGGTTCAGACTGATAAAAAATGTGTAACAAAATTTGTAAAAAGGTATTGAAATAATATGCTGATTATGGTAAAATCTAAACAATTTAACAAAGACTTTAATAATTAGATTAATAAAGTAGATATATATAAGAATGTCGACGATTCTTGTGCATTATAGATAAAAATGATATAGATATTTTGTTTGATATTACATCTTGTGCTGAATATAGTAAAGATATATAATGGTAACAACTTTTATAAATTGATTTTATAAAATATATTTATAAAAATAATTTGTAAAAACAGAAACGAACATAATTAATGAAGTGAAGGAGAAGCGAAGATGGGTATTATCGAGAAAATGAGACTGGACGGCAAGGCAATCTATGTAACAGGAGGAGCAAGCGGAATCGGGAAATCAGTGGCAACGGCATTGGCAGAAGCGGGCGCGGACGTGGCGATCGTGGACATCAATCTTGAAGGAGCCGAGAGCACCGCGAAAGAGATCGCAGAGGCAACAGGTTCTAAGACGATTGCGGTCAAGTGCGATGTGACCTGCAAGGACGATGTGGAGGCTATGGTCACAAAGGTGGTCGATACATACGGGAAGCTGGATGCGTGCTTCAATAACGCGGGGATCTGCCTGAATGTTCCGGCAGAGGAGATGACATTCGATCAGTGGAACAAGGTTATCAACATCAACCTGAACGGTGTGTTCTTATGCGCGACGGCGGCGGGAAGAGTGATGCTGAAGCAGGGATACGGTTCCATCATCAACACGGCGTCTATGTCAGGACATATTGTGAACGTGCCGCAGCCGCAGTGCGCGTACAACGCGTCCAAGGCAGGTGTCAGCATGCTGACGAAGTCGCTGGCGATCGAGTGGGCGAAGAAGGGCGTCCGTGTGAACTGCATCAGTCCCGGATATATCGGAACAGACTTGACGCTTAACTCCGAAGCATTGAAGCCGCTCATTGAGCAGTGGAACGCTATGGCGCCGATGGGAAGGCTTGGAAGGCCGGAAGAGCTGCAGTCTATCGTCGTATACTTGGCCGGAGATACCAGCAGCTTTACGACTGGATCAGATATTATCGTAGACGGAGCATTTACCTGTTTTTAAACTTATATCTGCAAGGTTCAGGGAGTCTTGCAGATATTATATAAATATAAAAACTTACTGTCTGAGATAGCTAATAGCGTAGCTATATATTATATAAAATTAAAAGGAGGAAGAGGTATGAAGAACAGGATTCTGGCAGCGCTTCTGTGCGTGTCTATGACCGGGCTCATGTTGATGGGATGTGCGGATACACGTGATGACGGCACTATTAAGATAGGCATCACGATCCAGAATCTATCCAACGCGTACTGGGCCGGTGTCATGGGAAAGCTTGAACAGGAGATGGATGCGAGAGGATGGGAGTACACCATTGTCGGCTGTGACAACAACGCGGGAACTCAGGTGGGGCAGGTCGAGAACTTCATCATATCAGGATGCGATCTGATCATGGTGCATCCGGCAGATGCGAATTCTGTCGAAGGGATCTGCAGCGAGGCAATGGAAGCAGACATCAAGGTGATGTGCTGGGATGACCCGATGGAGAACACCACGGCAAACTGGGTTCTCGACAACACAGATCTGGGAAGAGAGATCGGGAGGACGGCGTCGGAGTTCATCAACGAACATTACACCAAGGACGAGAAAGCACAGGTTACGGTCATCGGCTATCCGTCTACGAAGGTTCTGTTAGAGAGAGCGGACGGTATCAAGGAAGGGCTTGCGGATAACTGCGAGGATAATTATGAGATCATCGCAGAGGTGGACGGTCTTGAGGCTCCCGAAGCGCAGACGAACGTTGAGACGGTTATGTCGGCGCACCCTGACGCCAATGTATTTGTAGGCGTCTGCGCAGGCGCCATGATCGGTTCGAACGAAGCGCTTCTTGCGGAGTTTGGCAAAGGAAGTATTCCAGAGAATTACGGTGTGATCACGACAGACGTGACCCTGCAGCAGTTGGATTCCCTGAAGGCAGGCAATGAAGCGGTAAGGGCGATCGTGGGATTTGAAGGGTCCAACGAAGATACGGCCAAGGCCTGTGCCGATATGTTCGAGCGTATCCTGTCAGGAGAAGACTTCTCATCAGATAAGAATATATATCGTGAGATCGGACCGATCACCATGGAGAATGTTGATAAGGTGTTAGAAGGAATGTAGTAGAGAATATAGTCACGGGGGACGAATATGAGCGAAGAATATGTATTACAATTACAGCATATAAGAAAAGAATACCCGGGTGTCGTTGCACTGAAGGATGTTACATTGGAACTGAAGGCAGGTGAGATCCTGGCGTTGATCGGGGAAAACGGCGCAGGAAAATCTACACTGATCAAATGCTGTTCAGGAGCGGTTATTCCGACCTCCGGCAAGATTATTGTGAACGGCAGAGAATTTTCCAGTATGACGCCTCAGCTTGCGTCGGAGAACGGAATTGCGATCATTTATCAGGAATTCAACAATGTAAAGGAATTGTCGGCAGCGGAGAACCTGTTCTTGGGGCGCCCGATAAGGAAAGGGATCGTTGTAGACAAGAAGGCGATGGAAGCAGAAGCGGCCAAGGCATTCGAGCAGTTACATATCAAGATCGATCCCAAGGCAATGATGAAAGACTTGACGGTAGGTTATCAGCAGATGGTGGAGATCGCTAAGGCGATTCAGCAGAACGCAAGGATATTGATCATGGATGAACCGTCGGCTCCTCTGACAAGCGCAGAGGTAGAGAGCATGTTTGAGGTGGTTGAGCTCTTAAGAAAGAAAGGCGTCTCCATCATCTACATTTCACACAGGCTGGAGGAGATCTACAGGCTCTCAGACCGTATCGTCGTTATCCGGGACGGAGAGTATGTGAAGACGCTGATCACGAAGCAGAGTCAGGTGGAAGAACTGATCCAGCTCATGGTCGGGCGCGAGCTGACAGAGACGTATCCGCCGAGAGGAGACTGTATTGATCATAATGAAGTGATCCTGGAACTCAAAGGTGTAACCGGCAACGGCGACCGCAATATCAGCCTGAAGCTTCATAAGGGCGAGATACTGGGGCTTGGCGGACTGGTCGGCGCGGGCCGCACGGAGCTTGCGGAGATGATCTTCGGGGCTGTGCCCAAGAAGTCCGGGCAGATGATCTACAAAGGGAAAGAGATCGATCCGAAGAGTCCGAGAGAAGCCATCGATCTTGGGATCGCGTTGGTGCCGGAAGACAGAAAACGCCATGGCGCGATGCTCGGTGTATCGATCAAGAATAATATCAATATGCCGATATACGAGCGGAATTCGCGTTTCAGCGTGATCGATGAGAAGAAGGAATTGGAGATTGCCGAGAAGTACCGGGATAATATGGCGATCAAGACTCCGAACCTGGATCAGCTTATCAAGAACCTAAGCGGCGGTAATCAGCAGAAGGTTATCCTTGGAAGGTGGATGGCAGCGAATTCGGAACTGATCATCTTCGACGAGCCTACCAGAGGTATTGATATAGGGGCGAAGTATGAGATATATAAGCTGATGAACGATCTGGTAGAGAAGGAAGGGAAATCAATTCTGATGATCTCATCCGAGATGGAAGAGCTGATGGGAATGTCCGACAGGATCCTCGTATTGGCAGAGGGTAACATGACCGGCGAATTACGCAAAGAAGAATTTAGCCAGGAGACGATCATGACGTATGCGTCCGCGGCGTCGAATGAGTAGGAGGGTGGAGCGATGAAGGAAAATAATATAAAGAATTTATTCAAGAGTCAGGCAATATGGGTGGTATTCATTGTACTTTGTATAGGGTTTACGATTGCGAATCCAAGATTTATTACGGGAACCAATCTGTTGATCATGCTCCGTCAGGTAGCGGTGTGGGGAATTGCTTCTGTAGGTATGACCTTCGTGATCCTGCTCGGAGATATCGACCTGGCAACGGGTTCGATCATCACTTTTGTGAATGTGTTATGTTCTTATCTGATGGTTAATATGGGTGTGCCTATGGGACTTGCGATCATCATTACGCTGGCGGCGTCTACGCTGATCGGTCTGCTGAACGGATTCATGGTGTCAACCATAGGAATTCCGGCATTGATCGCAACCTTTGCTACACAGACGGCATTTTCAGGTATCGCGCTGATCATCTGCGACGGACAGCCGATCAACGGATTTACAGAGTCATTCAAGGTCTTCGGACAGGGTAAGATCGGTCCTGTGCCTGTGCCGGTAATTATTATGATCCTCTGTTTTGCACTGGGTGCATTCATCTTGAATAAGACGTATTTCGGACGCTACTTTTATGCGGTAGGCGGGAACATTGAAGCGGCAAGGCTGTCCGGTATCCGTACAGGGAGAGTCAAATACCTGGTATTCGCATTGTCAGGATTCTTTGCGGGGCTTGCAGGACTTGTACTGCTGTCACGTGTGAATTCCGGTATGGGTAACGCGGGACTTGGATATGAATTCAAGGTCATCACCTGTGTAGTTCTCGGCGGCGTCTCCGTATCAGGCGGATCAGGAAGAATGTCAGGAGTAGTAGCCGGAACATTCATCATAAGTGCGCTTAACAACGGTATGGTATTGATCAACCTGAACAGTTGGGTACAGAATATCGTATTAGGAATCGTACTTGTACTTGCCGTTGGTTTTGATTGTTATCAGAAGAAGAGAAGAGCGAATTAGTATATAGAGAGTAAGCAGCCGTTATGTTGGTATTTTGGAGGACATAACGGCTTTTTTGTGATATTAGAAAACTTTGTTTCTTGATTATTGCGGTGTTTCTGGTAAAATAAATAGAAGAAAATGTTTGAAGAAAGGCGGCAAAAAGCGTATGATTGTAATTGTCTGTGTAGATGAAGAATATGGAATGATGTTTCACGGCCGCCGCCAGAGCCGGGACCGCGCTCTTATTAAGGATGTTGCGAAAGAGTGCCAAGGAAGGATGCTGTATATGAATGCCCGCTCGGTCCCTTTGTTTGAAGAATACGGAGATATTCCGGTCACGGTAAGGGAAGATTACATGGAAGGCGCCGGGGAAGGGGAATACTGCTTTGCGGAGGATGCGGATCTAAGAGAGTGTCCGAAGGGGCTGGAGGGCGTGATCCTGTACCGCTGGAACAGGCGGTATCCGGCCGATCTGCGGTTCGGGCTTGATCTTACAGACGGAGGATGGGAGCTTGTGAGGACGGAAGAATTCAGAGGCTTTTCTCATGAAAGGATTACAAAGGAGGTCTACAGAAGGATAAGATGAGACACACGGATATAAGATGGAAGCTGCTTTTGGTTCTGTTGTGCTGCCTGCTTCTTACAGCGTGCGAGGGCAGCATGCAGGGAGCGGACAGTCAGGAGATGTCAGGCCGGCGGGAAGATATACCGCTGTCGGATATACCAGAATATACAGGGGAGCCTTATATTGCCGTAGACGGCAATGAGCCGGATTTTTCGGAGGAAGAGCGGACAGCGAATACCTTCGAGTCGTACAGTGAACTGGACTCATTAGGAAGGTGCGGCGCGGCGTACGCCTGTATCGGACGCGACCTGATGCCCGCAGAAGAGCGCGGCAGCATCGGCCAGGTGAAGCCGACAGGCTGGCAGACCGTAAAGTATGAGAACGTTGACGGTAAGTATCTCTATAACCGCTGTCATCTGATCGGATATCAACTGACGGGGGAGAATGCGAATGAGAAGAACCTGATCACCGGCACGCGTTATATGAATGTGGACGGTATGCTGCCTTTTGAGAATATGGTGGCGGATTATGTGAAGGAAACCGGCAATCATGTACTGTACCGGGTCACTCCGGTCTTTGAGGAGGACGATCTGCTGGCGAGCGGCGTACAGATGGAGGCGTTATCCGTGGAGGATGAAGGAGCGGATATCTCTTATAATGTATTTGTCTATAATGTACAGCCGGGGATCTCGATCGATTACGCGACCGGGGACAGCGCTGTCTCTGAGTCAGAGTTATCTGGGGCGCAGGGCGAAGAAGGCGTTATCCGCGGTAATTCCAGATCGAAGATCTATCACTGTCCGGGACAGGCCGCGTATGAGGAGATGGCGGATTCTAAGAATCTGGTGATATTCGGGTCAGAGCAGGAGGCAGAAGCGGCAGGATACCGGAAGGCTAAGCGCTAAGCGGGGACGTCGGGGGATATTCTGCAAGGCATGGCAGGGAGGATCGGATATGTTAAGAAAGATAGAAAAGAACGAATTGGAACAGATGCTTTCCGGGAGAAAGGACAAGGAGAGGCTTGACTTGTCTAACTGTCTTTTTGAGGAGCTGGACCTGTCGGGATGGGATCTGCGCAATATTAATTTTGATAAAAGCGATTTTCGGAATGTGAAGCTAGACGGTGCGGATCTGTCAGGATGCTCTGCGGCAAATGCATATTTTAAGGGGTCAAGCCTTTTGGGGACGCGACTTCGGGATGCGTTCCTCAATACGGCGGATTTTAGGCACTGTGATCTGTCACGGGCGGATATCTCAGGGGCGGACCTGTTCGCGGCGGCGCTTCACGGCGCGAAGCTTGACGGGATTACGGCTGATGAGAAGACGAAGTATTATTATCCGCGGTGTCCGGCTAAGGGGGCGTTTATCGGGTGGAAGGTGTGCTTCGGAAGACGTATCGTCCAGCTTCTTGTGCCCGAAGATGCGCTGCGGTTACAGGGAACGACTCATGAGATCCGTGTCAATAAGGCCAAGGTATTGTCCGTCAGGACTGAGGATTATTCTGAGAGCTTCACGGAGGCGCATTCCTATGTGAATGAGAATTTCTGGTATCGGACAGGTGAGTGGGTGACGGTAGATCATTACGATATGGATCGTTTTACAGAATCCGGCGCAGGAATCCATATCTGGATGGACAGGGAAGCGGCGGTTGCGTATCTGGGCTGATCAGAAGCCGGCATAAGGGATGCCGGGCGGCAAATGGAATCAGGAATCAGAGCGGGAAGGCGAGAAGACGGCGAAGGAGGTTGTGAATTGGATTGTACAGGATACTACGGGCAGTTGACGCAGGATGAGCAGGAGGCGCTTACACAGATCATTCGGACGCTGTATCGGCAGACCTATCTGCTTGAACGTAAGTACGACCGCCGTACCGGACGGATGCAGTATATGAAGGAATACCAGGTATGCAGCAAGCACCTGGAATTTCTTAAGGAATATTTTGCGGTGGCGGATATTATGCTCAGGGAAAATGCGCATATGGGCGTGATCTACATTCAGGGCGGACAGAACTGGGGGGAGAAGCTTCCAAGGCTTGCGACGGTCTATCTGCTGGTATTGAAGCTCATTTACGATGAGCAGATGGCGACGGTCTCGTCAAGCAGCCATATTGTGACGACTATGGGTGCGGTCAACGGCAAGGCGGGAGAATTCAAGGTGCTGAGAAGCCTTCCGTCTGCCACGGAGATGAGACGGACGATCGCGCTGCTTAAGAAATACCAGATCATAGAGCCTCTGGAGACATTGGAGGAGATGAACGAGGAGACGAGACTGATCATATACCCGTGTATCCAGGCGGTGCTGATGGGCGAAGAGATCAGGGAGCTACTGGCAGAATTCGGGGAGGAGGACAATCTTGGAGACGAGACAGCCATTCAAAGCACTATCGAGGATATGCCTGAATAACTGGCACTATATAGATAAGAAGGTATTGACACTGAATGAGGGGATCAACTTCTTTACCGGGCATTCGGGGAGCGGCAAATCTACGGTGATCGACGCCCTCCAGATCGTATTGTATGCCAGCACGGACGGAAGAGGATTCTTCAACAAGGCGGCGGCTGACGATTCGGACCGTACCCTGATCGAATATCTGAGAGGTATGGTGAATATCAGCGAGAATAATGAGGCGCAGTATCTACGGAATCAGAACTTCTCCAGTACCATTGTGCTGGAATTTGCGCAGACGAACACGAAGGAGAGGCAGTGCGTCGGCGTGGTGTTCGATGTGGAGACGGCGTCGAACGATATGAGCCGGCTGTTCTTCTGGCATGCGGGAGAACTCTTAGACAGCGCTTACCGGATTGGGAAGAGGTGCATGACTACGCTGGAACTAAGAGAATATCTGCAGCGGACGTTCCCTGCGGAGCGATTCTACTGCGGGCCCAGCAACGAACGGTTCCGCCGGCAGCTCTATGATATCTATCTCGGCGGGCTTGATATGGAGAAGTTCCCAAGGCTGTTCAAGCGGGCGATCCCGTTCCGCATGAACATTAAGCTGGAGGAATTCGTGAAGGAATATATCTGTATGGAGCAGGATATCCATATTGAGGATCTGCAGGAGAGCGTGATGCAGTATGGGAGGATGCGGGGGAAGATCGAGGAGACTCTGGAGGAGATCCGAAGGCTGACCCAGATACGGGAATTCTATCAGGATTATGACAGAAAACGCGGGGAGGCAAGGATATGCGCCTACCAGATCGAACATCTGGAGATGCTTAGATTAGAAGCACAGGTACAGGAGTGCCAGGATAAGATCAAGGACCGCAGGGAGGAGATCGCCTCCGGCGAAAAGCAGCAGTCGGTGCTTGAAGAAGGACAGAAGAAGCTCCAGAAGGAATACGAGGAGATCATTCTTCGGATCGCCGACTGCGGATATGCAGGAATGGAGACTGAGCTTCGGGCGGTAAGCGACAGCCTAGAACGGCTTGCAGGAAGTCAGGCCAGATGGAGACAGACGGCAGAGCGTCTGAAGGAATGGAAGGAGAAGGACGTCACGCCGAATCAGGTGATCTGGGATATCGACCGGTTTGCGCAGGAATCCATATCCGAGGAAGAGCTTTTGCGGCTTAAAGAGAGCCTTGAAGATATCAGGGAAGAGCTGGAAGGCCAGCGGCAGGAAGCAGACGCGAAGCTTCGGCAGATCAAGAAGGAAGAGCGGGAGGCGAGGGAGGAGCTGAAGGCTCTGAAGCAGGGGAAGAAGGCATATCCGCGGGAATTAGAGGAGGCGAAGTTCGAACTTAGGGGGCGTCTGCACGAGCGGTGCGGCAGATTCGTCAATGTTCAGATCTTGGCTGATCTTCTGGAACTTAAGGATGAACGCTGGCAAAACGCGGTGGAAGGGTATATGGGCAATAACAAGCTGCTCTTGATCGTGGAGCCGCCTTTTGCGAAGATTGCCATGGACATATACCAGGAGATGGATAAGAAGAAGTTCTTCCGGGCATCGGTGCTGGACACGGAGAAGGTGACGGAGAATGCGCATCCGGTCCGCAAGGGCGCGCTTGCGGAAGAGGTCAGGGCGAAGGAGCCTTACGTGCAGGCATATATTGACTTCTTCCTGGGTAATGTAATGAAGTGCGAGACGGTGGAGGAGCTTAGAAACTGCCGGATCGGGATCACGCCGGACTGTGTGCTGTACCATAGCTTCCGTCTGCAGCATATCCATCCGGAGAATTATACCAGATGTGCCTACATCGGCGAGACCAGTATGCGGCAGAGGATCCGCCGTCTGGAGGAACAGTGTCAGAGATTGCAGGAAGAGAGGCTGCCGTGTCAGGAGGAGTTAGAAGAGATCCGCCGGATGATGCAGATGGAGATCCTAAGCCAGCCTGTGCAGGACTATCTGGGATGGCTTGCGGATATCCGGGATATATCCCCAAAGGAGCGTGAGAAGAAACGGATCGAAGAGAAGATGCGTAAGCTGAAGAGCGAATCGGTAGATGCGTGGGAAGAGCAGAAGCAGGAGCTTAAGCTTCGGCAGGATGAGAAGAAGGATCAGATCGTCAGGGTTCAGGAGACGATCTGGAATTACCGCAGGGAGATAGAGAAGCTGCATGAGGAGCTTCTTAATGCAGAAGCCGGAATCATGGAACAGAGACAGAAGCTTAGACGGGAGAACGGCGCGGATTCGGACAGATATGAAGAGGAGTTTAAGCGCTATTTGGAAGGTAAGAGATCGGTGAATTATGATTATCTTAAGCGTCAGAGGATGTCGGAGCTCTATCCTGTCAGGGAAGCAGAGGAAGAGAGCTATCAGAAGTTGGTGGAGGTAAGGAGCAGTTATGTGAGAAGCTATCCGAACCGGACATTTTCTACGGCGGTCAGGGACAATACTTCCTATGACGAGCTGCTTGAGGCGCTCTCCTGCGATGATCTGGAGGCCTTTCGGGAGTCTGCAAAGGAACAGGCGCGCTCTGCGGTGGAGCATTTTAAGGATGATTTTGTGTTCAAGATCCGAAGCGCCATCCGGGAAGCGTACCAGAGGAAGGATGAACTGAACCGGATCATCAGCGGACTTGACTTCGGTAAGGACAAGTACCAGTTCGTCATTACAAGGAACAAGGGGGCGGACGGGAGATACTATAAGATGTTCATGGATGATACGCTCCAGATCCACCCGTCTCAGCTTACGGATTCCATGGAGAATCAGCTTAATATGTTTACGATGGAGCACGAGGATCAATACGGAGAGCTGATGAACGAGCTGATCAATATCTTCATCCCGCCAAAGGACGCGACCCAGGAGGAATTGAACGAGGCGAAACGGAATATGGATAAATACGCGGATTACCGGACTTACCTCTCCTTTGATATGCAGCAGATCGTCCACGGAAGGAAGGATATGGCGATCGGGCTTGGCAGGATGATCAAGAAGAACTCCGGCGGAGAGGGGCAGAATCCTCTGTATGTGGCGCTGCTGGCAAGCTTCGCCCAGGTGTATAAGATCAACATGCCGGCGAAGCTTAAGCGGAATCCGACGATCCGTCTGGTGGTGCTGGATGAAGCGTTTTCCAAGATGGATGCGGAGAAGGTGGCAAGCTGTATCTCTCTTATCAGAGGGCTGGGCTTCCAGGCGGTCATAAGCGCCACCAACGATAAGATCCAGAATTATCTGGAGAATGTGGATAAGACCTTTGTGTATGCGAATCCTGATAAGAGGCATATCTCTATCCAGGAATTTGAGAAGAAGGATTTTGGAGAATTGATTGAATAGTTTTAACGGAGGAAATATATGGATGGATTTGTCACGCTTAGCGGTGTTAAGAAGAGATACCGCATGGGTGAAGTGGAGATCATGGCGGCGGACGGGATCGATTTTCAGATCAGCCGGGGAGAATTCGCGGTCGTGGTAGGGCCAAGCGGCGCGGGAAAGACGACGGTGCTGAACATCCTGGGCGGGATGGATACGGCTTCGGAGGGCAGAGTGACTGTGGATGGGCAGGATATCACGTCGTTTAACCAGAAGAGGCTTACGGCTTACCGCAGAGATGACATTGGATTCGTGTTTCAGTTCTATAATCTGATCCCGGTTCTGAATGTGCGGGAGAACATGATGCTTCCGGTGCTGATGGATGGAAGAGAGGTCAATGAGAAGAGAATGGAAGAGCTGCTTATGCTTCTTAAGCTTAAGGGCAGAGAGGGACATCTGCCAAATCAGCTCTCCGGCGGTCAGCAGCAGAGGGTCTCCATCGGAAGAGCGCTTCTCAATGCGCCGGCGCTCCTTCTTGCCGACGAGCCTACCGGGAATCTTGACAGTGAGAACAGCCGGGAGATTATGAAGCTTCTGCGCTACTCCAACGAGGTCTATCATCAGACGGTGATCGTAATCACGCATGATGAGAATATCGCTCTGCAGGCGGATCGGATCATTGCGCTGGAGGATGGGCGGATCGTGAAAGACGAGGTGATCAGGCGATGAATATTTTCTCCAGAATTACGGCAAAGACGATGCGGGCAAACCGTGTCAGGACGATCGTGACCATCATCGGTGTTATTCTGTCGACTTCTATGATCACGGCAGTGGCGACCTTCGGTACCAGCTTCCAGAGATTCCTTTTGGATTACAGTATCGCCATGGACGGCAACTGGCATGTGGCTGTCTCGGAAACAGACAAGGACAGTGCAGATAAGCTTGCAGAAGACCAGGATGTTGCCAAAGCAGCCAGGCTTAAGGTAATGGGATATGCCCGGTTTGAACCGGTGCTTAATAATTCTCCCAGTATGCCGTATCTCTATGTGCGGGCCTTGTCGGAAGAGGCTTTGGAGATGCTTCCGGCCTTGATGAAGGAGGGAAGGCTTCCGAAGAAGGAGCATGAGATTGCAGTCCCGTCTTATCTTCTGACAAATGAACCGCAGGGGCAGGAGACGAAGATCGGGGATACGTTTACTCTCGAACTTGGGGAACGGACTTTGAACGGCGAGAGACTGGGAAAGAACAATTGCTATATGGACGGGAACTCCGGCGATATGGAGACATTTACCCCAAAGGAAAGCAGGACATATACGGTGGTCGGCATCTACGACAGATGGCCGGATACTTCTTATTCGGGAGCGGGATATGATGTGCTGGCCGGACCGACGGCAGAGGAGACCGAGTATCAGGATATATTCATAGAGATGAAGAAACCGCGTCAGGTGTTTGATTTTGCAAATGAAAAGATTACGGATGGAGATACGCAGGTCATGTTTAACGAGTCCCTCTTAAGGTGGCTTGGAATCGCAGATAATTCGAATCTGATTACTATATTGGCGGGGCTTATGGCGATACTGGTCGTTGTGATCATGGCAGGTTCGATCACGCTGATCTATAATGCATTCTCTATCTCGCTTCGGGAGAGAACCGTGCAGTTCGGGCTGTTATCGTCCATCGGGGCGACGAAGAAGCAGCTTCGCCGTGCAATGCGGTATGAAGCGTTCTTTGTCAGTATAGTGGGTATCCCGCTGGGTATCCTGGCAGGTGTCGGCGGCATAGGCGTGACGCTTCATTTTATCGGAGAGAACCTTACAAACTGGATCCATGGGACGAAGATGGGAATCCCGCTGTATGTGCCGGTGTGGGCGGCAGCCGCGGCTGCGCTGACGGCGTTCGTGACGATCATGATATCGGTGTGGATTCCTTCAAGGCGGATCAAGAAGATCACGCCTATGGAGGCGATCCGCGCAAGCAATGAGATCCGTATCAGACCGGGCGAGGTGAAGACAGGAGGATGGATCGTCTCTTTGTTCGGACTTGAAGGGATGATGGCACAGAAGAATTATAAACGTGACCGCAGGAAATACCGTGCAACAGTGGTCTCCCTGACTATGAGTATCGGGCTGTTTACGGCGGGGGTATTCAACCGGTATCTGATGGATACAGGAGCCTTCGTTCTGGATGCTCCGAAGTCAGATCTGGAATATACGCTCTATGCAGAGGTGAAGGAGCGTAATGAGGATGTGAAGAAGATCATCGGAAATACGCAGGGCGTCTTGTCGGTATCCGGTTATTACAAGGTATCTTTTGATTTTCTGGTTCCCAAGGAGTGGGCGCAGGAAGAGGTCCTGGGGTACTATGTAGAGAGTTTTTCGGACGGAATAGACATGGTTACAGACTTGGATACGGACGGGAAGGTATGGATCGACGGTACGATGATCGTTCTGCCGGATGAGGACTTCGCCCGGTATGCGAAGGAGCAGAAGGCGGATCTGTCCGATTACCAGGATGCCGATCATATCAGGGTGCTGTATCTGAATTCTGCAAAGCATTATAATGCGGATACAGAGCGTTATGAGAAGAAGCCGCTTTATCCCAGTGATGCAAACGGGATGATAGAAGGCGGGTTTATGGAGTTCCGTGAAGACGGCGAAAGCGTCTTTTTCAAGAAGACGCTTGAGATAGAATTCCTGGACGCCGCAGAGGATGTGCCGGAGGATTTTACAGGCTACCGGAATTATCCGATAATGTTCCTGCCGGAGAGTATGTTTCATAAATTCGAAGGGGAATTCAGGGAAGAAGGGTTAAGCGCGGTCTATGGAATACAGTGCGAGGATGCGTCGGAGACGCTTCAAGAGCTGGAAACGAAGTTTAATGAGCGTCAGTTGGATGAGATCGGTTATCTGGAGAATAAGAGGGAAGCATATGAGACGGACCGGAATACGATCGTTGCAGTCAAGGTGCTGACTTATGGATTCGTGATACTGATATCGCTGATCGCGGTGGCGAATGTATTCCATACGATCTCCACGAATCTGATGCTCCGCCGCAAGGAATTTGCCATGCTGCGCTCCATGGGTATGTCTCCCAAAGGATTTGGGAAGATGATGAACTATGAGTGTCTGATCTATGGGATCCGATCCCTGATCTACGGGTTCGTGATCACGCTTCTTATCAGTGCGGCGCTGTACCATGTGCTTGGTGCGGGAGCGGATGTGAAGTATCTGATACCCTGGGGATATCTTGCGGCGGCGGCAGCCGGAGTCTTCGGAGTTGTGTTTATTACGATGCTGTATACGATGCGTGTGATCCGCAGGAACAATATCGTGGATGAATTGAAAATGAATTAAAATGAATCAGACAGGACGAACCGGAAGGGAGAGCGGAGGCACACAGGGCTTTTGCTCTCCCTTTCCGTTCATCCTAAGAGGATTCTTGCGTCTTTAGAGAGTTATAATCGATCTTCCGGTCTTTGTAATAGTATTCCCGGTCGTGTTCGCTGATCTCACGTACGACCCTGCATGGATTCCCAAC
>OFGE01001726.1_pt1 | contig 18162 bp, 15 predicted proteins | sample 1521681 | NCBI WGS metagenome assembly OFGE01 (sample SAMEA3504093, study PRJEB24116) | mouse gut metagenome | biome: mouse gut; feature: mouse-associated habitat; material: faeces | place: Denmark | collected 2011
AAAGAAAAAGAAAAAGAAAATATATTACAACATGTTCAAGAGATTTCACAATATTTAATAGAACAATTAGATGATATTGTAGAAGAATTTGATATTGTTGAGACAAGAAGGGGCTTAGGATTGATGCAAGGGTTAGTTTTTAAACAAGATGTTAAGCCAATTGTTAAAAGATTGTTAGCAGATGGTGTTATTGTTGTAACAGCTGGGAATGATGTTTTAAGAATGTTACCACCATTTATTATCGAATTACAACATGTTGATGAATATATTAAAAAATTAAGAAATATTTTAAACGATTTAAAATAAAAAAGAAAATCCCCTTATTTCTTCGTATATAGAAGTAAGGGGGTTTTTATATGCAGAAATATCCAATATATATTCAAGATGAAGAGATGTCATGTGGTGCTTATTGTATTTTGATGATATTAAAATATTATGGTTATAATGAAGATATTCAAAAAATCAAGGAAAAAACAAGGCTGAATCAAAATGGAATCACTATTAAAGGACTTGTAGAATGTTTAAAACAGTACCAAATAGAATCTAAGGCTTATGAAGCATCATTAAAAGATATCCAAGAACAAGTTCAATTACCTTGTATTCTTTATATGGTTTATGATAATATAGGGCATTATGTTATTCTTTATGAAATAAAAGAAGATGAATATATTATAGGAGATCCTGCAAAAGGTTTAATATCTTTATATCAAGAAGATATTAAACAACATTATGCACAGCGCATGATTGCTATAACACATGTTGGTAGAGTTCCTGATATTCACTATAAATCCTATTATTCTTTTTTAGTATCTATTTTTGAAGCATATCGTCAATATATAATGAAATTAATTTATAAAGGAATTTGGATTTCATGTTTGAGTTATATGAGTAGTTATTTTTATCAAATATTAATTGATGATATTCATCAAAAAACACATTTTTTCTATATGGTTGTTTTAGCATTGACATATGGCATAATTGAAATGATTAAAATCACAGTCAATCAATTTAAAAATAAAGAAGTTATACGTCTTACAAGAGCTATTGATGAAGACTGTGTATTTCAAATATCTATGAATCTGTTTTCATTACCTTATTCATTTTTTTATCAAGATAAAGGACAAATTCAAAGTCAAATCTCAACTTTTTATCAATTAAGTGAAATGAGTATTGAATATTTTAGTAGAATTTTTTTAGATGGTTTTATGTTTATTGTCTTTATTATAGGTATGTTTTATCTCCATTCAATTATGGCTTTATATGTATGTGTTATGCTTATTATTATTTTATTTTTAAGTTATCATTATTTACAAAAAATCCAAGATATTCATAAAACATATTTAGAAGCACATTTTAAATATCAACATCATCTTTTAGAACTTATAGAAAATCATTTTTTGATTCGCAGATATTCTTTAATCCAATCGACAAGAGAAAGAAGTTATCATATTTTTTTAGATGAAGCACTAACAAAAGAAAAACAATCTTTATATATGAATTATTTTCAACATCTTCTTCAGTATATTATTTATATATTTTATATTGTTATTATGATTTTAGGGTTTTATTATTTTCAAAAGAAAATATTATCTTTAGGACAAGTTTTAATGTTTTATATGTTGATGTCATATTGTATTGATCCATTATTTCATTTGATAGAAGTTTTTTCTGAATTTAAGCAAACAAGTCTTATTTATGAAAAATATAAATCATTTGAAGTTCAAGAAGAGGAAAAAGAAAAAATTTCTGAAAGAATTACAAGTATTAGATTAGATAATGTTGGTTATTCATATGGGTATCAATTACCTTTATTTGAACATATTGATTATAAAATTGAAAAAAATTTGCTATTAAAAGGAAAGACAGGAAGTGGGAAGTCTACTTTATTAAAATTATTTATGGGATATGATATGACTTATATAGGAGATATTTATATAAATGATCAGGAGTTAAGAAATCTTTCATTGGAATCATTATATCAGCATATTGGTTATGTATGTCAGACACCAACATTTTTGCATTTAAGTTTATTTGATAATTTTTTGTGTGATGATGAATTGAAAGTGCGAGAATTTTTAAAGATATTTCATCAAGAAGAATTGGTTCATATGTTTCATATGATATTAGATGAAGATGGAAGTCCATTGTCTTTAGGACAAAGACAAGTTGTGGCTATTATACGAATGTTATGTCAAGATTATGATGTGTGTATATTAGATGAAGCATTTTCACACATGGATGCTAAACTTTCAGCAGTTGTTCAACGTTATTTATTTCAACATGATGATAAGAGAATATATATTGTAGTAAATCATCAAACAAGAACAGTAAGAAAAGGGTGGGATTGTTTATCAATGGATAAGACTTAATGGAAATGCTCTTATTAAGAGCAAAATATTAATTGTATGAGATAGCTAATTTGTTGATAGTTTGGGAAACTGTTATTAAGAGGTGTGACGATATTAGGAAAGAAAATTGCTGAGTTAAGAAAGTTGCATCATTATTCACAAGAAAGTTTAGCTGAACAAATGAATATATCAAGACAAACAATATCAAAATGGGAAACAGATTTAAGTGTTCAAGATATTGAACGTATTATAAAATTATCTGAAATATTTCATGTGAGTTTAAATGAATTATTACAGATTAATCAAGAAAAAGCGATGAATCATGAAGAAATAACTATTATTGATAATGATTTATATATTCAAAAAATAGATTATCATATATTTTATAAAGATAAAGAGATAAAAAAAGGATTGCTTGTTAATCAATTTAAAGAAAAAATGTATCAAGCAGAAATTCCTATTGATATTGCTCATATTGGAAATAATCAACTTATAAAAGTTATAGTAGATGTTTATGATGATAAAGGAAATAAATATTCAATATATGATCATTCGATTTCAAGAACAAGGGGTATGATAGGAATGTCCTCTATTGAATCTCAAAATGAATTAACTCTATCTGAATAATGGAAGAGAGTTATATAAAATAGTGAAGAAATGAAATGAATATGTTATAATCATGAATATGATAAAAAGTAAAAGGGTGGTTATATGATTATTGATTTTGTATATGAAGATGAAAAGAATTTGTGTGAAATAGATTATGAAAAGCAATTTATAGAAATCATTAAAACAACTTTAGATTATTTAAAGATTGAAGATGATATTGAAATGTCTTGTATTCTTGTTGATGATGAAGATATTTATCAGATAAATAAAGAGTATCGTCATATAGATCGATCAACAGATGTTATTAGTTTTGCTTTAGAAGATAATGAACAGTTTTATATTGAGGGAATGCCTAGAAGTATAGGAGACATTTTTATATCTGTTGACCATGCTAGAATTCAAGCACAGGAATATGGACACTCATTGAAACGTGAAATGTGCTTTTTATTTACACATGGTTTATTACATCTTTTGGGATATGATCATATGAATGAGGATGATGAAAAAGAAATGTTTTCTTTACAAAAAGAAATTCTTAATCATTTGCATATAGAAAGATAATCAATTATTGAGATACAAGGAGAAAAATTATGGTATTTAAGTCAGGATTTGTGAGTATTGTTGGTAGACCTAATGTTGGTAAATCAACATTATTAAATCATATATTAAAAACAAAATTAGCTATTACATCAGCAACTGCCCAAACAACTAGAAATACAATTCAAGGAATTTATACTGATGAAGATGCTCAAATTATTTTTATGGATACACCAGGTATTCATAAACCACAAGATGGATTAGGTTCTTTTATGAATACAAATGCTTTGAATAGTATTTATGGAGTAGATTTGGTTTTATTTATTGCTCCAGCAGATGAAAATATTGGTAAGGGAGATCATTTCATTGTTAAACGTTTAAAAGAAGCAGATGGACCTGTTTATTTATTATTAAATAAGATTGATTTGTTGAGTAAAGATGAACTTATTAAAAAGTTAAGTGAATGGAAAGAATTATTTGACTTTAAAGAAATAATTCCAATAAGTGCATTAAATGGTGATAATGTTCAACAACTTATCACAACAATTAAAAATGATTTACAAGAAGGCATTATGTATTATCCTAAAGATCATATTACAGATCATCCTGAACGTTTTATTATGGCAGAATTTATTCGAGAAAAAATTCTATATTTCACGCATGAAGAAGTGCCTCATAGCGTTGCGATTGTCATTGAAAAAATGGAAGAGGATGAAGATGGTGTTCATATCATGGCAGCTATTGTTGTAGATAGACCAAGTCAAAAAGCTATTATTATTGGCAAACAAGGAACAATGATTAAAAAAATCAGACAAAATGCAAGACGTGAAATGAAGCGTTTTTTACAAGTTCCTGTAACTCTTGAACTATTTGTAAAAGTGGAGAAAAATTGGCGAAATAAACAAAAGTATCTTAAGGAGTTTGGATACGATGAGAATGACTATTAATGAGGAAGTTGTAGAAGGAATTATTTTAAAACGAACTTTTTATAAGGAAAATGATGTGATTTTACATATCTATACAAAAGACTTTGGTAAAATTGGTATTCATGCAAGAGGTATTCGTAAGTTAACAAGTAAGAATGCAAGAGCATGTCAAGAAATGATGATAAGTGAAATGACAATTCATTTGAAAAAAGGTTTAAGTTCTTTAATGAAAGCAACACCTATTCATTATCTTAGACATATTAAAGAAAATTTAGATAGCGAAATTATTGGTAATTATATATTAGAGTATTATTATCGATATATTGAGGAAAATATGCCTTCTTTAAAGGAATATAATATGTTGATAACATCTTTAAAAGCATTGGATCAAGGATACCCACCATTATTGGTGTATTTATTGTTTAATGTTTTTATCTTAGAACATAATGGAATTGTGATTAATGTAGATGGATGTGTACAATGTGGATCTAAAAAAGTTATTTCTGTTTCCATAGAAGATGGTGGTTTTTTATGTGCAGAACATCTTCGACAACATCAAATTTACTCTATTGAATTTCTTAAAGCTTTTAGACATATTCATAAAATCTCTATTCATCATATAGATTCTTTACATATTGATGAAAATATAATGAAAGAGTTAATAAAGGTAATGGACTATTTTATTGAAGAGTATACAGGTATTTCATTACATACAAAAACATTTATTCAACAAATTGTGTAGAAAACTGCACAATTTTATTTTTCTTCTGAGAACTTTGTTGTATAATATGTGAATATAAAGGGGATAGAGTATGGGAAATTTTTTACCAACAACAAAGGAAGAAATGTTAGAAAGAGGTTGGGAACAACCAGATTTTGTTTATATTTGTGGAGATGCTTATGTAGATCATCCTTCATTTGGAGCTGCGATTATTACAAGAACACTTGAAAGTCGAGGTTTTAAAGTATGTTTTTTGGCACAACCTGATTGGCGTACATTAGATGATTTTCAACGTTTTGGAAAACCACGATTAGGGTTTATGATTTCTAGTGGAAATATAGATTCAATGGTTAATCATTATAGTGTGTCTAAAAAGAAAAGAAAAAAAGATAGTTATTCAAACAATGGAGAAGCTGGACATAGACCTGATAGAGCTGTTATTGTTTATAGTCAAAAAGTACGAGAAGCTTATAAAGATGCAACAATATTAATAGGAGGCATTGAAGCAAGCTTAAGAAGATTATCTCATTATGATTATTGGGATGACAAAGTGAGAAAATCTATACTTGTTGATTCTGGGGCAGATTTATTAATGTATGGTATGGGCGAAAATAGTGTTGTAGAGATTGCAGAGGCACTTGATGCAGGATTAGATGTTCAATATTTAACATATCTTGATGGAACAGTTTTTAAAACAAAAGATTTATCAATAGTTTCTGATTATATCATGTTACCTAGTTATAAAGAGGTTATGACAAGTCAAAAATCTTATGCTCAATCTTTTGCAATTCAATATCATAATACAGATCATTTTAATGCAAAAACATTAGTAGAACCTTATGATGGATTCTATGTTGTTCAAAATAGACCTAATCGCCCATTAACACAAATGGAATTTGATGATACATATGCTTTACCATATGAGCGAACTTATCATCCTTCATATGATTATATACCAGCAATAGAAGAAGTAAAATTTTCTTTAATTAGTAATAGAGGATGTTTTGGAGCATGTAATTTTTGTGCTTTGAATTTTCATCAAGGAAGAATTATACAAACACGCTCACATGAGTCATTAATTGATGAAGCTAAAATGATTATTCAAGATCAAGATTTTAAAGGTTATATTCATGATGTTGGGGGTCCCACTGCTAATTTCAGACAACCAAGTTGTCATAAACAAGAACAACATGGTGCATGTCCAACAAAACAGTGTTTATGGCCAAAGCCATGTCATAATTTAAAGGTTGACCATAGTGATTATTTATCATTATTAAAAAAATTAAGAAATTTAGATGGTGTTAAGAAAGTTTTTGTAAGATCTGGAATTAGATATGATTATCTAATGTATGATAAAGATGAAACTTTCTTTAAGGAATTGATAAAACATCATATTAGTGGACAATTAAAAGTTGCTCCTGAACATATTAGTGATCAAGTTTTAGATAAAATGGGAAAACCAAGAAGACAATTATATGAGAAGTTTGTAGATAAATATCAATATCTCAATAAAGAAATGAATATGAATCAGTTTTTAGTTCCATATTTGATGTCATCACATCCAGGTAGTGATTTGAATAGTGCTATTGAATTAGCAGAATATCTAAGGGATATTCATCATCAACCAGAACAAGTACAAGACTTTTATCCAACACCAGGAACATTATCTACTGCTATGTATTATACAGGGTTAGATCCTCGTGATATGAAACCTGTTTATGTAGCTAAATCAGCAAAAGAAAAAGCTATGCAAAGAGCCTTAATGCAATATCGTAATCCTAAAAATTATCATTTGGTTTATGAAGCACTTGTCATGTCAAAAAGACAAGACTTAATTGGATTTCATTCAAAAGCATTAATTAAACCGAAAGGACAAAAGAAACCATTAAAAAGGGGGAGATAAATATGAGAATTACTGAAACATATACATCTTGTATGCATGTTCATGTTCGCTATCATATTTATCAACCTAAAGTGATTCTACGTGTTAAAGGTGTTATTCAAATACATCATGGTATGGGAGAACATGCTGATCGTTACGATCATTTTGCATCATTTTTATTAAATCATGGTTTTGTTGTTGTGGTTAGTGATTTTGTTGGGCATGGCAAATCATTAATTGATTTTGAACAGGGTTATTTTGGAAAAGAAAACGGAGTTCAAAATATTGTAAAAGATATGTTTCGTCTTTTTGAAATTATAAGAGAAGATTATCCAGATACACCCTACTTTATGTTAGGGGTAGATATTGGTTCTATATTTATAAGAAAATTTATGAGTCAATATGGTGATTTTATAGATGGAGTTCTTTTATTAGGAACTTTAGCGAAGATAGAACATAGACATGTGCAAAATGGTTATTTGTCTATTATGAAAACAGTAAAAGGTCCAGTCCATAGAGCTCAAAAATTATTTAAAGGATTAAATACATCTTGGAATAGAAAACTGTTTAAAGTGAGTAGAGGAACACATTGGTTAACAAGTGATTCTCAAGAACGAAAAAGATATCATAATGATCCTTTATCTTATTTTGCATATACAGTTCAAGGATATAAAGACATTATCCAAGCAATTGCAGAAGTGAACTCAGATGGTTGTATACAAAGGATACCATATTATTTACCTATTTATATAGCTGAAGGAGAATATGATCCTTTAGTTAAAGGGGTTAAGCAGTTAGTAGAAAAATATAAAAATAAAGGAATAATAGATATAACATATCATGTTTTTGAAAAAAGAAGACATGCTTTGTTATTTGAACAAAATAAAAAGGAAATATACTTTGATATATTAAAGTGGTTAGAAGAAAGAACGTATTTATAACATACTCCTATAGTTGGTTGACAAATAACTACTATAAGGGTATAAATAATGTGTTATCGCATACTAGGAATGAATATGACTTAGTCAAAAGCTAAGTCATTCATTCTTTTATAGCTGTATAAAATAAGGATAAAGGGGTATAAATATGGCAAATAAAGATATGGAAAAAATAGTTGCACATGCAAAAAATTCAGGATTTGTATATCAAGGTTCTGAGATTTATGATGGTTTAGCAAATACTTGGGATTATGGACCTTTAGGGGTTGAAATGAAAAATAATATTAAAAAATTATGGTGGAAAAGATTTATTCAAGAATCACCATATAATGTAGGATTGGATTCTGCTATATTTATGAATCCAAGAGTATGGCAAGCAAGTGGACATGTTGGAGGGTTTAGTGATCCATTAATTGATTGTAAAAGTTGTAAAACAAGACATCGTGCTGATAAATTGATTGAAGATTATGATCCAGACATTCATAGTGATGGATGGGAACCAGAAAAAATGATGGCATTTATTAGAGAACATCATATTCAATGTCCAGATTGTGGCAGTGAAGATTTTACGGATATTCGTGAATTTGAATTAATGTTTAAAACAGAAATGGGTACAGTAAAAGGAGAAAAAAATATTGTTTATTTACGTCCTGAAACAGCTCAAGGTATTTTTGTGAATTTTAAAAATATTCAAAGAACATCTCGTAAGAAAGTTCCTTTTGGAATAGGACAAATTGGAAAATCATTTAGAAATGAAATTACACCAGGTAACTTTATTTTTAGAACAAGAGAATTTGAACAAATGGAATTAGAATTTTTCTGTAAACCAGATACAGATTTAGAATGGTTTGATTATTGGAAAAATGGATGTATGCAATTTTTATTAGATTTAGGATTAACTGCAGAAAATTTACGTTTTAGAGATCATGAACAAGCAGAACTTTCATTTTATTCAAAAGCGACAAGTGATATAGAATATTTATATCCTACACCTTTAAATTGGGGTGAATTATGGGGAATTGCAGATAGAACTGATTATGATTTATCACGTCATCAAGAATTTTCTAAAAAGAATTTGGAATATTTAGATCCAGAAACAAATAAGAAATATATTCCATATGTTATTGAACCATCTGTAGGAGCAGATCGTTTATTCTTATCAGTTTTAGCAGATGCTTATGATGAAGAACAATTAGAAAAAGATTCACGTATTGTAATGCATTTACATCCTGCTGTTGCACCAGTAAAGGCTGCTATTTTACCACTTACAAAGAAACAAAGTGAAAAAGCTATGGAAGTTTATACAATGCTTGCTAAAGAGTTCAATGTTGAATTTGATGTAGCAGGACAAATTGGAAAACGTTATCGTCGTCAAGATGCAATTGGAACTCCATTTTGCATTACCATTGATTTCGATACAGAAAATGATCAAGCTGTAACATTAAGAGATCGTGATACAATGGAACAAATTCGTTTACCAATTAATGAATTAATGAGTTATATAAATGAAAAAGTGAAATTTTAATGAAGGAGAAGAGCTATGGTACGTCTATCACAGGATAAACTCAATGAAATAAGACAAAGCGTTGATATTGTTGATGTGATAGGACAATTTCTTCCTTTAGAGAAAAAAGGAAGAAATTACATAGCTCTATGTCCGTTTCATGATGATAAACATCCTTCTATGTCAGTATCTCCAGATAAACAAATTTTTATGTGTTTTGTTTGTCATACTGGAGGTAATGTTTTTACATTTTTACAAGAATATTTAAAAATATCATACATAGAAGCAGTTAAAAAGGTTGCTGAAATGGGTCGAATAGATTTAAGTGAATATCATTTAGATGTAGAAAAAAGACCAGTTAAGCAAGAATATGTTGCATTTTATCAAATGCACAAAGAAGCACAGAAAATTTATAGTTATTATTTAAATACAAAGTTAGGATTAGAAGCAAAAGCTTATCTTAATAAACGTCATTTTACAGATGATTTAATAAAAGAATTTCAAATAGGATATGCACCAATAGATTCTATACTTTATCAGGCTTTTTCAAAATTGCAATTTCAAGAAATAGATATGGTTAAGTCTGGATTAGTTGTGGAATCAAAACAACATTTTGATCGTTTCCAAGATCGTATTATGTTTCCACTCTATAATCAACAAGGAGAAGTTGTTGGTTTTAGTGGAAGAATTTATAAGCCTACACAACATGATAGTAAATATATTAATTCTCCAGAATCAGATATTTTTGTGAAAGGTGAAACATTATATCATTATCACCAATGTAGGGAAGCAGTGAAAAAAGCCGGATTTGTTTATTTGTTAGAAGGGTTTATGGATGTTATTGCTATGTATAAAGCAGGTATTGAAAATACTGTAGCTATTATGGGAACAGCTCTAACAAAAGGGCATATTCAAGCATTAAAAAGATTGACTTCAACTATTTGTCTTTGTCTTGATGGGGATCATGCTGGACAGACAGCAATGAGCAAAGCGACAAGACAGTTAGAAGAAGCTGGATTATTAGTTAAAATTATTATTTTACCTAATGGTAAAGATCCTGATGAAATTTATGAATCTGATGGAAAAGATGGTTTGTTAGAAATATTAAAGAAAACATTAAAGCCAATTGAATTTCAAATGGATTTTGAATATCAATTTGTTGATACTCAAAATTATGATGATCGTAAAAATTATTTAGAAAAAATGTGTTTTGAGATTTCAAAACTTCAAGATGATGTAGATAGAGATTATTATATTCATATTTTATCTCAAAAGTCTGGTTTTTCATATGAAATTATTCAACAAAGAGTAGCAGGAATAAAACCTCAAAAAGAAGAAAATTTTTTACATTATGAAATTAAGAAAACAATTCAAATGGTGGATAAATACAACAAGGCAGAGCATGATTTATTATTTTATATGTTAAATAGCAAAGAAGTTGCTTTGAAATATGAAGCTAAGGCAGGATTTATGTATAATGATCAATATCGTGTTATTGCTTCATATATAATTGATTATTATCGAAAACATAATCAATTAGTTTTGGCTGATTTTATTAATGGTATGCCAAAAGAAGAATTTATCCAAACTATTATTGAGATATCAACATCTCAACTACCTATGTCATATGATGAAAAAGCTATTGATGATTATATTCAAACAATTGCTTCAAATGCTAAAAAAATGAAAAAAGAACAATTATTAGAACAATTTAATTATATTTTAGATCCTACACAAAAGGCAGAAATACTAAAAGAAATTGTGAATTTATCAAATACAAAGGAGTCTATATGAAAAAAGAAACAAAAAAAGCAACACCAGTTACATTTGAAGACTTAAAAAATTTAATTAAAGAAACAGCCAATGCTTTAGGTGGAACACTTTCACAAGATGATTTAGATACTTTTTTAACTAAATATGATCTTGATGATGAAGCAACAGAGGAACTTTTACAGTTTATTACAGATAATCAAATTGTTATTGAAGATGGTTTAGATGTATTAGATGTGGATGATGAAGAACTTCTAAAAGGTGAAGCGATTAATGATTTAGAAGATTTAGAGGATTTAGAAAACTTAGATTTAGATGGGGATTTTGATGAAGATGTTCCTAATCTAGATTTTGTTGGAGATTTTGATATGATGACAACTGATACTGTAAATATGTATTCAGAAGATGAAGAAGATGACAGTACACAGTTAGGAAGTAATGTTAAAATTAATGATCCTGTTAAAATGTATTTAAAAGAAATTGGTCGTGTAGAATTATTAAGTCATGAAGAAGAAATTGACTTAGCTAAACGTATTCTTGATGGAAATGAAGAGGCTAAAAAGAAATTGGCAGCAGCGAACTTAAGATTAGTTGTTTCAATTGCTAAAAGATATGTTGGTAGAGGAATGTTATTCTTAGATTTAATTCAAGAAGGAAATATGGGGTTAATTAAAGCTGTTGAAAAATTTGATTATACAAAAGGATTTAAGTTTTCTACATATGCAACATGGTGGATAAGACAAGCTATAACACGTGCGATTGCTGATCAAGCAAGAACAATTCGTATTCCTGTTCATATGGTTGAAACTATCAATAAATTAACACGTGTACAAAGACAATTAATTCAAGAATTAGGAAGAGAACCAACTGCTGAAGAAATATCAGAAAAAATGGATGGTATGACAGCAGATAAAGTAAGAGAAATACAAAAAATATCATTAGAACCTGTTTCATTAGAAACACCAATTGGAGAAGAGGATGATTCACATTTAGGAGATTTTATTGAAGATGAAGGGGCAATGTCTCCTGATGATTATGCTGCTAATGAATTATTAAAAGATGAACTTAATGAAGTTCTATTAGAATTAACTGACCGTGAAGAAAAAGTTTTACGTTTAAGATTTGGATTAGATGATGGACGTACAAGAACATTAGAAGAAGTTGGAAAAGAATTCAACGTTACACGTGAACGTATTCGTCAAATTGAAGCAAAAGCTTTAAGAAAATTGAAACATCCTTCTCGTTCTAAACGTTTGAAAGATTTCTTGGATCGTTAATATGAAACTATCAAAAAGATTACAGGCTATTGCAGATTTAATAGAAAAATATAAACAAGGGGAAATACTTGCAGATATAGGAACTGATCATGCTTACTTACCATGTTATTTGGTAGAAAAAGGAATTATAGAGAAGTCATATGCTTGTGATATTGCAAGTGGCCCAATTAACGCATCTATTGAAACAATTCAACAATATCAATTACAAAAATATGTCATACCACTTCTAGGAAGTGGTATGAATCCTATTATTGATAAGAATATTGATATGATAAGTATTTGTGGCATGGGAGGAAAATTAATTGTTGATATTTTAAATGAACATCAAGAATTTTTAAAAAATCATAGATTTATTCTTCAAGCCAATGTTGGATTAGAAGTATTGAGAGAATATTTATTTAAACAAAATATGGAAATAATTGATGAGAAAATAGTAAAAGACGCTCATCATATATATGAAATTATTGTTTGTGAAAAAACAAAAAAATTATTGAAATATACAGAACAAGATATAATTTTTGGACCATGTTTAAGAAAGAATAAAAATGAATTATTTTATGAAAAATGGAAGCATCAATTAGAAGTACAACAAAAAATACTGACTTCTTTACAAAGCGAACATTATCGTTATCAAGAAGTCAAATATTTGATTAAGATGATAGAAGGTGAATTAAATGAAAGCACAACAGATTATTGAAATAATAGAAAAACATTTTCCATTATCAATACAAGAGCAATGGGATAAATGTGGATTACAAATAGGAGATAGAAATCAAGAGGTTCACAAAATCATGATTTCACTTAATGCAGATATTCAATCCTTAGAAGAAGCTATTGAAAATCATTGTCAAATGCTTATTACTCACCATCCATTTTTGTTAGACCAAATATCTAATATAGATAAAGATGAATTTATGGGAGAATTTATATTTAAAGCTATTGAAAATAAGATAGTTGTTTATAGTTCTCATACTGCTTTAGATAAAGTTTCTATGAATCAGTGGCTTATTGAACAAATGGATGTTCATCATATAGAAGTTGGTGATCATTCTGGTATAACAAGACTAGCAACATTAAATCAACCTATGAAAATGGAAGAGTTTATAGATTATGTTCAGAATGTTTATCAATTAGAACACTTCAAATATGCAGGACAAACTGATATTATCAATAGAGTTGCAATTTGTGGTGGAAGTGGAGCAGATTTTATAGAAGAATTTTATGGTAAAGTTGATGCTTATTTAACAGGTGATACAAAATATCGTCATGCTAAAAATGCTTCTGATCATCATTTATTATTAATTGATATTCATCATCATACAGAAAAAATAATGGTAAAGAAACTAAAAGAATTGTTAGAAGAGGAAGTGAGTGTAGATATAATAACAGGAATATCTCCTGATTATTATCACTATCGTTAATTATGATTTTAACAACAATGTGCTATATACAAAAAGAAAAACAGACATTATTACTTCATCGTGTGAAAAAGAAAACAGATATCAATAGTGGAAAATGGATTGGTGTTGGTGGTAAATTTGAAACAGGTGAAAGTGCTGAAGAATGTATGAAAAGAGAAATTTTTGAAGAAACTGGATTAAAAGCTCAAAAATTACAGTTACAAGGATTTGTATCTTTTCCAGGAATATATTATGGTGAAGATGAATTGATGTTTGTTTATACATGTCATGAATTTAGTGGAGAAATACATGAATGTGATGAAGGAATATTACAATGGATTGATAACGATAAAATTGCTTCTTTGCCTATGTGGGAAGGAGATTATCATTTTTTTGAATGGCTTAAAGATGATAAAATTCATAGTGCTAAAATTGTATATGAAAATGATCATGTTATAGAATATCAAGAAGAAAGTTATTAGATACTTCGTTTTTACTTTACATCAAAAGTAATAGAGAGAATAGTTATCAAAGAGATAGCTATTTTTTTGTGAAAGAAAGATTATAACTTAGATAGAAAATCATTTTTTAAGTTATATAATATCTGTTTTCTATATTAGAAATAAATTATTACTTTCTCTTATGGTTATAAATAATGAAGTAAAGATATTGAAGTACAATAAAAGAAAACACAAGTTAATACCTGTGTTTATTTTTTTATACTTCAGACACTTGATAATATTCTGTTTCTGTTTAGCCTCATCACCTAGAAAAAAACTAATGTATTTTTTAATTTATTAAGAATTGTTAATATACTTTATAATCATATTTTTATTTAATTGTACTAAGTAAATATTATTTTCATTATCTTTAAAAGTTATATAATTTTTTCCAATATAATCATTCAAATTATCAGTTTTTTCTAACAATATATTTTTTTGTAAAAATATTTTAGCAAATTGTTTTGCTAAAGTCATTGCTTCTTCTTCATTTATTGTTTGGTTCTTCATATTATCTATAAAACCATATTCTTTTGCAACATAATTCACTAATATGTTATTTTTATAAGTAAAGTCAAGGCGTAGTGTAGGATTATGCTCATCATTTGCAATGGATAGAGTATTATCGATTTGAGAAAAATACCCATTTTTTTGAAGCTCATTATAAATTTCTAAAGGCATAGTTGATTGAATGTCTAATAACAATTGTTTGTGATTAATACTTTCATTGGAGTTTAATGTACATCCAAATAAGCATGAGCAAAAAATAAATAATAATATAAACTTTTTCATTTGAATCATCCTCCTTAATTTAATTATACATTAATTTTTTATTTTGTCTCCATAAATATATAGTCATTTAATAAAAAAACTGATTTAAAAATATTATTTATTTAAAAGGATAGATTATGAAAATATAATTTTTTAAATTGAGTTAAATTACTTATGTTTAAGTAAACTATTTTGATATTATGACATATTATTGTACCTAATGTTAGATGTATCATTTCTATTATTTTTAGTGGTTTTTATGAGATAAAGATATAAGATGTGTTGCTTTTGTGTATCTAAAAACATTGATTTAATCAATATAATTTTAAAATCTTAAGAATTTCTTAAGATTTGTGTGTACTTTTTGTGAACATTTTGTTATACTTGTAATTGGTATTGAGGAGAGAAATATGTTGAAAAAAATAGTTAAAATAATATTTGTGTTGATATTAGGAATAACGATTATACAATTTAATATCAAAAAGATAGAAGCAAAGACACTTGTACAAGATAAAATGGTTTCTATTGCAATGAAAGAAAAAGGGAGTTGTTATAAGAAAAAATATGGACCTGCTCCTTGGTGTACAGCATTTGTAAATTGGTCTGCAAGAAAGGCAAAAGTATCAACAAAAGTTATACCAAATGTTACAAATAGTACAACAATGTATAAGCAGTTATTGAAAAAAGGTGCTAAAGTTGTAAAAAAACCAAAAAAAGGTGATATTGTTTTTTATAAAAAAAGTTCTCGATCTCAAACAATGATACATACAGCATTAATGACAGGTTCAAAAATGTCTATTCATGGAAATTATTCTCATAAAGTATCTTATATAAAAGCAACAGATTATAGAGTAGGAAAAGGCAAAGTTAGTAAAAGTAGAATTGTATATGTAAGACCAAATTATCCTAAAGCACCAAAAAAACCACAACTATCGAGTGCTATAATTAGTAAAAATAAAATTTCTTTATCTTGGAAAAAAGTGAATCAAGCATCAAGTTATACAATATATATGAAAAATTCAAACAATAAAATTGTTTATCAAAAAGTTGTTAAATCATCACTTTCAAAATATTCTTTTATATATGATAATAGAAAATATGGAACTTATTCTTTATCAATAAAAGCCAATAATCAAGTTGGAAGTTCATCATCAAGTAATATTAAAAAAATAGAATATGTTCCTCCTATGCCTAAAAAAGAATTTTATCAAATATAATTTATAATTTTAAATCTAAGAAGTAGAAGTACTTCTTTTTTTATTAATCCTTAAAATATTGACAGAAATTCTGAGGATTGTTAGAATGAAATTATATGCTAATAAACTATAAAAATTAAATTAAGTACACATAAAATAATATAGAGTATAGGGAGGAAATTAAAGATGTATCATTGTTATACTCGTTTTTATTTATTAGGAAGTCAAAGTCAAGTTTTTAAAACTATAAAAGAAATGCCACCATTAGAACATTTTACACATGAATTTTATGAAAGTGATCAAATTGAAGAAATAATATTTTATAAATCAGACGTTGTTATTATTGATTTATGTAATGAAGATTTAAAATCAAAACTATCTTTATTCAATTTAAAAAAACAAGATAATATGCAAATTATATTATTAGTGAATAAAGATCAAAATTATCAGTGGAATCATTTAAAAGATATTCAAGATGTGTGGACTATGCCTATGTCAGATGAAGAAGTCAAGTTTCGTTTCTTAAGATGGCAACAAACATTGAAAATGAGTAAAGATTATTGGCAGACAAATCATTATTTTGAAGCAACTATTAATAACATCCCTAACCTTATTTGGTATAAAGATAAAGAGGGTATACATAAGAAAGTAAATGATAGTTTTTGTAAAACTGTGAATAAAACAAAAGCTCAAGTAGAAGGAAGAGATCATTTTTATATTTGGGATGTTGATCCTAATGAAGATGGTTATGATTGCATGGAATCTGATTTAGAAGTTATGAATACAAAGAAAACTTGTATATCAGAAGAACTTGTTAAATCTGGTGAAGAAATGAAACTTTTTACAACTTATAAATCACCTTTATATGATCTTGATGGAAGTGTTATGGGGACAGTTGGCGTTGGGATAGATATTACTCAAGAACGTGCATATGAAGAAGAACTTATCAAAAAGAATCGTACATTAGAAACTATTTTTACAACCATTGATTCTGGGGTTTTATGTTATACAATGAATGGTAACGAAATTCTTAGTGCTAATAGAGCTGCATTAAGTATATTAGGCTATGAGTCTCAAGAAGAATTGGTTCAAGATGGATTCTATTTTGTTGCTCCTTCTGTTTTAGATGAAGATAAAATAAAACTTCAAAATGATATTAAAGAATTAAAATCTGAAGGTGATAGTATCAATGTTGAATATAGTGTTGTACATAAAAATGGACAACTTATTCATATTATGGGAAATATTAAACTTTTAAAAGAAGATAATGAATTATTTTATCAACATTTACTTATAGATTATACTGATCAAAAATTACAAGAAAAAAATAAAGAAAAACATCAAATGGAATTAGTACGAGCATTAAGTGTAGATTATAATCTTGTTTGTTTTTTTGATTTAAATACAGGATTAGGAACACCATTAAGAGTAGTAGATGATAATCATCATATGTTAGATACTATATTTAATGGTGAAATTGAACTTAATAAAAGTATGAAGACTTATATGCAAAAGTTTGTATATGAAGATGATAAAGAAACCTTTGAAGAATTAACATCTCAAAAATATTTATTAAAAGAACTTGCAGAAAAGAAAGTATTTTACATGAATTATCGAATATTAAATGATAATGAAGTTCAATATTTTGAAATGAAAGTTGTAAGAACAAATATTTGGGATAAAAGTCATGGAGTTGTTTTAGGTTTTAGAAGTGTAGATGAAGAAACACGTAAAGAAATGGAACAAAGAAAATTATTAGAAGATGCTCTTTTACAAGCCAATA
>OFGE01001730.1_pt1 | contig 18142 bp, 9 predicted proteins | sample 1521681 | NCBI WGS metagenome assembly OFGE01 (sample SAMEA3504093, study PRJEB24116) | mouse gut metagenome | biome: mouse gut; feature: mouse-associated habitat; material: faeces | place: Denmark | collected 2011
CGGGTTAATGTCAATGGCAAATCCTGCCGCATGGTTAGACAGACGGTCTGTGTTCGGAACTACCCGGTAATTAAAAGCCGACGTATTGTTGTTCTCAATAGAGTTCGTGTCTGAATCAACGCTGTCTCCCGTCCAGAATCTGTCAATTAGATACATGGATTCAATCTCATACTCTTCCGAAAACAACTCCCAAAAGACCTCTTTTACGTCCTCTGCAATCTTCTTATTCACAATCAGCTCTCCCACCTGAATCTCGTGGTCATAATTGTAGTGCAGAAGTTTTAAGTATCTGAGGTCATCCAAACCGATATGATCATTTTCAACATATGATTTTCCATTTATGTACTGCAAAACAGCATCACTGATTTCACTGACCGTAAAATACTCCTTCTCCTGCGTCAGGTCAAGCTCCCCGGCAGCCAGCACCGTTCCCGCCTCCACATCATCAAGGTTCTCAAAGTATGCCTGCCTGCCATTCTGCCCGGCCTCTTTCGCCTTGTCTTTCCTGGCTTTCTCTTTCTTCCCCTTCTCCTTTATCTCTTCCCCGGAGCCGTCTCCGTCCGGCTCAGAAACGGATTGCCTGACATCCGTTTCACTTCCGCCGCTGTTTCTTATATCCTCACCATAAAAAAGCATGATTCCCATAAGTAGCAAAAACATGACGCCTGTAAAAAACCACGCCCTTTGCTCCGCCTTTTTTCGTCTCCTGATCCTTCTTCGCCTTCTCATCGCTCCCCCTTAAACTCCTTCACTCCTCCACAATTTCCTTCACTTTCTCACAGGGCATCTCCACAAAATCCGCAATTTCTTCTATCGAAACACCTTTCCTGTATTTTCTCACAATCAGTTCCCTTATCCCCTGCTCAATTCCCTGGCCAATTCCTTCCTCGTACAAATCCTGCAGCGCCTTACACATATCTATCTCATCCTCCTCTGATTCGTCTTTCGCATGAATGGCTATGACATTCCCACTATCTTATTTACACCTTTATATAAATACTGTATACTTATCCTCAGTGAACAGGCATGAGCAAAACAAGAAATTGCCGCACCATCACAATATAATATACTTAGCGACTTATTCACATTCGTAATTATGCTTTGCGCCGTTATAACTCTTGTTATCAACATCAAACGCAAAAAGCAGCGCCCTCGTCCTGGTAAGATAAGGCGCTACTTCATGTAACAAATTATTTTTCCGGCGGCTAGGTGTACTCTAGCTTTCGGCTCTCTTGTTAAGTATATTATATGCCATAAATGCAGATTTTTCAACCACAATTTGAAAATGCCCCGGTACGCCAATACCGGAGCCTTTCAGATAGATACCATAAGGATTATGATATGCAATCTTCGACAAAACCAGTATATCACAGTCCTTTATAAAATGCACTCATTTTTAAGAAAGGACTGATTTTTTATGCCGGCATATTATGACGAATCAACCAAAACATGGTTCTGTAAATTCTATTACACCGATTACACAGGGACAAAGAAGCAGAAAAAGAAGCGCGGCTTCAAGCTCCAAAGAGAAGCTAAGGAGTGGGAACGTACCTTCCTTGAACGTCTGCAAGGCACGCCCAATATGACGTTCCAATCCCTCTATGACCTCTATATCGAGGATATGAGCCATAGGCTAAGGCAGAACAGTATAGATGGTAAGAAGAACGTATTCAAGAACCGCATACTGCCATACTTTAAGGATAAGCCAGTAAATGCCATCACGCCCACGGATATCCGGGCATGGCAGAATGAGCAGATAGACAAAGGGTATTCAGACGCATACCTTGACCGCATCCAAAACATGATGACTACTATCCTAAACTATGCCGTCACCTATTACAATCTGCCCTCAAACCCATGCACCAGAGCCGGACACATGGGCAAACGCACCCGTTCCATGAGTTTCTGGACGATTGAACAGTATAACAGCTTCATCCCTTATATAAGCGATTTAAGCGCACACACCGCTTTGCAGCTTCTTTTTTATTCCGGTATGCGCTTCGGCGAACTCCTTGCCCTCACGCTGGCCGACTTCAACTTTAAGGAAAATACCATACATATTACTAAATCCCTGCAGCACAAGGCAAGCGGCGATATTGTGACACCGCCCAAGACCGATAACGGCATCCGCACTATTACCATGCCAGAAGCCATCATGCAGGAAATAGAGGACTATACCCATAAGATATATGGCATAAAGCCGTCTGACAGAGTATTCACCTTTACCAAAAGCCTGATAAGAGGAAACATGAAGCGCGGGGCAGAAAAGGCTGAAATCCCCTTTATACGCATCCATGATATGCGGCACTCCCATGTATCGCTGTTAATTAATATGGGATTCTCCCCGCATCTGATAGCAGAACGCATAGGCGACACTGTACAAATGGTAAACAGTACATACGGACACCTTTATCCTAGCAAACATAATGAAGTTGCTGAAAAATTGAATCAAATAATAGTACCAAATTAGTACCATAAGGCATAAATTAAGGGCGAACCCACAACGGGAACGCCCTATTTTACTGCATTTATTAATTATTCAATGATCGTAGCAACCCTTCCAGAACCAACAGTCCTGCCACCCTCACGGATAGCAAATGTAAGACCCTGCTCCATTGCTACCGGATGAATCAATTCGATCGTCATCTCTACGTTATCGCCAGGCATACACATCTCTGTACCACCCGGTAACTGGCAAACGCCCGTTACGTCGGTTGTTCTGAAGTAGAACTGCGGACGATAGTTGTTGAAGAACGGTGTATGACGTCCACCTTCGTCTTTTGTCAGAACGTAAACCTGAGCCGTGAACTTATTGTGGCAGGTAACAGAACCCGGTTTTGCAAGAACCTGTCCGCGGACGATCTGGTCACGGTTGATACCACGAAGTAATGCACCGATGTTGTCTCCGGCCTGAGCTTCATCCAACATCTTACGGAACATTTCGATACCGGTTACGACTGTCTTCTGAACGTCTTCTTTCACGCCCAGGATTTCAAGCTCGTCACTTAAGTGCAGCGTTCCTCTTTCTACTCTACCTGTTGCAACCGTACCACGTCCTGTGATCGTGAATACGTCCTCAACCGGCATTAAGAACGGTTTATCTGTATCACGTTCCGGATCCGGAATATAGTCGTCAACGGTTGCCATTAATTCCATAACTTTATCTGCCCACTCTCCGTTCGGATCTTCGAGAGCTTTTAATGCAGAACCCTGGATGATCGGACAGTCATTGAATCCGTATTCTTCTAACTGCTCTGTGATTTCCATTTCTACTAATTCCAGAAGCTCAGCGTCGTCAACCATATCGCACTTGTTCATGAATACTACGATATAAGGAACGCCTACCTGACGGGATAATAAGATATGCTCTTTTGTCTGAGCCATAACACCGTCTGTAGCAGCTACTACAAGGATCGCACCGTCCATCTGAGCAGCTCCGGTGATCATGTTCTTAACGTAGTCGGCATGACCCGGGCAGTCAACGTGTGCGTAATGTCTCTTATCTGTCTCATACTCAACGTGAGCGGTAGAAATTGTAATACCTCTTTCTCTTTCCTCCGGAGCTTTATCGATATTTTCAAAATCAGTAGCTGTATTACCGGCAACTCTCTCGGAAAGCACTTTCGTGATAGCGGCTGTCAAAGTTGTTTTACCATGATCTACGTGACCGATGGTTCCAATGTTACAATGTGGTTTTGTTCTTTCAAATTTAGCCTTTGCCATTTTAAAACGTCCTCCTTAATCTTACGCCCGGATTACGGGCAATATCTTTTAATAAATATCACTGTCCAGTTCTCGGCTAACTCTGATTATATCTAAGATTGCCAAGTTTTTCAAGCTTTTCCAGACAAATTATTTTTCTTTAGAAGCAAGCAGTTTCTCCTGAACATTTTTCGGTACCTGCTCATATTTCTCGAAGAACATAGAGTAGTTACCGCGTCCCTGTGTCTTGGAACGTAAATCCGTGGAATAACCGAACATTTCGGAAAGCGGAACGAATGCACGCACAATCTTACCGCCGCCAAGGTCATCCATACCCTCGATCCGTCCGCGGCGTGAATTGATATCGCCGATGACATCTCCCATATATTCTTCCGGCATCGTAACTTCCACTTTCATAATCGGCTCAAGAAGTACCGGAGCCGCTTTCTTCATGGCTTCTTTAAACGCCATGGATCCTGCGATATGGAACGCCATTTCGGAGGAATCGACTTCATGATAAGAACCGTCGTATACGACTGCGTGAATACCGACTACCGGATATCCGCCGAGCAAACCTGCTTTTGTAGCTTCCTCAATACCTGCACCGACTGCCGGGATATATTCTTTCGGAATCGTACCTCCGACAACTTCGGATTCAAATTTATATAATTCTTCTCCGTTGGCATCCATCGGCTCAAAACGAACTTTACAGTGTCCGTACTGTCCGCGTCCTCCGGACTGTTTCGCATATTTGTATTCCTGATCCACGGATTTTGTAAAGGTTTCTTTGTATGCAACCTGCGGAGCGCCTACATTTGCCTCTACTTTGTATTCGCGGAGCAGCCGGTCTACGATAATCTCCAGATGGAGCTCGCCCATTCCGGCAATGATCGTCTGTCCGGTCTCCTGATCCGTGTGGGCACGGAACGTAGGATCTTCTTCTGCAAGTTTTGCCAAAGCCTCTCCCATCTTGCCCTGTCCTGCCTTTGTTTTCGGCTCAATCGCAAGCTCGATTACAGGCTCCGGGAATTCCATGGACTCTAAAATAACCGGATGCTGATCGTCGCAGATGGTATCGCCCGTTGTGGTGAATTTAAAACCAACCGCAGCCGCAATATCTCCGGAATACACAACATCAAGTTCCTGTCTCTTGTTGGCATGCATCTGAAGGATACGTCCGACACGTTCTTTTTTGCCCTTTGTCGCATTTAATACGTAAGAACCGGACTTCATTGTTCCGGAATATACACGGAAAAATGCAAGCTTTCCTACAAACGGATCCGCCATAATCTTAAACGCCAAGGCAGAGAACGGCTCTTCATCGGAAGAATGACGCTCAATTTCGTTGCCGTCCATATCGGTACCCTGAATGGATGCGATATCGGTCGGCGCCGGCATATATTCCAATACAGCATCCAATAATTTCTGAACGCCTTTGTTGCGGTATGCAGAACCGCAGCAAACCGGAACTGCCGTACATTCGCAGGTCGCTTTCCGAAGAACCTTTTTCATCTCTTCTACAGACGGTTCCTCGCCTTCCAGATACTGCATCATTAAATCGTCGTCTAATTCACAGACTTTCTCCACCAATTCCGTATGGTAGAGTTCGGCGTCGTCTTTCATATCGTCAGGTATATCAACGATAGAAACATCCTCGCCTTTATTATCATTGTAGATATATGCCTTCATTTCGAATAAGTCGATGATTCCCTGGAAATCATCTTCTTTTCCGATTGGAAGCTGAAGAATGATCGCATTCTTGCCCAGTCTTGTACGGATCTGGTCTACAGCTCCATAGAAATTTGCGCCAAGGATATCCATTTTATTGATAAATGCCATCCTCGGTACATTGTAGGTGTCAGCCTGACGCCATACGTTTTCTGACTGCGGTTCCACTCCGCCTTTTGCACAGAAGACGCCGACAGCGCCGTCCAATACACGAAGGGAACGCTCCACTTCAACTGTAAAATCAACATGCCCGGGCGTGTCGATAATATTGATACGATGTTCCAAAGCGCCCTCTTTTGGTTTGCAGTTTTCCTGCTGAGTCCAGTGACATGTCGTAGCAGCCGAAGTAATCGTGATACCCCTTTCCTGCTCCTGTTCCATCCAGTCCATGGTAGCAGTTCCTTCGTGAGTATCACCAATCTTATAATTGACACCGGTATAATATAAAATACGCTCGGTCAATGTCGTCTTACCGGCATCGATGTGCGCCATAATACCAATGTTTCTGGTTCTCTCCAATGGATATTCTCTTCCAGCCAATGGATTATTCCTCCTTATTTTGTCTAATACGGCAGTTTCGCTGCAAACCGATTAGAATCTGTAGTGTGCAAACGCCTTGTTCGCTTCTGCCATCTTATGCATATCTTCTTTTTTCTTTACGGATGCTCCGGTATTGTTTGCAGCATCCATAATCTCATTTGCGAGACGGTCTCTCATGGTCTTCTCGCCTCTTTTGCGAGAATAAGCCACCAGCCAGCGAAGCGCTAAAGCCTGACGTCTGTCCGGTCTTACTTCGATCGGAACCTGATACGTCGCGCCCCCGATACGTCTTGCCTTTACTTCCAGCAGCGGCATTACGTTATTCATGCACTGTTCGAAAACCTCAAGAGCTGGCTTCTCTGTCTTTTCTTCTACTTTTTCAAAAGCGCCGTATACAATTTTCTGTGCTACGCCTTTCTTACCGTCCAACATGATGTTGTTGATCAGCTTTGTAACCACTTTGTTATTGTATAACGGATCTGCTAAAACGTCTCTTTTCTGAGTATGTCCTTTACGCGGCACGGTACTTCCCTCCTTAATCATTTTCTAAATCAGACTGCTTATCGTTCCTTTGATTAATTCAACGGTACTCACATGTGTCCTCTAATGTGTTTCGTGCGGAAATCTATTTCTTTTCATATGAAACATAATCCCAACACTAACCTTTAGATCTGTTTGTGATACTATTGGCTGCCCATTCCTATTTCTTAGCGTCTTTCGGTCTCTTAGCGCCGTACTTGGAACGAGCCTGTTTTCTGTTAGCGACACCGGCAGTATCAAGCGTACCTCTGATTACATGGTATCTCGTACCTGGTAAGTCTTTTACCCTGCCGCCGCGGATAAGAACAACGCTGTGCTCCTGTAAGTTATGTCCTTCACCCGGAATGTAGCTTGTAACCTCAATTCCGTTGGAAAGACGTACTCTGGCGATCTTTCTTAATGCAGAGTTCGGCTTCTTAGGAGTAGCTGTCTTTACTGCTGTGCAGACACCTCTCTTCTGCGGTGAAGCAGTATCGATCGGCTTCTTATTCAAAGAGTTATATCCTTTCAAAAGCGCCGGTGCGGTTGACTTCTTAACAGATGTCTGACGTCCTTTTCTTACTAACTGGTTAAATGTTGGCATTTGTTTCACCTCCTGTGATATGATTTGTAATTTATGCGCTTGTATACACGCTAAATCATTATAAAAGGGAAAAACGGCTTTGTCAAGCCGTTTTTTCGCACTTTTTCCGTTTTCGCCATAAAAATACAAACAAAACAATCCCTGCAAGACTGATTCCCACACCGGCATATAAACCGGGCGTCCGGTAAGAAAGTTCGATCGTATGCTCTCCTGCCGTTAAAGGCAGCGCCATATACATCACATTTGCCTTTAACAGCGCCGCTTCTTTTCCGTCCACCTTTGCCCTCCAGCCTCTGCTGTAAGGCACGGAAAGACATAACACCTGATCTTTTGGAAGGTCGATCGTCCCGCTGATATGATTTGTTCCGATTTGTTCATTCTCCATCCTGCATTCCCGAAGAGCCGCAGCCTGCTTCGGGTACTCATCCATCGGCTGGCAGACCACTTTCATTTCGTCAAACCGATAGCTGCCTTTCCCGGAAAATTTTATCGTAACGGACGACTGCGCCTCTTTATGATATCCCAGATGAATCACAAAATCTCTCTGTCCGTCATTGTATTTATGATATGGGGTATGATAGTACATCTGGTTATGCGAAACATCGGAAGAAATCTCAAACATCATCAGATCTCTTTTCAGGCTTTCCGCATCCGAATCGACTCCCCGCAGATAAAGATACGTCTCACAGTTTTCCTTCCCCTCAAACGACAGACGAACGGCTGCGCCCTTTTTCCGAATATCAAAACTCCCGTCCTTAAGCCTTACCGCCCCATCGTCACAGGTAACCGTATAATCCAGCGTCTGCGAAGAAGACAAAGGCACGCGCTCCTGCAGCCCCGGAATATCTTCGGCTCCTTCTTCCAGAAGAATCCCCTGCATCAGCGCTTCCTGCCGCTCAAAAGGATCCATATTCTGCCAGACTTTATTTGGGATACGGACATCATAGGTGTATCCCAAAGGAAGCGCATATTGATTTTCATAAATATTGTAACCCCTGTTTCCGATCACTACCGTATCTTTAAATTCATATCCAAACGGCAGGACATCCGATTTTCTCTGCACAAAATACTTCACACCCGCAAGTGCGCCCAGAAATGTCCGGCAGTCCAAATTTGAATAGTTGAACGAACGAAACCGGTTTAATTTCATGCCTCTTAAATAATCAGAGATATCGCGGTTTTCCAGGCTCCAAAAATACTGAATCCCGTTTACGCCTGCCAGCGCGGATGTATTTTTCATCGTCGTCTCATCTGTCTCAAAGCGGAAAAATTCTTTTTCTTCATTTGAAAACGCAGAAACGGCGTAAGGAGCGCTTGTCGTCGTTCTGCAAAACGCGGTTCCCGCATCTACAAATTGTCCGATTCTGCCATTGCCGATTCCTGTCAGCAGAATGACCCAATTGATACCGATATGGACAAACACCGTACAGAACATCACCGCAGAGATCCGCCTGAATCTGCCGTTCTTCCGATCAAAACAGGAAATCGCATAAGCGGACAGTACGGTAAACGCAAAGATCCCAAACACCCATAATTTTAGTTCCCGATTCGCCTTAGTCACGGTATAGAGCAGATAAATTCCGCAGAAGACGGCGGTAATGATCCCGTCCCTCTGCTTTAATTCTCCAAACTCTTCCCATACCGTCACAAGAATCCATGAGATCAGTCCGGCATAGATATAATCCCATCGATTCGAAACATAGGAAAAGCCGTTCAGCGCCCTTCCAAACCACGGAATACACAGCATCCCCGTCATCACCAGAAAAGATACTTTTAACGCTGTGTGCCGTTTTCTTTTTCCGAACAGAACAAATACCGCAAACAGCGCCGGCGCCGTAAATCCCAGATTCGTCCATTCCCCCAGCTTATCCGGCAGTAAAAACTGGAACGGCAATTTTTGGTACCAGGCAACGGGATATAACGCCGGATGCACCTGTACCGCATCCATACGGCTTGTACCCAAAAATTGCAGGATCACGGGAAGCAGCAAAAAGGCTGCCATACAGACTCCCACACAGGCATACCCGGCGAAGCGAAACACGACCGAACACAACCGCCGCAGCGAATGACTTCCTTCCAGCGTATAAAACCGTACGAAAACATAAAAACAAACGGCAAATACAAGCGTATAGAAAAAATAAAAGTTGCTGACTGCAGCGGCACATACCATAAGCGAAAAAAATACTTCTTTTTCTTTTCGGAAAATCCTCTCCGCTCCGATCAGCAAAAACGGAAGAAGTATCATAGGATTGATAAAAAAGGGATGCCGGTAAAGCCCAAACATCATATAAGAACAAAACACATAATTCAAGGAACCGGCAAGCGCCGCCATTCTTCCCTTCCTCATTTCCATACAGTAACAGCTAAAGCCAATCCCTGCCAAATACATCCGAATCACAATCAGCGCTTGATAGAGATCTTCCGTATAAGCCTGCGGCACAAAAATACTCAAAAGATTCAGCGGATCTCCGATTACATAATAATGCAGGGTTGTCAAAATATCCGAACCGTATCCGAGATGAAAATCCCACAGCGGAATTTGAAACGTATGACGCACAAAAATATTCGTTATAATTTCACGCCCCCACTTTCCAAAATACGCCAGAGAAATATAATGCTGTTTCAGTCCGTCTTCTTTCCAGATCATATCCTTTTTATAATAGGCAAAAATCCCAAAGACGAATACCATGACAATCGAAAACAGCAACGTATATGCAATGAAATAATTTCTTTTTTCTTTTTTGTTCCAAGATTTCATACAAACCACCTCCCTGGTTTGGCTTGACATTTATCGTAGAGTATTCCACTCTGCGATATTTTTTTCTTATTTTATGGACAAAATTATACGTTTCAATACATACAATGTCAAGATAAATGAAATAATTTATACCAATACCATTATTTTAATAATGATTTGCAGATGGAAAAGCCATTTTTTACCATAGCTGGATTTTAATTACCGTCAATATACCAGTCAAAGACTCGATAAAAACTAACTAATACAAAATCTTGACAAAAAAGCGTTTTTTATCATATTATAAATAAATAGAAAGCAGAATTAAAACAAAAAATATTGCTTTTTGCCGTCAAAATGCACGTCAAATCGTTGTCTGCCAGCGCTAAACTGCTGATTGATCTGTAACGATCGCAGAGTGGAATACTCTACGAAACTTCAGATCCACCAGGAGGAAGCCGTATGCAGATCTGTCTGTAATGCATACAATATTTCCTTATAATCCGCACGCCAATCCTCTTTATAATAAACACCGCCGCTTTCTTCACAAAAGCGGCGGTGCTGTATCATTCCTGCAAACTGATTTTATTCCATAATTTCATCGACTTCATATTCGTCGAATTCGTCTTCAAAATCCAGATACTCTTCTTCCATCACATCAGAATCCAGTCTTAAATCCCGGTATCTCTTCATTCCCGTACCTGCCGGAATCAATTTACCGATAATTACATTTTCCTTTAACCCGATCAGAGGATCTACTTTTCCCTTAATGGCAGCTTCTGTCAGAACCTTTGTCGTTTCCTGGAACGATGCCGCCGACAGGAACGAATTGGTTGCCAGAGATGCCTTCGTGATTCCCAACAGTACCTGCTTGCCCTCTGCCGGTTCTTTTCCTTCTTCTTCCAGCTTCTCATTGACATCGTCAAAGTCTAAAATATCCACCAGCGTTCCCGGTAAGAATTCGGAATCTCCGTTATTTTCGATACGGACCTTCTTTAACATCTGCCGAACGATCACCTCAATATGTTTGTCATTGATTTCCACACCCTGCAGACGGTATACGCGCTGAACTTCCTGCAGCATGTAATCCTGTACCGCACGGACTCCTTTGATCTTTAAGATATCATGCGGATTTACAGAACCCTCTGTCAATTCATCACCGGCCTCCAATACGGCTCCGTCCATGATTTTAATGCGGGAACCGTACGGGATCAGATACGTTTTCGTTTCTCCCGTCTCGTGATTCGTTACGACCACTTCACGTTTCTTCTTGGTATCCCGAATTTCTGCCGTACCTGCAAACTCGGTAATAATCGCAAGTCCTTTCGGCTTTCTTGCCTCAAAAATTTCTTCCACACGGGGAAGACCCTGTGTGATATCGTCACCCGCAACGCCTCCGGTATGGAACGTACGCATGGTAAGCTGCGTGCCGGGTTCTCCGATCGACTGTGCCGCAATAATTCCGACAGCCTCGCCTACCTGTACCGCCTGGCCGGTGGCCATATTTGCGCCGTAGCATTTCGCACAGACGCCCACATGAGAACGGCAGGTAAGAATGGTACGGATTTTCACTTTATCGATCGGTTTTCCGTCTTCGCCTACGCCTTTGCCCATGATTGCGGCTGCGCGGCGCGGCGTGATAATATGATTGGCTTCCACCAGTACATTACCGTCTTTGTCACAGATCGTATTACAGGAAAAACGTCCCGTAATCCTTTCCTGAAGACTCTCCACCTCTTCTTTTCCGTCCATAAATGCCGTTACCCACATACCCGGAATTTCTTTTCCGGTTTCTCCGATGCAATCGGATTCATGAACTATCAGTTCCTGCGATACGTCGACCAGACGCCTTGTCAGGTATCCGGAATCGGCAGTACGCAGCGCGGTATCGGAAAGTCCTTTTCTGGCTCCGTGCGCAGACATAAAATATTCCAATACGTCTAACCCTTCACGGAAATTGGATTTAATCGGCAGCTCGATCGTACGTCCCGTCGTATCCGCCATAAGCCCTCGCATACCTGCAAGCTGCTTAATCTGCTTATCCGAACCCCGGGCGCCGGAGTCTGCCATCATAAAGATATTGTTATATTTATCAAGCCCTCCAAGCAGTGCGCTTGTCAGCTCGTCATCCGTTTCTTTCCAAGTCTGAATAACTTCTTTATATCTCTCTTCGTCAGTAATCAAACCTCTTTTATACTGGCGCATGATCTTATCGACCGTATCCTGGGCTTCCTCAATCATCTGCGGCTTCTGCGGCGGAACGGTCATATCGGAAATAGATACCGTCATAGCAGCTCTGGTAGAGTATTTGTAACCGATGGATTTGATATCATCCAATACTTCTGCCGTTTTGGTTGCGCCATGCACATTAATAACTTTTTCCAGAACCTGTTTTAGCTGTTTCTTTCCGACATGAAAATCCACTTCCAGATTCAGTTCTTTTTCCGGATCGCTCCGATCGACAAAACCAAGATCCTGCGGAATAATCTCATTAAAGATAAAACGTCCCAAGGTAGATTCGATCATGCCGGATACTTGTGTTCCGTCTGCCCGGGTTTTGGTCACGCGGACTTTGATGCGGGAATGCAGTGTCAGCGCTTTATTTTCATATGCCAAAATCGCTTCGTTTACATTTTTAAACGCTTTTCCCTCTCCAAGCGCCCCCGGTCTCTCCTGCGTAAGATAATAAATTCCAAGCACCATATCCTGAGACGGTACGGCTACCGGACCGCCGTCCGAAGGTTTTAAGAGGTTATTGGGTGAAAGCAGCATAAACCGGCATTCCGCCTGAGCTTCCACTGACAGCGGAAGATGAACCGCCATCTGGTCGCCGTCGAAATCGGCGTTGTATGCCGTACATACCAGCGGATGCAGCTTAATCGCCTTACCTTCTACCAGAATCGGCTCAAACGCCTGAATCCCCAAACGATGCAGCGTAGGCGCACGGTTTAACATAACCGGATGTTCTTTGATGACTTCTTCAAGCACATCCCACACTTCCGGCTGCAGGCGTTCTACCATTTTCTTGGCACTCTTGATATTATGTGCTTTGCCGCCCGATACCAGTTCCTTCATAACAAACGGTTTGAATAATTCAATTGCCATTTCTTTCGGAAGACCGCACTGATAAATCTTAAGCTCCGGTCCGACGACAATAACAGAACGGCCGGAATAATCGACACGTTTTCCAAGCAGATTCTGGCGGAATCGTCCGCCTTTTCCCTTTAACATATCGGACAGTGATTTCAGCGCACGGTTTCCCGGACCCGTCACGGGCCGTCCTCTCCTGCCGTTGTCAATCAAAGCGTCTACCGCTTCCTGAAGCATCCTTTTTTCGTTACGCACAATGATATCCGGTGCTCCAAGCTCTAAAAGCCTTCTCAAACGATTATTTCTGTTAATGATCCTGCGGTACAGATCGTTTAAATCTGAAGTTGCAAAACGGCCGCCGTCCAGCTGTACCATAGGACGAAGATCCGGCGGGATAACCGGAATCACCGTCATAATCATCCAATCCGGGCGGTTGCCGGATTCACGGAATGCCTCTACCACTTCCAGTCTTTTGATAATTCTTGCCCGTTTCTGTCCGGTGGCGTCTTTTAATTCTGCCTTTAATTCCGCAGAATCTTTTTCCAGATCGATCGACTCTAACAATTCCAGAATCGACTCCGCCCCCATCCCTACACGGAACGCATTTCCGTACTGTTCTCTTGCTTCCTGATATTCCGCCTCTGAGAGTACCTGTTTGTATGTCAGGTTGGTATTTCCGGATTCCAGTACGATATAGGATGCAAAATAAAGCACTTTTTCCAATGTTCTCGGAGAAAGGTCAAGAATCAGTCCCATACGGCTTGGGATCCCCTTAAAGTACCAGATATGGGATACGGGAGCCGCCAGCTCGATATGACCCATCCTCTCTCTCCGCACGCTTGCTTTTGTAATTTCCACTCCGCATCGGTCGCAGACTACGCCCTTATAGCGGATTTTTTTGTATTTTCCACAATGGCATTCCCAGTCTTTGCTTGGCCCGAAGATCTTTTCACAGAACAATCCGTCTTTTTCCGGTTTTAACGTCCGGTAATTGATGGTCTCCGGTTTCTTTACCTCTCCCCTAGACCATTCCCTGATCTTTTCCGGAGAAGCCAGGCCTATTTTGATCGCATCAAACGCAATTGGCTGGTACGTCTCTTTTTTTGTTGTTTCTGGCATTTCTGACGCTCCCTTCTATTTACTCTTCCTCAAGAACTTCTTCTTCAAAATCGATTACATCGAAGTCGTCATCTTCTTCACTGTCTTCTTCAATATCTACCAGTTCCTCGTTTTCCGCATCAAATTCCTGTTTCGTAAATCCCATTTTTCCGAAGGACTCACTGTCTTCAAATGCAAAATCCTTATCACCCGCAATAATCGCGTTCAAATCTGTATTGCCGTATTCGCTGGTCTCCATCAATTCGACTTCTTCTCTGTCTTCATCCAGCACTTTTACATCCAGTCCCAGAGACTGAAGCTCTTTTAACAGTACCTTGAAGGATTCCGGAATGCCCGGCTCCGGAATATTGTCGCCTTTGATTATCGCCTCATATGTCTTAACACGTCCCACAACATCATCGGACTTCACGGTTAAAATCTCCTGCAGCGTATACGATGCGCCGTATGCCTCCAGCGCCCAAACTTCCATCTCTCCGAAACGCTGTCCGCCGAACTGCGCTTTTCCGCCCAGCGGCTGCTGCGTTACCAGCGAGTACGGTCCGGTAGAACGCGCATGAATCTTATCGTCCACCAGATGATGCAGTTTCAGGTAATGCATGTGTCCGATCGTAACAGGGCTGTCGAAAAACTCTCCCGTCCTTCCGTCACGGAGCCTTACCTTCCCGTCACGGGACAGCGGAACCCCTTTCCAGAGCTTCCTGTGCTCTCTGTTGTCCGATAAATACTGCAGCGTTTCCGGCAGTAATTCCTGTTTATATTTCGCCTCAAATTCTTCCCATTCCAGATTTACATAATCATTCGCAAGATCCAAGGTATCCATGATGTCATTTTCTTTGGCGCCGTCAAATACCGGTGTTTCAATATTGAATCCAAGCGCTTTTGCCGCAAGACTCAAATGGATTTCCAGCACCTGTCCGATATTCATACGAGACGGCACACCCAGCGGATTCAGCACAATATCCAGCGGACGTCCGTTTGGAAGAAACGGCATATCTTCTACCGGAAGCACGCGCGAAACAACACCCTTGTTTCCGTGGCGTCCTGCCATTTTATCGCCGACCGAAATCTTTCTCTTCTGCGCAATATAAATCCGGACAGCCTGATTTACGCCGGGGGAAAGCTCGTCGCCGTTATCCCTGGTAAATACCTTGGCGTCCACGATAATGCCGTATTCCCCATGGGGAACTTTCAGAGACGTGTCTCTGACTTCTCTTGCCTTCTCGCCGAAAATCGCACGCAGCAGACGCTCTTCCGCCGTCAGTTCCGTTTCTCCTTTCGGCGTCACTTTCCCGACCAGGATATCTCCGGCACGGACTTCCGCACCGATACGGATAATTCCTCTTTCATCCAGATCTTTCAACGCATCGTCGCCGACGCCCGGCACGTCGCGGGTAATCTCTTCCGGTCCCAGCTTCGTGTCTCTGGCTTCCGCTTCGTATTCTTCTATATGAACTGACGTATAAACGTCATCCTGTACCAGCCGCTCGCTTAATAATACGGCGTCCTCGTAATTGTAACCTTCCCATGTCATAAATCCGATCAGCGGATTCTTACCCAAAGCCAGCTCTCCGTTTGCCGTAGACGGTCCGTCTGCAATGACTTCTCCCTCCTGAACATGGTCGCCCTTAAAGACGATCGGCTTTTGGTTGTAACAGTTGGACTGATTGCTTCTGGAAAACTTTGTCAGACGATAGGTATCCCGCGTTCCATCGTCATTTTTCATAATGATCTCATTGGAAACGGAACTTTCCACAACACCGGATTTCTTCGCCACAACACAGACACCGGAATCGACTGCCGCTTTTGTTTCCATACCGGTACCCACTACAGGCGCTTCCGTTGTCAAAAGAGGAACCGCCTGACGCTGCATGTTAGAACCCATCAGCGCACGATTGGCGTCATCGTTCTGCAAAAACGGAATCAGCGCGGTCGCAACGGAAAATACCATCTTCGGCGACACGTCCATATAATCAAACATCGTCTTCTCGTATTCCTGCGTCTCATCCAGATAACGGCCGGATACGAGATTTCGTACAAAATGCCCGTCTTGATCCAGCGCCTCATTTGCCTGTGCAACATGAAAATTATCTTCTTCATCGGCAGTCATATAGATAAATTCATCTGTAACGCGCGGATTTTTGGGATCTGTTTTATCAATAATACGGTACGGCGCTTCCACAAAGCCATACTCGTTAATTCTTGCATAACAAGCCAGTGAGTTGATCAGTCCGATATTGGGACCTTCCGGCGTCTCAATCGGACACATCCTTCCATAATGGGAATAATGCACGTCACGAACCTCAAACCCGGCGCGGTCACGGGAAAGACCTCCTGGCCCCAATGCAGACAGACGCCTTTTATGCGTCAGCTCGCCCAGCGGGTTATTCTGATCCATAAACTGTGACAGCTGAGAAGAACCGAAAAATTCTTTTACCGCCGCCGTCACGGGTTTGATATTGATCAGGCTCTGCGGGGAGATTCCTTCCAAATCCTGCGTCGTCATACGTTCGCGGACCACTCTTTCCAATCTGGAAAGACCGATCCGATACTGATTCTGTAATAATTCTCCCACCGCACGGATCCTGCGGTTTCCCAGATGATCGATATCGTCTTTATTGCCGACGGCATATTCCAAATGCATATTGTAATTGATCGAAGCAAAAATATCGTCTTTCGTGATATGCTTGGGAATCAAATCGTGTACGTTTTTGCGGATCGCTTCTTTGATCTCTTCCAATTCGCTGTTTTCTTCCAAAATCTGTGCGAGAACCGGATAGTACACCAATTCCGTAATCCCTACTTCTTTTGGTTCCACGTCCACATAATTCTGCAGATCTACCATCATATTGGAAAGAACCTTGACATTTCTGGTCTCTCCCTGGATCCACACATACGGTACTGCCGCATTCTGAATACGCTCTGCAAGGTCACGGTTTACTTCCGTTCCTTTTTCTGCAAGAATCTCTCCGGTCGTCATATCCACAACGTCTTCGGCGAGCGTATGCCCGTTGATGCGGTTTTTCAGCGCCAGTTTTTTGTTGAATTTATATCTTCCTACTTTTGCAAGGTCATATCTTCTCGGGTCAAAAAACATTGCCGAAATAAGGCTTTCCGCACTTTCTACCGTAAGCGGTTCGCCCGGGCGGATCTTCTTATATAATTCCAACAGCCCTTCTTCATAATTCGTTGCAACATCCTTGCCGAAGCTTGCCATAATCTTTGGTTCTTCTCCAAAGAGATCTATAATTTCCTGATTACTTCCGATGCCTAACGCACGGATCAATACGGTGATCGGTACTTTTCGCGTTCTGTCTACACGTACATAAAAAACGTCATTGGAGTCTGTTTCATACTCTAACCATGCGCCTCGATTTGGAATCACGGTACAAGAGTATAATTTTTTGCCGACTTTATCATGTGAAACTGCATAGTAAATTCCAGGAGAACGTACCAGCTGGCTGACAATTACACGTTCTGCTCCGTTGATCACGAACGTTCCTGTTTCTGTCATAAGAGGGAGATCGCCCATAAAGATTTCATGTTCATTGATTTCGTCAGTTTCTTTGTTGTAAAGTCTTACCTTCACTTTTAAAGGTGCTGCATAAGTCGCATCTCTGTCCTTACATTCCGGAATCGAATATTTTACATCATCTCTGCACAATGTAAAATCAGTAAATTCCAGACTCAAATGTCCGCTGTAATCAGCTATCGGCGAAATGTCTGCAAATACTTCTCTTAACCCCTCGTTCAAAAACCACTGGTAAGAGTCTTTCTGGACTTCAATCAGATTCGGTATTTTCAGAACTTCTTTCTGCCGTGAATAACTCATACGCAAACCTTTTCCTGCCTGGACCGGACGTATTCTGTTTTTCTCCATTGACGTTTCACCTCTCGTTTTCATTCTATGCAGGCAGCTGCCCTGCAGCATGCCTCTACTGTGATTCCCTGCGAAAGGGCATAGTAAGTCTATCTCACCACAATAGTGCATTTTCTATTGTATAACAAGCCCTGTTTGAATGTCAAGGAAAAATCATCCTTTTTTATGGATTGTTGTAACAGTTCAGCCATGCGATTGACCTAACGGGTATTACACCGGCTAAAATATA
>OFGE01001732.1_pt1 | contig 18127 bp, 19 predicted proteins | sample 1521681 | NCBI WGS metagenome assembly OFGE01 (sample SAMEA3504093, study PRJEB24116) | mouse gut metagenome | biome: mouse gut; feature: mouse-associated habitat; material: faeces | place: Denmark | collected 2011
AAAATCAAGGCTTTGCCACCATTTGCCGAGTTACATAAGGTTAGGGCTGGAAATTGCAAAATCTTTCAGGTAATTCAGCGTGAAACGGGCAATAACTGCCGAATGCTTTTTATAGTCCTCCCCATCCAGAGCAAGCACAGCCCTCATAGCGTGAAAAATCGCGTAGTATGCTCGATTATTGGCGGAAGCGTAGTCATTCGCGTCCATATCCCGTTTGGCGGATGCCAACATCTCTTTCGCCTTCTGCAAACGGTACCGGGACAGGTCGATCCTCGTGATATCAGGCACTTATTCGCACCCCTTCCCGGTCAACATTGCGATAAAAGGGTAGCACATTCATATTCCTGTTGAAATAGTCCCGGTTTTCTACGATTGGGGACACCACAATTCCATAGTCCAGCAAAAACTCCGCGGCCAGATTCCCCACCTGCCAATTCCGCGCGGATATGTCCTGGCGGGACGCATCTACAAGGATCAGCACGTCAATATCCGACCCCGGCTCTGCGTTGCCTCTGGCATAGGAACCAAACAGGATGGCCTCAATTTGATCTTGAGGGAATAGGGATGCCATACTGACGCACAGCTCCGCAATAATCTTGTTCACTTCCTGTATTGTCCGCACAAGGCATTCTCCTCTCCTAAAATTCCCTATCGGCTCGGATTTAGTGTACCACAATGAACCGCAAAAAACAAGCGGCCCATATGCAAATCCTCCGCCACTGTAAACAAAAGGACGTTTCCCTGGATATTTCTCTCGACTTCCGCCCCGAAGTGTGGTATGTTACGTTGTTTGAAGGAGGCGAAAACCTTGAAACGACAGAGGAAGTGCATCCATCAAAATCATACTGAAGCGGCTGTTTCCCATTGCGGGAAGCAGCCACTTTTGCTTCTTCTGAAATAAATTCATATTGTACAGAGCCATAGCTCCCCTAAAATGAAGCTATTACCATAAAGGAGGAGCATTATGGGCACATACGGATATGTCCGGGTTTCCACAAAGGAGCAGAACGAGAATCGGCAAGTCATCGCCATGGGGGAATTCGGGGTTCAAAGCGGCAATATTATCATGGACAAGCAGTCGGGCAAGGATTTTGACCGCCCCGGATACCGACAGCTGGTACGCAAATTAAAAACCGGCGACACCCTTGTCATCAAGAGCATCGACCGGCTGGGGCGGAACTACGACGAGATCCTGGAACAGTGGCGGCTGCTAACCAAGGAAAAGCAGGTGGCCATCGTAGTACTGGATATGCCCCTGCTGGACACCCGCCAGGGCCGGGATCTCACCGGCGTACTGATCGCCGACATCGTCCTCCAACTGCTGTCCTATGTGGCGCAGACGGAGCGGGAGTTTAACCGCCAGCGGCAGGCAGAGGGGATCGCGGCGGCCAAAGCCAAGGGCATCCACTTCGGGCGGAAGTTCAAAGAACGGGGCGAGGACTACGAGGGCGTGATGGCCGCTTGGAGACGGGGCAAGATCAGCGGCAGGGCGGCGGCTAAAAAGCTGGGTGTGGCCCACGGAACCTTCCAGCGGTGGTGCAAGGAGTAATTTGGACTATAAAGCGTGGGTTGTGGTCCACCTTAAATGAGCTGTGTCTCTGAACAGAAATTGCCGTTTTGAACAACGGCCTACCGCTTTTTTCGCATTTTGAACGTGATAATTCTACCATACGCGGCAAATTTTTGCAATAGGGGGAGTGGCTTGTAACCCACACGTTGTGAGCCAGAGCCAGCATTCTTACAAGAGAGCGCACTTTATTAATAATTAGGAGATGATTGCATGAAAAAATTCACATCCCTGCTGCTGAGCATCATCCTGCTCCTATCGCTCTGTGTCCCTGCCTCCGCCACTGGCATTTCCGGTTTTGAGAAAAAGATGGATTACAAGGAAGGCCAGTTTGTCGACGTCCCCGCCGGAAGCCTATGGGCGGCCAACGTGAAAACCGCCTATGAATTCGGGCTTATGAATGGCGTGTCAAACACCGAGTTCCAGCCTGATGGCAGCGTGACCATCGGCCAAGCCATTATTATGGCCTGCCGCCTGCATAATACATACTACGCCAATGAGGCAACCTTCCAGGCCATCGGGGCGCAGAACTATTTGGAGCCCTATGTGGAGTATGCTTTGGGGCAGGGGATCATTGCCAAAGAATATGAGAACTATAATTCCCCCATCAGCCGAGCCGAATTCGCCGTGATTTTGGGGGCATCCCTGCCCAATGCCGTTCTCCCGGCGGTCAATACCGTGGTGGACGGCGCTATCCCCGATGTGGAGAAGGGGGCCGATTATTATGACGCCGTGTATCGCCTATACCGGGCAGGCATCCTTACCGGCAATGACACGAAGGGCACCTTTATCCCGTCTTCCAACATTACCCGCGGCGCGGCCGCGGCCATCGTCAGCCGCATGGCAAATACATCCCTGCGGAAAACCATTACGCTTGATACGCCATATTTCGCGGCGGTGCCCATAAAGCAGCTGGCAAACCTGAAAAGCATTCGGGAAAACCTTTCGGACGTCGAGCTCACCGAAGCCTACAATGCCGCGGTGCAGATCGTCGCCCCTTATGCGGGAATGAGCCGGGAAGAGCAGCTCTATGGCATCGCGTCGGAACTGCGGCGGCTGGCGGAGGACGGCATCACATATTCCACCTCGGCGGCACATTACAGTGACCCCTACGGCTACTTTGTGCTGGGTGAGGCCTCCTGCGCGGGATGCGCCAGGGCCACCGGCCTCTGCCTGAATATCTTGGGGATCCCCTATGAGCACGTCAACGAGAACCAGTGGAGCCATCAGTGGTGCCGCGTCAACGTGGATGGGACCTACTGGATCTGCGACGCCTACGGCCTTTACTGCGGGCCGGAACCGGCTCCCTACAAGCATCCGTACCTGTAAGCGCGATCCGGTGGAAACATAAAAACCAAAAAGGAGTTGAAAGTTATGAAAAAGCGGATAGTTTCCATGTTCCTGTGTCTCTGCATGGCGTTCACGCTGGTGGGTGCCTTGGTGCCGACGGCGAGAGCCATTACAGATGAAGAAAAGCGTGAAATTGATGAGTTTGAAAAAAACTATCGCTCATACATTAATATTACTGAAAACAACCCTTATTACCATGCAGATTCAGGTAGAGGCACACAATATTTTAAAGGTACACGGACTTGGCAATGTACAGCTTATGTTTGGCAAAGGATATACAACGATCTTGGTTTTAAACTGTCGGAGTCGGGCTGGGGGAATGCAAAGAACTGGTTCGATAAGGCATATAAGGCCGGCTATGACACAGGATACACGCCTAAACCCAATTCTATTGTGGTGTACGATGGTGTGTGGTACAAAGACAAGAACGGCAAAGACGTGGAGTATGGCCATGTTGCACTCGTGACGGCTGTGAATGGGAATACAATGACAGTTGATGAAGCGGGTCGCACAGGAACTGCTTATAGAGCTAAAGGTGGGATAGCAGACGGAGAAGTAACTGCTGCGACTAAGCGAGGAGATGTGCGATGGCGTGCGGATGATGGAAGGCACTGTAAAGTATTGGGCTATATCTATTTGCCGGTTCACGTTGACTCTCCGGCGGCCCCCACGAACCTTACCGGCAAATGGACATCCAGAGGCCCCCAGTGGCAGGCCGAGATCTCCTGGAACCCGGTCAGCGGCGCGACAGGGTATCATGTCCAATATCGGACGCCTGCGATGGGAAATAATGAATGGAAGACAGACGGGGATTATAAATCCGGCAACTCCTACATCTCCAAAGGCTTAGGCAGGTATGATTATTATGAATACCGGGTGCAGGCCTATAACGCAGGCGGCAAATCTACCTGGATGCCTTACACTTTGCCCAAGTACGGGCCAGGATCTGGGGCAGAATCAACCGAACCAACAACACCAACGCCGTCAACGCCGCCGGCCAAGCCAGGAAATCTTTCTGCCGGCTGGACTATTTGCCGTGGGATGAACCCAAGAGTTTCCTGGAACGCAGTCAGCGGGGCCGAATCTTACAAGGTTCAGTATAAGAAAGCAAATGAGAGCGTTTGGTGTTCAGCTCCCACCACATTCGGAACGTCTTACACTTTCCTTGAGTTGGGCATGGATGCCTCCTGGAATTTCCGCGTAGAGGCAGTCAATGCCGCCGGTTCTTCCGGCTGGACGGAGTGTTCCCTTTCTGCCCCCCAAAATATTATTGCCGATTTGCTAAAGAAAGATCCTTCGATTTTCTTAACGGTTGCCGCCCCCACAGGCGTCTCTGGCAGGTGGACGTCAACGGGAAGCAATGCAGCGGCAGAGCTGACTTGGAATCCGGTCAACGATGTGGATCGTTACGAAGTCAGTTATAAAAAAGATGGCGGGAATTGGGTGGATCTTTCCCTGTGCATCATGAATACAAAACGTCCTATGTTTTCAATAACCTGGACAGCAGTTCGTCTTATTCTCTCCGCGTGAAAGCGGTGAAGTCCGGCATATCTTCCGCTTGGGCAGAATACCCGCTCGACAAGTCGGAAACGGGGAAACCTGCCGCGCCCAGCAGTGTATCAGGCGAATGGACATCCACAGGTCCTAAGTGGCAGGCCAGAATCTCCTGGAACGCGGTCAGCGGTGCGACACGCTATGAGGTGCAGTATCGGACGCCCAAAACGGGCAACGCATGGAAGACAGACGGGGATTATTCCTCCGGCACCTCCTACATCTCCACCGGCTTGGGTGACTATAATTCCTATGATTACCGAGTGCGGGCGGTGAATGCGAACGGCGCTTCCGACTGGACAGAGTATACGCTTGTCAAAACAGTGTCAACTCCAGATCCGGCGCCTGTTGTCACAGCACCCACCCCTGTAATGCCTGCAGCACCCACCAATGTCTCCGGAACCTGGACATCCACCGGCCCCAAGTGGCAGGCCAGGATCTCCTGGGATCCAGTCAGCGGCGCGGCACGTTATGAGGTGCAGTACCGGACGCCCAGTACGGGCTATGCGTGGAGGGCCGATGCGGATTATTCCTCCGGCACCTCCTATATCTCCACCGGCTTAGGCAATTATAATTCCTACGATTACCGGGTGAGGGCGGTTAACGCTGCCGGGGCCTCCGCCTGGACAGAGTATACGCTTGTCAAGACGGTATCAACGCCGGATCCGGCGCCTGTCACCACAGCACCTGCGGCTCCTACCAACGTCTCTGGGACTTGGACATCCAGAGGGCCTAAGTGGCAGGCCAGGATCTCCTGGGACGCGGTCAGCGGCGCAACATACTATGAGGTGCAGTACCGGACGCCCACAACGGGCAACGCGTGGAAGACCGACAGGGATTATTCCTCCGGCACTTCCTACATCTCCACCGGTTTGGGCAACTACAATTCTTACGATTACCGGGTGAGGGCGGTCAATGCCAATGGTGCTTCCGAATGGACAGAATATACGCTCTATAAATAAGTCTACTGAAGAAGCCTATAGAAATAACGAACATCAGACGCCTGGGGACGAGATCAGGATCCCGTCCCCAGCGGTTACTATGACCGAAACCTCACCACGGCCTTTGGAGATGTTACGCTACACGCAACCCGATTGGCTCTAAACAAAAGAGAGGGATGCATTATGAAAAAAGTCACGGCATTGTTTGCCGCACTGACCCTGTTGTTGGATCTTTGCGCCTGCTCTGCCAAGGTACAGGATCCCACTTGTCACGAACAATTTGATCTGGGCGTTCAATATTTGTCCGAGGGGAACTATGAAGAAGCTGTTATGGCTTTTACTGCCGCTATTGAAATCAACTCCAAACAGGCAGAAGTATATGAGAAGTTGGCGGATGCCTACTTGGCGCTGGCTGACACTGAGGCAATGCTGCAAGCTCTGCGGGACGGCTATGTCGCCACCGAAAGCGCACATCTGAAGACCCGGATTGATGAATTGTTCATGTTGGAATCCATGTCAACTTCAGAGCCCGAACCAAGCCCAAATCCCGCTCAAACACAGGAATCTATACGCGGCAATACATCCTCAAATATTTCGTGGCATTATGACGAGGGGACTAAAACGCTGACCATTAGTGGAGCCGGCAGAATGGAGGACTATGACTATGGGAATTATTACCGGCCATGGAGCTTCTATAATGACTCTATTGAATCCATTGAAATCTTGAACGGCGTGACCAGCATTGGAGATTGTGCGTTTAGAGAGTGCTTTGGAGAGAGCAACGTTTCAATTCCAAGCAGTGTGACCAGCATTGGGGATGGCGCGTTTACCTATTGTGACAGTTTGATCAGCGTAACTATTCCAAATAGTGTGACTGTCATTGGGGATGGTGCGTTTTACGGCTGTAGCAGCTTAACCGACATTTATTATAGCGGCAGCTTGGATCAATGGGATGCCATCAAGCACCCATACGGGATCGGCGATGCACTACTGTCTGCCACGATTCATTTTGACAGCTGAATTGGGAGAACAGACAATGAAAAAGATTATTTCATTATTAACTGCGGTAGCTTTGATGCTGGGCCTATGCGCCTGTTCGAAAAATGTGGGAGGAGCCTCTTGGCAAGAGCAGTATGAGCTTGGTATGCGTTACTCGTCTGAAGGGAAATACGAGGAAGCTATTCCGGCATTTATTGCTGCCATTGAGATTGACCCTAACCATGTGGAGAACTACGAAAAATTGGCAGAAGCTTACAATGCGCTAAACGACACCAAAGCGGCAGTAGAAACTCTAAGGGATGGGTTTGTTGCCACCGGGGATACCAAACTTTATGCTGCGATTACTGAAATAACGATTCCAAACCCCGCCTCATCACAAGAGTTGCCTCAGGAGCTGTCTGCCACAGCGGCACCGGCAGCAACACCAATTTCAAGGTCTGACCTCTATCCTATTGATTATATTGGAATGACGGTTGATTCGCTGGCTGAACTGTGGGGAGCGGACTATCAGACTGACGAAGGCCTTTACACAGGAGGCGCAAGACCGATCTATTATGAAGATGGACGAATCCCGTTGTACTTTTTTGTTCAGGTTATGTCTGATGATTTCAGCATCCGCGGAAGCGACGAGATTATACTGGTCAGGGCTCCTGATATCATAGATGAAGTCGCCTCTGGCATTCCAACAAAGGCGTCGTACCTTGGACTTTGGGGTTTGTGCTATCAAGGTGATTTATGGGAAAGTAATGGTATCAATGACGAAGGTATGGATGGCGAAACGGCTACATACACCATTGGATATAGTCGCGAAGTATCAATACGATACTACTGGTATAACCATAAAGATCCGAGAGAAAACCCAGCAGATATAGTAGAAATATGGAAAAAGCCGAAACCTACTCAGACAATCCACACGGTTGATTTCCTAATTGAGGACGATGTCCTGGTAAAATACACTGGACCGGGTGGAGCGGTCACAATTCCGGATGGGGTAACAGCGATTAGAGGGAAATCAAGTATTGGTCAATATGATGGCGCTTTTGCATACTGTACTAATGTGACAAGTGTTGTTATTCCGGACAGCGTATTTTACATCGGTGAGGAGGCTTTTTACAACTGCGTGAATCTTTCAAGTATTATCATTCCAGATAGCATGATGGCTATAGGAGAGAACGCATTCGGTGCTTGTTATTCTCTGTCCAGCATAAAGATTCCAAACGGATTAACCAAAATTGAACCTTACACGTTTAGTGGATGTAGTGGACTAAAAAGCGTAACTATTTCAAACAGTGTGACTGATATTGGAATAGGCGCATTCCATGGATGTTCCAGTTTGTCAAGTATTACTATTCCAAGAGGTGTAACATGGATGAACGGAATGTCATTTTCAGAATGCGATAATTTGAAGTCATTTGTAGTCGATGTTGACAATTCTGCTTTTGTAGCACAAAATGGTGTACTGTTTAATAAAAAACTATCAGAGCTGGTTCGTTATCCGGCAGGGAAGGGATCATCACACTATAGTATTCCAGATGGAACAACGTATATTGGTGTTGAGGCATTTGAGGGTTGTTCAAACTTGACAGAAATAACAATCCCTGACAGTGTAGTTCATATTGGGGAGCATGCGTTTGCTGGCTGTATTGCACTGACAGATATTGTGATTCCGCGCAATGTATACTTGATTGAAGACAACACATTTCGTGATTGTTCTAACTTACGCAGTATTACGATTCCCAAAGGTGTGCAAGGAATTAGGGCGCAAGCATTTTTCAATTGCAATAGTCTAACCGATGTTTACTATCTAGGCACACAGGAGGAATGGGCAGCTATTGATCTTGGCTTTTACGATGACAATGGCCCTCTGCAAAACGCCACAATCCATTTTACCAACTGAACTGGGAAGACAGAGGGCAAACGCATGAAAAAATAGTCGTATTATTTACCATCTTTGCCCTGATTTTGGGCCTTTGCACCTACGCGAGAAAACCGAGGGAACTATATATCTTTATGTAGTTATCGCGACAAGTCAACAAAGTACCACGGATGGGAACTTACCGCTATTGCCTACCCCAATATTATGAAGCGTGTTGACTGAACACGATAATCACGTATTTTTATGCGTGCTTGAGGAAAGCTGTTTAGAAAGGAATGAATTCCATGGCCAAAAGACTTATAACTACGCTATTGATCGTAGGTATGCTTTTTGCATTGCTATCTCCAGCCTTTGCAGCGAATGATACCGCTTTTCAAAAAATCAACACCTATCAGTCAGGGCAATTCTCTGATGTGTCTGCCTCTGACTGGTATGCAGAAAATGTGAAGATCACCTATGAATATGGACTGATGACCGGGAAAGACAACGACCTGTTTGACGTAGGTGGCAATTTGACAGTAGCGGAGGCAGTCGTAATTGCTTGCCGTCTTCACAACACCTACTACAGAAATAATGCAACTTTCGATGTTGCTTCCCCATGGTATCAACCTTATGTAGATTACGCAAAGGCGAACGGGATCATTAAGCGGGACTACAGCTATACGGCACCAATCAGCCGTCTGGATTTTGCTTTCTTCATAAGCAACGCCCTGCCCGATGCTGTCATGCCAAAGCTCAACGAGGTAGCGCAAAACGACATTCCGGATTTATATGCCGGTTCTCCCTGCCAGGATGCCGTTGCGGCTTTGCAAGGGACAGGGGTATTAGAAAACGTCAGCACCTCTCGCCTTCAACATCTGTCAACTGTCATATGTGGCAGCATTGGCACTATTCCATCCCCAAAAGAACAGGAGGCTGTCTACCGCCTATACCGGGCGGGGATCCTGACAGGCAACGATGAGCACGGAACCTTCGCCCCAGAAATGAATATTACCCGCAGCGCGGCAGTGGCTATTGTGAGCCGTGTGGTGGAGCCGTCGTTACGCAAACACATTGTGCTGACGAAAAAAGCGCCCGAGCTTGTGCCGGTAAGCCAGTTGGCAAATTTGCCAAGCGTTAAGGAAAGGGCGAGTTCCGAGCAATTCGCGCAGGCTTATGAGGAAGCAAAAAGAATCGTTGATCCGATCAGAGGGTTAGGCCGGGAAGCACAGTTATGCGCGATTGCCCTCGCCACACGGGTAATGGCAGAGAAAAACATAGCCTATTCTATGGAGTCCGCCCACTATGCTGATCCCTACGGTTTCTTTGTGGATCATTCCGCCTCCTGTGCCGGATGTACCCGGGCCACCGGGCTGTGCCTCAATATGTTAGGGATCCCTTATGAACATGTCAACGAGAACGCCTTTTCACACCAATGGACAAGGGTAAATGTGAACGGTACCTACTGGATATGTGATTCTTACGGCCTATATTGCGGGCCAGAGCAGGTTCCGTATCAGCACCCGCGTTTCTCATAATATTCGTAGTTTTGCCTATGCCACATATTTCACCAAAAAGTGTGATAGAAATCTCAATTTTTGCCCAAAAGGTTGGTGCTATTAAAAGAGTCAATCTTCTGGAAAATATACTAAAAGGAGAGGTACGACATGAAGAAAGAGTTTTTGGCGATGCTCCTGGCCCTTACTTTCTGCACAGGGCTGGTTCTCCCGGCATTCGCGGCGCCATCTTCTGAAGAAGCGGCAAAAAACTTTTCCTTGACCTATGAAATAAATGGAAAGACGTTTGCGTACATCAAAAATGGCGCTTTTGGCGAGCGCACCAATGTATCAAAGGATATGAAACTTGCTCTGACAGATGGCAGAACCCTCACTGGGGGCGGATACAATGCGGTCACTTCCGACACGGTCTTTACAGCGAAACACGTTGGAACAGTTGATGATGGCAGCTACATTGTGATTCATTCAACAGCTTTTGTGAACAATGGGAACGGAGTGTATGAACAAGATTGGGTAACCAGTCAGGTACGGACCAAAGACGGCTTTTTTAAGGATACCAACGTGGCAGAGGTAGTCGGCGGCATAGTTCAGCTCAGCGCGGGCCAGTCCGTTCAATTTAAGCTTCCAGCAGTATACAAACTGGGGGAACTTGAGGAGGATGTATTTTATTTCTTGGAACTGTATCTTTATTATCCTGGCTCCAGTAACATTTACACTATGGGTATGCTGCCGTTTAAGTTGGATAGCGAAGCGGTGAGTACATTCCTGCCCAGCCAGGAACCCACTGCCCCCACCTTTACCGATGTGCCCGCAGGGGAGTGGTATGCAGACCCTGTGGCCTGGGCCGTGGAAAAGAACATCACCAACGGAACAACGGCAACCAAATTCTCTCCCGGGCAGAACTGCACCCATGCCCAGATCCTGACGTTGCTTTACCGTGCGGCCCGGGATGGGGGCGTGGCCTCCGCGGAGGATATGGACAAGGCTGTCGAGTGGGCGCGGGAGAAGGACATGATTGACAACACTTTTGATGGCAACAAGGGCTGCACTCGGGCCGAGGCGGTCACTATATCTGGCAGGCGTGTGATAAGCCCACAGCCAAGAATACCGCCAGTTTCACCGATGTGGATGCCAACGCAGACTATGCCGGGGCCGTGTCCTGGGCGGTAGAAAAGGGAGTGACCAACGGCAGCAACACCGACGGCACCACGTTCAGTCCTGACCAGGTATGCACCCGGGGGCACATCGTTACCTTCCTATATCGAGCGTATCATTGAGAGATGTTAATGCTATTTCAGATTGATGCGTAATCACAACTATGCGAGAGGAGATTTTCCTCGTGAAACTCAGATATCATATCACATCGATCCTGCTGGCCGTGGCTATGGCTTTCAATGTGCTGCCGCCCACCTCATCTGCTGCCGAGGGCACGGGAAATTTCAAGAGGGTCAACACTTATCAGAGCGGAATGTTTACCGATGTCCCATCCGAAGCATGGTATGCGAGTGGGGTACGTTCTGCGTATGAGCTTGGGCTTATGAAAGGGAGCGACGGCGCATTTTCTTCCAACGGCCCTGTCAAGCTGTCTGAAGCGATTACAATGGCCGCACGGCTGCATTCCATTTACTATAACGGTTCAGAAAACTTCCAGCAGACGTCGCCGTGGTACTCCGTATACGTTGACTACGCAAAGCGTGTCGGGATTCTAACCCAAGATTATCTGGACTACAATGTCGCGACGACTCGTATACAGTTTGCCACTATTTTTGCCCATGCACTCCCGGCATCTGCCCTGCACAGTATTAACAACATTGCTGACGGTGCGATTCCAGACGTCAATGTATCTACCGCAAATGCCCAGGAAGTTTATTCTCTCTATAGGGCCGGTGTGCTGACGGGATCAGACGATAAGTTGACGTTCCATCCCTCATCTTCCGTTCTCCGTTCGGAGGCAGCTGCGATTGCCACCCGTATGGCTTTGCCGGAACAGCGTGTCACGATAAAAACCAACATACAGCCCACCCATACATGGCAGGGGGATCCGTCGCTGGATTTCACAGCGCAGCTTAGCACAGGGGAAAGTTTTACCCTTTCAAAGCAAGCAGGAAAAGTTGTAGTGGTCAATTTTTGGGCTACATTCACATGGGGTGTTACCGGGGAACCCTCAGTTTTTTCCCGACTTTATAGCGAATACGACACAGATGAAGTGAAGATGATATTTATCAACTGCGGAGAAGACCCCAAAACTGTGCAGAGCTTCCTTGACGGAGTGGGATGTACTCTCCCCGTAATCTGCGACACCAATGATACCATTTCGTCTGCCTATGCGTCTACCTACGGAGCAACATTGATTCCTCGAACTGTGATTTTTGGGAAGGATGGAACCATTTCTGTGGATTACCTTGGACTCCGGAACTATCAAATAGTCAAATCTCTTATTGACAGTGCATTGGAAGGCCGGACAGATTGAATAAAAACCGCATATAACTTTTGATAGAATGCGAGTAGACGAAACCGCCCTCACATTTTCAAATGGGGGCGGTTTTCATATCAATCTGCTGTAGGCCGTAATCGTGTTGTGATCGTTTTTGCGTAATTATGGGTATTCCTTTCTTTCCGTTGCTTCAAACAGGCATCCCGTTTTCAATCCCATCCAACAGGCCATTGCACTAAGACGGCGCTGGTGCTAAAATGTAGGCATCGAAGGAGGTGGGTAGATGGCGGACAGGCGGATCTACGCGGGGTACTACCGGCGCTATGACAGCAAACTTATTTATGTTGTCACCGTGGCAAAGGATGCGGACACAAGCGAAGAAATGGTCGTCTGGATGCCAGCCACCTATTCGGAGAAGCACACCTACTACACCACCAGCAAGCAGTCTTTTTGCGAGTCTGTTTTGGTGGGCGGCGTGCGCCAGCCGAAGTTCAAACGGCAGACCCAGATGCGGGTGCTGGACTCGGTGGTGGAGAGCTTTGAAGCGGAGGGCTTTTTTCGTTCGCCGCGCAAGGCAGATGACCATATCAATAACGAGTACGATACCTGGTGCCGGCCTTGTGCCGCCTCCTATTACGAGTACGCGAAAAAGCTCTGCGAGAACTATCGCGTCAGCCTATCCAAGTATGAACTTTGCATCAGAGAGAAGCGATACATCGGAATATCTAAAGAGGATTTTAAAGAGCTTAAGAGTGACTTGGCTTTTTTGAAGAACTGCCTGAAAACTGTTCTGAATGATTACACTGGATATTTCGATGAGCGGTTTGCGAAAGGGCTGTCCATCCGGAAGTACGCCCAGGCCCATGACCTAAACCGGGGGAGCGTGGATCATCTGCAACGAAAAATTTTTACCGCCCTTGCCCAAGCCCTGAAGGAACGGGATGAGGCCGAAGGACGAAACCGACTCCGGGAAAATTGAACACCCCAGCAAAGCCCCCGCCAGCGATGGCGGGGGCTTTGCTATGTCAAGATTATGTCAAAATTCAGTGAGTTCGGATTAATAAGTAAGACCTGCTAACAAAAGTCAAGCCCAAAATTGAAAAAGGAGTGATTTTCTGATGGCTGAAAAAAGAGTATAACAAACCAAGCCACCGCCATTGAAAATTTTTGGCGCTGGCCTGGGATAAGCAGGTCTGAGGCTGGACGTTAGGCTTCGAGATTCTCCAAATACTGCTTCACTGTGGCATAGTAGATGCGTAGGAACTTATTGGCGGAGACCATCATGTAAACACGATAGGGCTTGCCCTCGGCGCGTTTCCTGTCCATGAACTGGTACACCGGGTCATTGGCAGGGGAGCGCCGGAGGATGGCGCTCATCACCAAAAACAGTGTCCTACGCAGGGCGGAAGATCCACGCTTGGAGATGCTCCGGCTACGGACTTCCATTTGGCCGGACTGGTACGGCGGAGCGTCAATGCCTGCAAAAGCCACCAGTGCTTTCTTAGAGTGGAAGCGGCGCACATCGCCAATCTCCGCCATGAGCTGGGGGCCAAGAGCCGGGCCAACACCGAACATCTCCATCACAACAGGGTACTCCGGCAGCGACGCCGCCAGGGACTGCATTTCGTTCCTGAGCGCGGCCAGCGCGGCAGAAGCAGCCCGGAGCTGGGACACCGCCTGATCCACCAGGAGCTTGGCAGTAGCGGTCTTGGGCATGACGCTGAAATGCCCGCAGGCTGAGGCATAGATGCCCAGCGCCTTGTCCTGGTTGAAGTTGTAACTGTGCTTCTTGCACCATTTCTGATACTTGGCTGCAAACGCCTTTTCGGTCAGTCCACAGACGCACTCACAGTGCCAAAAGGCAGCCACAAAATCAACCCACTTTTCGCTGCCGTCTGCCCGGGCCGGACTGGTAAACAGGCGGTTTGCATCCGAGGAAGTGGTGTCAAGTAAGGCAATCAGATTGTTTTTGAGCATGGTTTGCACTTTGGCGCATTGCTGGTACTGTCAGTATGTGGTTTTCAACATGAGCCGTGCTTCGTCCTCTGGGATGTATTTGGGCAGTGTTAGCCAGTGATCGAGACCATAGTTACCCAGCTTGATTGCGTCCTTCTTGTCTGTCTTGGCTCGTCGCAGGCTGTTGTTTCCGTAGCCATGCACCAGCATGGCATTCACCACGGAGACGTAAAACCCGGAATCGTAAAGAAAGCTGGCCACGGGCAGATGGTAGTTCCCGGTGGCCTCCATCACGACACGGGTCTCGCCATCCAAGTCCCTCAACCGTCTGGACAGCTTGCACAGCTCAGCGCCGGTGTGTCCCACCTCAAAGGATGGAATCACCATCTCTCCTAAAGGCCGCATGACAGCGATCATGCTCTTGCCTTTGGAAACGTCAATGCCTACACAGTTCACGTTCATTCCCCCTATATAAAATTTGCAACTGGAACCCATCTTTTTCTCGCTGCCGATTCAATCTATTGGGTGACGCGAACTCAAGGCTCAACCTGCTTAAACCGAACGCTGCAACAAGAGGATGGCTGACAGTCTCACTAACGGGCCTTGTAGCCCAAGGGGGTGAAGGTCAGCCAGTTGCTCCTCTCATTGTAGCTTTGGCGCGAGACGGACGAAACCCCCGGCTGGTTGCCGAGGGTTCCAACCAATTTTATTGTAATAGAAGGGAGGGACGGCAGTGCAGGACACATATATCACGCTGGAGGAGGCCGCAGCCTTCGAGGGCATCACCTACAAGGGGCTGACCTCAAGGATTGCCCGCAACCCCAAGCAGTACGACACCAAGACCCAGGCCCGCGAGGGCGGCGGCAAAGATCAGGGTGACCGAAGTGGCGGTCCCCGCCTGGTCCTGGTCCAGGCCGTAGCTCTGATACAGCTGTGTCAGCCCCTGGCCGGCGGTGCAGATCAGGCCTCCCACCAGAAAGGCCCACACCATATTCCGGCCCATGGGGGAGGGCTTCGACCGCTCGTTGACCAGCTTGCCATAGTCCTGATTGGTCATGCTCAAGGTTCATCCCTCCTTTTTATCTCCCTTAGCCTGTCCCAGCGGACAAAAATTATGCGTTCTCGTATGAAACGCCCCTCTTTCGCATAACTTGTAGGGAGAGGAGTGAGGAATATGTTCTATCCCAAGCGTCAGCTGATTTTAACCTGTATCGCCACCATGCTGGCCGGCTGTGTCCTTCATTTTCTGTATCACTGGTGGCCCAACCCGGTCACCGCCCTGGTCTCCCCGGTAAACGAAAGCCTGTGGGAGCACGTCAAGCTGGTATTCTGGCCCTACTTGGCCGCCGCCCTGATTCTCAACCGGGACCGTCCCGGCGGCGTCCGGCCCTGGCTCCTGACCCTGCCCCTGCTGTGCGGAATCACCCTCCTTCTGGGCTGGCTCTACCACGTCACCCTGGGCGGCGAGGCCCTGTGGGTGGACCTGGCCCTCTACGCCGCCGTGATGGTCCTGGGCTTCTGGCTGCCCACCCGATTCTCCGGCCCCTTCCGTGGAGCGCGCTGGCTGCTGCCCATCCTAGCCGCCGCCCTTTTGGCCCTTCTCATCGCCTGGTTCACCGTCCGCCCGCCCGAGGCCCTGCTCTTCCGGGACCTGTCCGCCGTGGGCTCCTGGCTGCCTCTGCCCTGCTAAATTTTTGTGAGTTGATTTTTCCCTCCTCTCTCTGGTACAATGGCCCAAAAGGAGGGGAACGGTTTGATTCTGTACAGCGCAAGCGGTCTGACGGCCCGCGCCCATGCCCGGGAGCTGCTGACTCTGGCGGTCCGGGAGGTGTGGGGGCTGTCCCCCCTGCCTGAAATCGCCCGGCGGGAGGGGGGCAAGCCCTTCTTCCCGGACCGGGAGGAGCTCCATTTCAACCTCAGCCACAGCGGAGACCTGGCCCTGTGCGGCCTGGACCGCGCCCCGGTGGGGGTGGACATTCAAATCGTAAAGGCGTGGCGGCCCGGCCTGCCCCGGCGGGTGTGCTCCGCCGCCGAGCTGGCCTGGCTGGACGCCCAGCCCCAGCTCTGGCCCGCCTTCACCCTCCTCTGGACCCTGAAGGAGGCCCGGGCCAAGGAGAGCGGCCGGGGGCTGACCACCTCCATCCGGGACATCCGGGTCCCCCTCCCGGGATCGGGACCGCTGGAAATGGACGGGCTCCGCTTCCGAACCTGGACTGGCCCCGGCTGGGCGGCGGCAGTGTGCGGACACAGCGAACCGCCGGAAAAAATTTTTGAAAAAACCCTTGACATTTCCACAGTGTGAGGGTTTATCCTGATGTCAGGAACCGGTTCCCACATAAAAACAGGAGGAATGTCATGCTCACCATCGGCGATTTTTCCCGGCTGAGCCGGGTCACCCCCCGGATGCTGCGCCACTATGACGCGCTGGGCCTGCTGCGCCCCCAGGCGGTTGGGGACAACGGCTACCGCTACTACCGGCAGGAGCAGCTGTCCGATCTGGTCAGGCTGCAGTGGCTGAAGTCCTACGGCTTTTCCCTGGGGGAGATCGGACCGCTGCTGGCGTTGGAGGACGCGCAGCTTCTTCCCCATCTGCTGGAGCGGCGGAACGCCCTGGAGACGGAGCTGGAGGAGCGGCGGGAGACGCTTCTCCGGATGGAGGCGGACATCCTCCGCATGGAAGGAAAGAAAACAATGGAAAATCAGTATCATGTCATTTTGATGGAGGACCCGGAGCAGAGGGTGTTCTCCATCCGCAGAACCGTTGGCGTAGACCAGTACCACGCCCTGTTCCAGGAGCTTCGCCACGAGGCGGAAAAGCGGGGCCTGAAACAGGCGGGCCCCATCCAGATGCTTTACCACGATCCCGACTTCAACCACGACAGCTCCGATGTGGAGGCCCAGATGGTAGTATCCCAGGATGGCCCCGATATCACGGTCAAGCCCGCCCGCACCTGCGCGGCGGTGCGGCACAGAGGCTCCTATGAGAGCCTGCATCTGGCCTACGAGGCCCTGTGCGCCTGGCTGGGGGAGCACACGGAGTACCGTATCTGCGGCCCGGCCATGGACCGGTACCTGAACGAGCCCCACGGGACGCCCCCCGGAGACCTGGAGACCGGGGTCCTTTTCCCCGTGGAGCGGGTGAAGGACTAAAGGCGCGAAAATGGACGGTGCCGGGCGGCACCGTCCATTTTATTGAAAATCACTACGTTGACGTGCGGGCGCACAATGTGCGCCCCTACACAGCCCCTGCGTCTAACGCACCTTTCCGCCGTCTCCACACATACAGCCCAACGGAATAGGCGAGGCCGATACCCAGCAGGCCCGCCGGTACCGCTTTACGGGTGAGGTTTTTCGCCCGGGCCTGATGCCGGAAATTGGGATATTTCCGGCTCCCGTCTCTGGAGAGCTCGTAATAGGTATCTGTTTTTTCCGCATAGATGGAGCTTGACATCTCATGGTCTGTGAGTATGATATCCACCCGTTCCGCGTCCTGCGTTGTGTAGGTGATATACAGGAACTCTCCGTCCGCCGCGTCTGAGACATCGCGGAGGGCGGCGCACTTGTAAAGATACTGCGGCAGTGCCTCAGAAGAATAGCGCGTCCCGCCGATACGATCCGTGCCTGCTGGGGTACAGTAGGCCAAAACCTCGCCCACCGTGGGATCACGGTCCTCCACATCCGGGAGCGTGATACGGTACGCCGCATAACGCGCGGTCTCCTCCGCGGACAGCGGCAGGGAGATCAGCCTGTCTGATGTGATCTTACCATAGATGAGCATCCCGACCAGGATACACTCCACCACAAGCGCCGCAAGGAAGAGGACCCGATTGATTTTGGTCCGGTCCAGCATCGCCCTCGCCCCCTTCTCAAATGTTCTGATACTATCATAACATAAATCTATCCCCGCGCAAGGGGCGGTTCCCCAAAACCCAAAAGCGGACGGCACCGCACCGGCAC
>OFGE01001742.1_pt1 | contig 18042 bp, 17 predicted proteins | sample 1521681 | NCBI WGS metagenome assembly OFGE01 (sample SAMEA3504093, study PRJEB24116) | mouse gut metagenome | biome: mouse gut; feature: mouse-associated habitat; material: faeces | place: Denmark | collected 2011
TTCTCCTTGCGCCTCTCGGCGGCCTTTTCCTCGGCTGCTTTCTTCTCTTTCGCCCTCCGTTCCGCATTCTCTCTGGCTATCTTCCCATCGGGGTCATTTGTGCCGGAAGAAATTCCCGTTATATTCCCATTTGCGTCAATCTCATAGGAAATACTCGTCAGTGTTCCCTGCGCATGGGATACCGCATAAGAGGCGCAGTCCGGCAATGCCGCCAGATTTTCTTCCAGATACTTTGCTTTTTCCGGGTCGTTCATACATTTCTTCAGGAAAGCGCCCGATACGGATACCGTTGTCGGAACGCCCTGCATGGAAGTTGTACCCGAATTCATATAGCTGTACTTGCCCTGCAGATATTTGGAATAATCATTGACATTGCTGTAACCCGTCTTAATCTGCTCCGTTTTTGTTCCCCCGGTCGAGGTTTTCAGTTCCACCGTGCTTGTCGTCACATTTCCTTCCTTTGCAGTATTTGTGTAGCCTTTCCCATAATCGCTGTAATTGTTTGTGATCTCCATTGACATAATAATCATCCTCCTTCAAAAAATCTTACCTGCGGCCCCTCTGTCATTCAGGGCCGCCCATGCCCCCTTGCGGTAAGTCCGGGCATGATCTTCCTTACTTCAAAATGCCCGCCGCTTCCATAATGTTCCGTTCATATGCCGCAACCGCAGAACCCATAACACCCGGTGTACCCGTGTATGTAACTCTGCTCATATCCATTGTACGGCTGGCAAAAAACTCCGCCACAGCCTGTTTCCTGTAAGCTATTTCCATCTGCTGTTTCCGTTCTTCCGCCACCTCCTGGCTACGCTCCATACTTGCTTTCCTCTGTGCGGCTTCCTTCTCCCGCTTTGCCTTATTGATTGCATTCACCTCCGCCACACGCTCCGGGGAATCGCCGCATCCGCCGATATAGGTAACGCTCCCATCCTCATGGACGACTACCCCGCACGGCTGGTAATCAAGCCCCTGCGCCGCAAAGGATGCCTTCAATCTCGGCGTGGCCTCAAAGAAGTCATCTATCTTTCCCTCGTAATAAGCCGCCTTTTCCGGATCATTTGCCATCTGCTCCAGAATATTCGGTGCGATTACAACATCACTGCCGGTCATGCTCTTTCCCGCCCTGTCAAGGCTCTGCTGGTCTTTCTCAATGCTCTGGATTCTCACATTGCTATACTTCGACCTGAGATATTCCGTGTAAGCATCCACTTTTAATGTGTTCGCCGCCTCACCCGTTTTCTGCAGCTGTTCCGTGAACTCTGTCCTGTTCGTGTCTGTTTTCTGTGTCCTGCCGGCATAATGGTATGTCCCTTCCAAAGCATCGTTTACTCCTAAAATCCTCATAACAACTCTTCTGCATCTCCTTTTTACTTTTTATATCGGCAGAATCTCGGCACAGTCAACCGCAATGGAACGAAACCCTATTTGAAAGGGAACGAAAACAACATAATATATTAAGAATCATAAAACAACAGTTTACCAGGAGGGAATATATTAAATTTTAAGTATGGGAACACCGGAATTATATGTCTTATAGGGGATGGATCACGTTGAACATGTCGTATAATAATACTTCTTTTCTCCAATATTAACTCTAAAAATATCATCATATACATTATGTTTCCAGTGATATATAAATGGCATAATTTTTTCTATTTCCATCTCGTATCCCTTACCCATTATCTCTTTTTGAAGAGATACTTCTTCAAATCCGAAATAAACCAGATAAACATCCTTTATCCCAGCCTCATGCCTGCGTGTCGCTCCCATATCCCATTGCATCAGATAATCATCTACACGCATTCTTGTCAATAGCCCATCACGGACAAATGCCAACGGTCCCATACATTTAATTATTACGCCTGCCGCTAGGATAATAATTATCATTCGCAGCCGCCATTTATAGGTTAACTGTTTACCTTCCATATCATCTTCTCCTTCTTCACAAGGTTAATCAGTCTCCTTGGCTTACAGCAATTGCTCTTACTGATTCATCCATACTTCCCGTGCGGAAGCCTTCAAGATCCAGTGTCACATAGTTATATCCCAGATTCTTAAGATATCCGGCAATATCTTCTCTTCGTTCTGTCACTCTGCCTATATCATCTGTGTCTACCTCCAGACGTGCGAGGTTCCCATGAACTCTCAGCCTTACATTTCCTAATCCAAGGCTTCTTAGATATGATTCTCCTTGTTCTACCTTACGCATAGCTTCATATGTAAGCCTGACCCCGTAGGGGAATCTGGTTGCAAGACACGGAGTAGACGGCTTCCCTGACACAGAGATCCCGTATTCCCCGGCAAGCCTCCTTACATCAGACTTCGTTAATCCGGCATCCGCCAGCGGGCTTACAATCCCAAGCTCACGGACAGCCCGGATTCCGGGGCGATATACGTGAAGATCGTCCTCGTTCGTTCCTTCCAGAATCCGTGATACGCCAAGCAGCTCCGCTTCTTTCTGAAGTTCCCGGAAAAGATATCTCTTGCAGCGATAACATCTATCTACAGGATTCTCTTCAATCCCCGCTCCCTCTAATTCGTCAATCCGCAAAACTCTGAACAAAGCGCCTGCCTCCTTTGCCACGCTCTCTGCCTCCTTCAATTCAGCCTTAGGATGCAGCATCGTGTGAAGCAGGATTCCGTAGACTTTCTTGCCGGTCTTCACTACTGCGTCACAGGCAAGCTTTAACAATAGACTGCTGTCAACGCCGCCGGAAAATGCAATGATCATATCCTCCAAGGCATACTCGGCAATCCGCCCTAATAATGCCTCTCTCTTCTCTTCATAACTGCCCATGACCTTCTCCTTATCTCCCGAATATCAGCCCCAAAGCCATCTGTTACTTTATCTGATCGCAGGCTTCCATCTGAACCTGTCTCCACACCTCCTGATATGGTAAGCGCTTATCTCTGCAAATATCCGCCACGCTCTCATATTCCGGGTACACTCTTATCTGTCCGTCCAAAGCGCCTGCGTGTGAAACGCCGGGTCTGCATACCTTTACCTTTGCAGTTCCCAGAGACGTCTCAACCGTCAGAATCTCCCGGCGCATCACCGCGCGTTCTAACCTGGCTCTCCGTATCCCGATCGTCGTAGTCTCCCTGAAAATGATCTCTTCCATCTCAGAAACCGTTTCCTCGGAACAGATCACATCCAACTGATATGCCGGACGGTTCTTCTTCATATATATCGGAATGTAGCTCACGTCTCTGGCTCCTGCCGCGAAAAGCTGCTCCATCACATACCCAAGAACTTCTCCGGTACAATCATCAATGTTGCTTTCAAGCTTATAAATACTATCCCTCTCTGCCGCCTCAGCTTCGATCAGCATACCGCGCAGAACACTGGCTCTTCCGTAATCCCGCTTCCCGGCTCCCATTCCGCTTCTTAAGATCTTATACTTATCGGGGAGTCTGTCCGCGGTCCGAACCGCCGCCACGATCGCAGCTCCGGTAGGCGTTACCAGCTCTCCCTCCGTGTTCGTGATATGCAGGGCGATCCTATGCCGGCCTGCAATATGTACCACCGCCGGAACCGGTACGGGAATGATCCCGTGCTGGCATCTCACAGTGCCTCTTCCCTCGTACACCTCCGGCACGATCACCTCATCCACATCCAGATCATCCAGGCAGACTGCCGCCGCCACAATGTCTACGATTGAATCCACCGCTCCGACTTCGTGAAAATGCACCTCCTCTAAGGTCGTTCCGTGCGCCTTCGCTTCCGCTTCTGCAAGCACCTGGAAAATGTCCTGCGCAATTCTCTTCGCCCGCTCCGTAATACCAGAATTCAAGATAATCTCCCTGATCTCCCTAAGCCCGCGGTGAACATGGGCATGGCTATGACCTCCATGCGTATGTCCATGAGCTTCATGCAAGTGCTCATGGGTATGAGCTTCATGCGTATGCTCATGAGCTTCATGCAAGTGCTCATGGGTATGAGTTTCATGCGTATGACTATGAGCTTCATGCAAGTGCTCATGGGTATGAGCTTCATGCGAGTGAACATGAGCATGGCTATGACCTCCATGCGTATGTCCATGAGCTTCATGCGTATGCTCATGACCATACAGGTAATCATTATCATGATCATGATTCTCATGTACCTCATCTAACACAACATGAAAATCACAGGCATCTAACCCTGATTTCTTCACTCTGCTGATCTTAATCTCAAACCCGGATACCGGGAGGCTCCTTAACTGTTCCTCCAGAAGCTTCTGATCCGCACCGAGATCGAGCAGCGCTCCCACCGTCATATCCCCGCTGATTCCACTGTAACACTCAAGATATAATGTCTTTCCCATCTGTATTTCTCCTTTTATATACTACAATTCCGGCACAGCCTTACTCCATAGAATATACCCACATAGCCTTGATCTGGCCCGCTATCTCCGCAAAAACCCATTCCGTATCTGTGTTCTTTAGGCTAAATGGGTCATTCACCCTTACTTTACCGTCCGCATACTGTGTCAGCACAATAAAATGCCCGTTCTGCGTAAAATTCCCCGGGCCAACCGTACAGATGATCGGATGTCCCTGTTCTAACTCATCCCTCACCTGTTCCTCCGTCAGCTGCCCGTCGTAACAGGATATATTCCAATTAGCGCTTGCTTCCTTCATAAAACGCCAATAGGTGTCATTGTTCTCGTCTATATAACCATTCTCCATTGCATATGCCGCCACCTTGGCCGGTGTGATAGTCGGATCGTTCAGAAGCCCTGACGCTACCATGGCCATACAGGTAGGTCCGCAGCCGCTTACAGCCACAATGCTTGTCCCATAAACCGAGTATCCCCATCGTTCGTCCCACTGATACAGCTTCGGAATCTGTCCCTGAACCAAGTCGCCGTCTATTGTCTCCGCAGCCGGCTCATTCATCTTCTCCTCATAATGCGCTACAAAATTAACCGTCTCAGGATTCTTGTCCAGAAGCTCCGTTACGCTCTCTGGATACCCCTTCTCCTGCGCGATCCTTCTCACACGCGCAATCTTCTCCTCTTCTGTCTCTTCCTCTATTGTGATCTGCTGTACCTTTCTGTTGCTTCTTCCCTCTTCGGTCCTGACCATCTTATGGACTTCAGCCGTCATCTGGCTCTTTCTCACATAATAATTGGCCGCCAGCCCGGTTAACAGAATCAGAAAACATCCCATCAGAATGATCTGGCGCCGCACCTGCTGCCTTCTTTTTAAATATCTTCTTCTTCTGTAACTGGTTCTATAAGTTCTAGATCCATAAGCCCTGTTTCCATAGCTTCCAGAACTCCTGCTCAAACTTCTGTCCAGGCTTCTGCTCACATACATCATCCTTTCAACATCATATCTATCCCTGACCGGCCCGTGATACCGTCCGATTTTACACCACACTCCAAAAAGCAGCACAAATCTGCAAAATTCTATTTTTCTATCATTATACCTCTCTGCTATAAAGGTGACAACTTAAAGTATTCTTAATTTTTGTGTACGAAAACCACGCATTTCCGTTATATTTGTCACTAACGTGTCACTAACCATCCATTTTAATATGTATTAGTTTGTGATATTTGGGACTAAAATATACTATACATCTTAGCGGCCGTCATGCCCCGTACCGGCTAACGACCGCTTTTTCATTTATGACAATCCGAGAAGCTTACTCCACGTCTTCGGACCAACAATACCATCCTGGACAAGCCCCTTTGCCTTCTGGAACGCCATAACAGCCACCTTGGTCTTAACACCGAAGTCTCCGTCAACATTCCCGCAATCAAAACCAAGAGAATTCAATTTGCGCTGCAGCCATCTGGTGATATTTCCAGAAGCACCCTTTTTAATCATCGGGCATCCCGCCAATGTGACTGGCCCTGCAATATCATCGACCTTCTGCGCACTAAATCCCTGACGATTACACTCTGCCTGAAGCTCTGCGATAGATCCAGGAGCCTGGACTGGTACTTTATCACTGACCGCCGTCACATGTATTACGCCGTTCGCCTTAACACCTGCAATCTCCTCAAATGGGAAGAGACTGCCAGGACAGGTGGTCGGCGTAATGTCTTTGTGTTTCTTTACAGTCGATATGCCGTACTTAGCTTTCAGATGTGCGACCAGTTCCTTACCTGCTTTCTTCTGGGCATCCGGCATCGTCCGCTCCACATCATAATCACCCTCAAAACAGATCCCTATAGAATCCGAATTTCCGCCAGATGCATGGGCGCCGACAGTGTTATCCGGCCAGCCTTCCCAGATCGTACCATCCTTTGTAATGTAATAATGGTATCTGATGCCGGCCCACCCATTATTTAAATGGCATGCATGACATTGATATACACTGAATTTCTCCGCATCCGCATGATGCAGAACAATACATCTGGTACTCTTCCTTACTGACAACGAATTTCTAAATTGTAAACTTGGTTTCTGAATATTCATATTCTTCTCCTTCCTGCCGGGCTCTTGCGCCGGCGCAAAAAGAGGACGCCGTTACACGTCCTCCTGATCTTCATCTATTGCAATCTTATCTTCTACCTGTGATTTGATATTTCTTACCAGCGGCTCCAGAAATCCTGGTATACTCACACCCATATCCTTAATATTCTCCAGAATACTGATAATCTCATTACAAATGATCCAAATCGCTACAATACAAGCTACAAGGAATGTAAACGGGAATGTATATCCAACTACATTTCCAGCATATGCTATAAGCTGGTCGATTACCGCACCGACAATCACCAGAAGCCACATACACACCTTCTTCATGATACCGCGAACGCTCTTATAGGAATTGATGTCCTGGCTTTGGTATGGTGATGCCATAAGGCCGGTCGCATAATCAATGATGTTACATGCCACCATAAGTATCACTGGAATCGCCAGCACCCCCAAAAGAGAAGATACAAACGCAAAAACCGCTGTAAAACCTGTTTTAATATATGTCGCATGTTCCATTTTCTTCATATACCTCACTCTCTTTCTAATGATTTCCCATAAAAATAAGACCGCTCTACGGTCTCGCCCTAATTTCTATCATCTCTTTTCTCCATCTCCTACTCTGCAAACTCTGGAACTTCCAGATCCACCAGAATTTCTCTTACTTGTGCCTGCAGTCTTTCCGGCACCTGGTCAAATGTCTTTTTCCCTTTTACAATAAGCGTTGCGTAAATAACTGCCATGGTCTCAACCTCCTTCCTAAAGATTTTTTGTAATATGAAAAACAGCAACCATCTAATCAACTGAATTTTCCTCCTGATCAGATAATTGCTGCACTTCCATGCCTTCGTACAATTCCGTCAATGCCATCTGCAGATCTGTGATCTGACTGGCTGCATCTTCTGATAATTCTTTTGCCGCCACTGCTGCAGCGTTCGCCGCTATGGCATCCGCTTCCGCCCTAGCTAACCGCTCCGCTGTCGTATCCTTCTCCTTTGTAAGAATCACTGTTTTAACCTTATCATTAAGCATCACACCACCATATACAGTCCAATCTGGTAGTTCTCCAAACTTCTCCCCGGCATCTGTCAGCAATTCAATATTTGAAATATTCCCAGGAACGGTAAATATCTTTTGTAATTTCTCTGCTGTCGGTGTTGTAAAGCCTATCTCCAGCCGTCCATCTGTTACATCTGCACGAGTCACTGGATAGATCGTGCCGTCTACGAGCTTAATTTGCATAATATCCTCTCTTTCTGGAGGGATCCTGAGTTAATTGGCAAGTTAAATAATGACCCTCGTGCAACTTTTGAAGTATTTCGCATTGTTGATGAAAATCAAACAGATCATTTCGGTGTTTTAAAGGAAAAATGGAAAATGATATGGGTAAATGGTGGTGGATATCGTTTTGTTACTACAGATTTCGGAAGAAATTACTCTTGGTGGTTATGCTGCGCGTATCCAGTAACCACATACGGAATAGCACTAAATTTGCCTTATGATGGGACGCCTAAATATTATAGGATTGTGAACAATTCTTGGCTTGATCCAATAACACTGGGATAAAACAACTTACATAGTATGGGCTTTTTGTTTGTTCAGCGATTATAAAATTTCTTTGTATTGCCAGGAATTATTGTCATTGGGTATTCCATGTATTTTAAAAACCCGTCCATCATCCGCATGTGAACCGCCTGGAATAAATAGTCCAGAACATGGATACGCATTTACACGCTTGAAAATTATCGCTGTACCTTCATGATCGGCGCCACTATGATACTCAAAAAAACTGTAATTAGCAGCTTGTTTTAAATCATTTAACATAGCAGTCAACCAAGCCGTCCCAAATAACGATACAAAAGATACCCATTGAGTTGTAGGGGTGTATTCCCGTTCAACACTCCAGTCTTTTGCATTTCCAAAGTAAACCCGCCGTATAACCTTTAATCCTTTATACTCATAAAAGGTCTGCATTGTGTTTGTACTTCCAACATATTGCACAACTAATATGAAAGCCGAGGTTAATGGACAATTTTTTACTGCTTGTGCTGTCGCATTACTTGCACATAAATAACTCCCAGGTGTAGTGAAGGAAACGTCTTTGAGATTATCGCTAGCGCTAATATTAATATATCCATCTGTAACAACAGCTTTTTTATTTATATCATTTTTTGTTACCATATTGCCAATTAACTCAGAATCCCTCCTATTCTCTTGATTATTGTTACATTTATAGATGCGCATAACAAAAACACCGGACATATGCCCAGTGAAAAAAGATCAATATTGCTGTGCGATCTATGCGCTTAAGTGCTTCTGATGATTATATTTCACTCCTGCCTGATCAACGTTACAGTAAATCATTGTGGTGTCCAGCTTAGCATGACCTAAAAACTGTGCTACCTCCTGAACCGGCATCCCTCTATTGAGGGCATTTGTTGCCGCCGTCCTCCTGAAGCGATGCGGATGCGCTTTTTCTACCCCTGCACGCTTTCCTGTTCGTCGAATAATATCTTCTATCCCCTCCTTTGTTAAGCGCTCATGTGGATTTCTAAGAGATACAAACAACGCCATATTGTTATCTGTTCGACTTTCCAAATACTCCCTCAGATACATATTTGATCTGTCATTAAGGTATACAATCCTTTCTTTACTTCCCTTTCCAAACACAATAAGATCCTTACTCGACCATCTAACATCCTCCCGGTTAAGTGATGCCAGTTCAGATACTCTAACTGCCGTACTATACAGGAATTCCATCATAGCTTTATCCCTGATACTTTCGCAATTGCGCAACAGCAACTCCCGCTCTTCGTCAGAAAAAGGCTTTTTAATCTTCTTTTCCACCTTGATGTCTTCAACTAATGTCATTGGATTCTTCCCGATCCGATCACGGTCTCGGAGCCAAACAAAGAACCCATTATATACTGTCCTGACATTTTTAAGTGTCTGGTTAGATACCTGTCGGATGGTCTTATATGCCCTCAGATAACCAGAAATATCTCCAGCCGTAATATCTCCAACTGCTTTATTCGTGTATGCCAAGAGTCTTCGCAGTTCATATTGATACCGCTCCAGAATCTTCGGTGATAATCCTTCAAGAGCCTTGGACATACAGTATTCCTCCAGATCTATCGCCCAACTCTGGTCCACTGTACGCAATTCCTGTTTGTCCTGAATGATCTCACAACCATCAAACACCATCCACAGCACAGTCTGCAGCTCTTTTAACTGCATTTCGTCTAAGATTCCTTGCGCCTTTCGTAATACTTCCATAATCTTTTGTTCCATACTATAACACCTGCCTTTTCTTTTTATCTTACCAAATTTCATACCTAAGTCTTCATTTTTATCACATCCTTTCTACATTAATTGGCAATATAGTGACTAGATTTGCAAAAGAATACATTCATTTCAATACCATAAACGATTTTCCGGAAATCGGATCCGCCTTTGGAGTAAATATTCGAGATTTGGTGCTTTACGAAGGATTTGTTATACCAAGCTACAGCAGATGTATTTTTATCAATTATGGAACATCGCGTGATGCCGCCATTATAGCAATAAGTTCAGGAGGAACAGTATATACTGCATTTCGTAATAATGATGTATGGATAAACGGAGATACTTGTGTAAAAGGATTAAAGTTTGAGTTTGTGGGTTGTGTGGTAAATTGAATTTCGGGTAGCGTGGTTGAAATTCCGGGATCTCCACCGTCTTCGGATTATATTCCAGTTATAACAGGGCACCAAAACACATTAGTGGCAAATGATAATGTATATTGGCAAGATAACCAAAAGAAATGGTTTTTTTATACAAATGTTTCACAAACTGTCTGGCTAAGATTTTACAAGTATCCGGTATAACACCAGCATCTTAGACTAAAGAGTATCAATTGCGTTTAGCTCTATCGTTTTCCATTTGTTTTTATTCCATGTATTTGCCGACCCAGACTTCACCAATATTTGTGAATTATCATATGGAAATAAAACCATTGTTAAGGTTTCGGATAAATTACTCCTTAAGACTAAAGCATTCCCATAGAGCATATTCACAGGGCTTCCAATAATTTCTGTTTTTTCATTTATTTTATAAAGCCCCGGAGCAATAGCCGAGTTCCCAAAATCAAAAACACTTGCGATATAGGATTTTAAAACATTTGTATTATTCAAATTGCCATTTAACTCATTAAGCCACTCAACCAGCGTCTTCCCATCCATTGCAAAACCTGGCTCTGTGATGTTCCGATTCGCTACAAGCCGACTAAAGTCAAATTTCTTTTCATCCAAATATTTCCCCACCGCAGCATCAAGTACCGCCTGCCCTGCGACTGACTGCGTTACCCCATTTACCACATTCATATATGCTGCCTGCTTAAAATCAGAAAACCATTTTCGGATCTTTCCCAATCCCTTCGGAATCGTATCCCCAGATTCTATGTTCTCCCGTTCTTGCGCCTCTTCAAATGCGATCGGGACAGTATCTATATTCTCTATATCCCCTGTCTCTCCCTTTTCCGCAATACATTGCCAGTATTCATTTCCCTCACGTATTGGCACTGTTTCTTCAGATGCCGTATGTGTCCGCTTACATCCGTATGTACTGCCCTGATATGTGACCAGATCAATATAGGACGTATCGTTAACATACTCCGTCCCATCCTCCCAGGCGCCTGCCATGCGCATGGACACACCCTGGTATCCTCTAGGTATCTTCAGATCTATAACCGCATCCTTTCCCGTACCAGAATTATTGGCTGAAGCTTCTGAACCAGGCTCACCGGTTGTCACTTCCCCGATCTGAATAGTACCGGTAAAGTCTCCCCGATCTGCTTTGGTCTGGATATCCTGCGCTGCTGTGTTGGCATTTCGCGCCGCTGTTTCAGCATTGCCAATCGCAGTATTCGCATCACGTGCAGCACCCTCAGCAGACAATGCTGACCGCTCTGCTGCCGTTTTTGCATCTATGGATTCCCTATTTACTTTTTCTGCAAGGGAAATCATGCTCCCCCTGACCTCTTCTCCATATACCGCATCCTGAAAATCCTGTATTTCCTTTCTAATGTCCGCCATTCTCCCCACCTTCCTTACATGCTTTTTCCCATGCCTCCCGATTCTCTGAATATTCCTTTCTGGCTACATTACTGATTCCGGCCAACATCTCACCCAGAATCATTTCCAAAAGAAAAGGTGGCAGCTCCGATCCTGCTACCACCTGATTCAGGCCCTTCCTGAAATCATCAATTTTAACCGTCACTGGTTTCACCGAGGTTGTTATCTCCTTATTCTGCGTTTTTTCCATAAAGTCCTCCCACAACTACAATATCACTATATTCTGCGTCTTTAGGCTCAGGTCCTTCCTTAAAAATATAGGAAATAGCTTCTTTTTCCATGACACTTTCTGGTTCCTGCTTTCCGTTTGATACCATCCTAACACCTCCTATGTCCTGGGTCCTGCTGCGATCAACCCATTCTTCACCGTCAAATTAACATATGTATAAGATCCGTCATCATTTATGTGCATTACAACAGGAAATGATCCGCTATACAACCGTTTGCCATCTGTACTGATACTCTCCAGATCTACATTTTTCAAAGTATGGTAGTGCATATCAATGTCACATCCCGCATGGAGTGTATCCGCATCAAAGTTATTATGATATTTTGCACAATACAACCACTTTGTATTATAAGTAGAAGAGCTGGCGCTATCTTTCGCAGCCCAGGACATATAAGCTGCTTCATACTCTAAGTCAAACGTCAACCCTTTTTTTGATGCATCATCTTTAAACTTGTTTGTACCTATCTTCCCGATATAATACCCATCCCTGTAGAAATGATTGCCGTTCTGGTTAAATGCCGCCCGTTTTTTGCTGTTTTCCACACCATTATCATAAATAGCGATCTCCCCCGGATTGATCTGTACATACTTGCTTGAATAATTGAACCCATAGATAATTTTGTCCCAATACTGCTGTACATAGGTTCCAAAACCATCCTTGGAGACTTTGGTCTCTATCAGTTCTTCAGTAATCCTCAAAGCGGCCGCAAGTTCAACTTCAACCCCTTTCGCCCTGGTTACCTCTGCTTCGATCTTTCCGGCAGCAACATTAAATTTAGACACGATCTCATCCTCCACAGACTGTCGGTATTCAACTGACAGCTTCTCTGCCGTAATGGATCCGGCCTTGATAAACTCTCCCAGAAGAACGCCGTCAATCGTCCATGCATTCTTATAGGGACCGTTAAAACCTTCCCGGGAAAAGCCGATACCATTCATGTTGATCTGCATCACAAGAGTTGCATCCTCTTTGTTCGGCGCGTTCATATACAGATCTCGAAGCCAGCGCCCGTTTTCGTCATATTCTGTAACCTTATATCCGCCCTTGGATCCGGTCATCATGGCTGTTGCATTATCGATCGCGGACTGCATCCAGGAAGTTGTCTGGCGGATACTATCTAATTCTTGCTTCACAACCTGGAGATTGCCTTTGTTTTGACTCGTATAACTCAGCTTCATGCTATTGCCAAGCCGCAGTTTATCACTGGCCGGATCAAGCAGATGCAGCTCCATGGATTGTACCGGGAACGTTCTATCCATTCCATGAGGGCGGGAATATACCGGAATAAAATCTCCCAATTCAAAACTTTCCATACCTGCATCCAACACAGACAAGTCCGCTGCAGTCAAATTCAGTACCATAGTCTCATACTGGGCATCTTTAAGCCATTCCTCTGCTTTTTTCTTAAGATTGACAGGCAGCGTCACATCATCCCATGACACCACACACCGGTTCCATCCATAGACAGATACCGCATCCGGGCTGTACACATAATCCTTTCCTCCATTTACAGATGTGATATCCACATAAGCCTCCAGACCCTCGATCGGACTTTCTTCCAATCTCGCCCCCTTCGGTATCACACATGTATACAGATCGCTTGCAGAAACATTTTCCGCATAATCCAGAAGATTATCGCCAAATTCAATCGGCTGTTCACAGATCTTGCCATATTCATTCAGCGTGATCATATCCAGATACCTCTTCCCGTCTGCTTTTCGGATCCGCAGATATCCATTCAATCTTTCACACAATTTCTCCCGTATGGCATCCAATGTAGTCTCCTGATTTGTAAACCGGTACAGGCTGTCATTACTATCGTGGACCGTGACAAACCCAACATAGAACTTCTTCTTATCCTCCACCTGACTGTTATGAATATTCAGCCAAGTTTCCAAAAGCTGTCTGGACGTATAATTCTGGTATTTCGCCATGGGCTGAATACTGTCAAAAAGAAAAGCCAGTTCACCGACCGCATAAACCTGTTTTGTACCATAAAAATCCTTCGCAGACTCCCTGACTTCACCATAAAAGATTTCTTTTCCGTTCTTTAGGACCTGAACCATAGAAATACGGTTCCTGATATTCCCATACTCCGGGTTCAGCACAGGAACATTGCATGTAAACGTGCCCGAATCATTCAACTGCAGGCAGACTTCTGCATCAGACACAGTATATTCTTCATCACCCGGATAATACAGATCCCTCCCATCGATCAATACCTGATACATTACAGATATCGCCCCCTATACTCTACAGATAATTTCCCTGTTCCAGAAAACGCCAGAGTTACATCTTCTTTTCCAACCCGCACAGCCGGAAAACGATTCCTGCCTACTTTTAATGTGTAGGTCCTTCCTTCATGCGACAGCTTCAAGTTTTCCGCTTCTGACACGACAAATACAGGCGGATTATCTATACCCGCTCCCAGTATGGTAACGGTACGGTTTGTATTAGATATCACCTGATCACTTAAACTTCGGATCACTCCCGTACAAAAATTAAACGAATCCCACTTCCATGGCTCGTTGCTTGCAACATGGTCATATTTGAAAGGTTCTGCCGTTCCCGAAAGTGTGATCGTTCCAAACACTGGGTTCGTTTTCTGTCCATCCAGACTTAACCGTGCCATATAGTAGTGATCAGGTTCGTCATCCAATACCATTTTTACTTTTTTGCCGTGTATCTCTTTGGCAAACTCAGAATATTTTAAAAACCATACTTTGTAATCCTCATCCATCAGATCAAAGACAAGCTCTACACCATCACGGTCATTGTAAGCAGGACGTCCATTCATCTCGGTCAGATCAATGGTTCCGTCCCCGCCCGGGATATCTATAAGCTGTGGTTTGGGCTCTGGCATCGGAATATAGATGCTCACCAGATTTAATCCCCAGTCTCTCCAAGTATGAATCCGATCATCAAACGTTACACCACAATTCATCATGTTTTCCTCCTGTTAATTTTACCAAGCTCATCGTCAACGACTGGAGCTATAATCTTGCCCACTGGTTTCTTATCCAAATAAACCCCCATACCTTCCATTGTTTCTGCGATCTCCTTGATTGTAAGTCTTGAAATATCACTTAAAAGGCTACGCATATCTTCCTTCGTAACAGATGTATTTTGATTCCTGTCACCCTTCAACTTTTCATATGCCGCTACAGAAGCCGTAACTTTTTCTGCGACCTTCTCATTCCGGTCTTCCACAGCCATATGAACCCTCGCCATAGTTCCGGGAATATCGATATTATTTAACCTATCAGATATCATATCGGTATCAATTGCATCCAATGTATTCTTAGACAATTCTTCTGCTGCAGAAACCGCAGTTTTAGCGTTCTCTTCAATTCCAAGCCCAAAACCAAGATCAAAGTTTTTACCTGATTTCTTTGTTTTCCTTGACGGCGAGCGTTCGGCCAAGTTCCTTTTTAAGGCGTTATATGCTGATATTGCAAGATTCGCTGCCGCATTGGCAGCCCTTCCGATCCACTGTCCAATACCATTTACAAAACCTGCACCAAAATTAGAACCTGAATCATATCCTGTTCTTGAACCCGCGCCGGATTCTGCATTATTGGAAAGATTGCGTCCTTGTGCATTCGCATTTCCCGCCTGGCTTCCCACACCATTGGCATACTGACTCCCAAACTTAGATCCTGTACTGGATGGATTTACACTTCCCGCACCTGAATCAGCGGAATTCGCAATATTTGTTCCATAACCACGTAATAATCCCGCTGTCGAAGAAACGCCGTTTCCTAACATAGTACCGAATTTATTTCCTGTGCCTGTCGGATTCACTGAGCCCGCTCCTGCATTCGCTGAGTTAGAGATATTTAGCCCCATCTGCTGCAAATGGCCAGCCGTAGAAGCTACTCCGCTTCCAAGCATCGTTCCAAATTTTGAACCTGTACCAGTTGGATTTACTGACCCAGCCCCGGCATTGGCAGCGTCTGCATTGGCCTGCCCCGCGCTTCTGGAGTTTCCTTGCCGGGATGTTACGCCAATTCCGAAGAACGACATAAAATTAGCGCCAATATTTTGTAAGGTTGCCCCAACATTGGACTCCGTAAATTTCCCAAGGAACGTGGTGATAAATTCTCCCGCCTTTGATAATACACCTTCCTTCCCCACATCCACTCCAATTGCTGCACCCTCCATAGCCAGACGGAAGATCTCCTCCGTAGCCTTAGACGGCGAATGCTCCTCCAACGCCGCCCTAAGAGCATCCAGAAAAGAGAGCCCCTCTTCCTCTGCCTTCTTCGATATCTGGTCAAAACCATCCATTTCTATCATAGCGCCTTTGACCGCATCCGAAAGAGCCTGCCGCGTTCCTTCCGGAAGATCGGCAAGCCCTGACAAAAATGCCTAATTAGAAGCTATGGACTCCTCGCTTAATTTCCCATCAAAATCAGCCTGCGCAAGGGCGGCAACCATGGCCGCAGCGCCATCCGTGCCAATCTCTTTGACTGCAGTTTTAATTCCCCCAGGCAGCTTCTGAAACTCAGATACCGCTTTAGCTGCTGCATCTGCCGCATCATCTCCAAAAGCCTGGTACATCTGACCGCCCTCTTCCACCAATACAGACAGGGCGCTGGTTGTCTCTTGTGCCTGGGCTATCATTTCATCTCGCGCTGTCTGAGAAGAAGCCAGCATTTCCTTCGTATACTCCTGATACCCGCTTACCAGAGAATTCATTGCAGATTCAATCTCTTCCACAGTTCCACTCTGCATCGCTTCCACAAGAGCATCATAATTATTGACCTCAGCAGACAGTTCATTCAAAGATGTTCTTGCACCGTCCACGGCTTCTGATGCTTCATCAAATGCAGTCTGCGCTTCTTTTACCGCATTCTTTGCCTCTATCATAGCCGCCATGGCCTTCGGACTGGTATCATTACCGTATTGGTCCGTTACCTCATTCAGATTGCGCTGCGCTTCTGCAAGGGCATCCTCTTTCTCCTTTGCAACTGCCACTGCATCCTTATAAGCAAGCAACGCCTCCTGGCTGTTCTTATACGCAACTGCCATTTCCTCCTGAAGAGCCGAACACAATGCCTCCGCCTTCTTCTTTGCAATCACCTCATCCAGGGCAGCTACCGTCTCCTGATAATTCTGGATCACACCGTCCGTCAGTGCGATCTCCGTTCCCAAAGCATCCGACAACTCCCCGGTGATCACCCTCGCCCGCTCCTCATAACCAGCCTTAACCCTGCCGTTTTCATCCGTGATGGACTGTAACTCCGATAGCAAGGACCGATAACCGTCATACTCCAGATCAATCGCCTGTACTGACTTCTCCCTCGCTGCCCTCTGGCTGTTCAAAGAATCCGTCAGCTCATTGCAGGAATCCACAAGCTTCCGCTCACTGTCCGATAACTCATACGACTTATCCTTCGCATCATCAGCAATCACCGAATAAGTCACCAGCCCCGCAGCCAGAGCCGCAACCGCAGCCACGGCAAGCCCCACCGGATTCGCAGCCACCACCGCACTAAATGCGGCATACGCCGCCGACAGCTTCTTAACCGCACCCGCCACAGACGCAGCCACGGCATAAGCCTTCACCGCAGCTACACCGGCAGCCAGAAGCGGTAACACCACATCCAGATTTTCAGCCAGAAGTTTAAAAGCCCTGACAGCCAGAGGGAGTACAGCCTTCCCCAGGTTCAGACCAGCACTTGCAATGTTCCTAAGCGGAGGCACAATCTTCCCCGCCGACTTACTGCTTCCCTCCGCCTCATCCGCAAATTCACGGAACAACTTCCCCGCTTCCGACACCACACCCTTCAAACCGCCCGAATCAAACGCTTTTGACAGCCGGTTGACACCTTCCGTTCCGGCGTCGACAGCCTTCCTAAGCGGAACCTGCATCTTCTCATAGACCTTGATCCCAAAACCTTCCGCCGCAGATCCAAGGATCGTAAGGCTCCCCTTCAGATTATTCTGCATGGTTTCCGCCATGCCCTTCGCCGCACCGTCACAACTATAGATTGACGTCTGCAGTTTACGAAAATCCCCGTCCGATGCATTCACAATGGCAAGCAGCCCAGACATCGCCTCCTGCCCGCCGATCGTAGCCGCCATATTCGTTTTTTCCGCTTCACTCAAGCCCGCAAAACCACTTCGCAGATCCCCCATGATCTCATTTAAAGATTTCATAGAGCCGTCACTGTTCGTGATCGAGATCCCCAGCTCATCCATCGCAATTGCCACTTCATCCGTCGGCTTGGCAAGCCTCGTCATAATAGAACGAAGAGACGTCCCCGCCTGCCCGGCCTTGATCC
>OFGE01001752.1_pt1 | contig 17929 bp, 15 predicted proteins | sample 1521681 | NCBI WGS metagenome assembly OFGE01 (sample SAMEA3504093, study PRJEB24116) | mouse gut metagenome | biome: mouse gut; feature: mouse-associated habitat; material: faeces | place: Denmark | collected 2011
TGCCTGCCCTCATGCCTTAAATTTGCAACCGTTGATTTTGCCTGCCACTTTCTTGTTTCTTCCTGTAGTACCGTCAGTTCCCATACTTTTCCCTCTGCCTTTTTAATCAATTCAGGAACGCTGCCCTGTAATGCAAATTTTCCTTTTTTCATAAGCAGGACCTCATCTGCTATTGCCTCAATATCAGAAACAATGTGTGTAGACAAAATAACGATTCTATCTTCGGCATAATCAGAAAGCAGATTGCGGAAACGCACTCTCTCTTTTGGATCTAATCCGGCTGTTGGCTCATCCAAAATCAGAATTTCCGGATTATTAAGTAATGCCTGTGCAATTCCTACCCTCTGCTTCATGCCACCGGAAAAAGTCTTTACTTTCTTATTAGCAACATTGTCTAAGCCCACTTCTTCCAATAATTCTACTGCCCGTTTTTTGGCAATGTTCTTTGGTATCCCCTTAAGAGCAGAAATATACATCAAAAATTCCATCGCGGTATAGCCCGGATAATATCCAAAATCTTGTGGAAGATACCCTAATACATTTCTATAATCCGCCCCCATTTCAATGATATCTTTCCCATTCAGGAATACCTCGCCGGAAGTTGAATCCAAAATAGCACACAGCATTCGCATCAGTGTTGTCTTTCCCGCTCCATTGGCTCCCAAAAGTCCATAGACTCCCGGTTTTAGGGCTGCACTGACGCAATCTACTGCTATTTTATTTTTATAATGCTTTGTCAAACGGTCAATTGATAATTCCATATATTTTCCCTTCCTTTCTCATTTCCTCAATGAAATATATTTCTTTTATAAAAAACAATGCAAAAACAAAAAAAGCAATGAACCATATTCCTATGGCAGATGTTTCGTATAACTCTGGCAGCTCTTTCGCTAATATTCCCCAAAACAAGCACAAGCTTAAAATTGCAGCTGCACAAGTGGCTATATTTTTCTTCCTGTGCAATCTGATAAAACGCAGCATGGCGGTCATACAGATGAGATATGGCACCAGACAATACAAAATTAATTGCTCAATATTCTCATAAGAATTTAATAAATATATTTCAAAATATAAAAGCAATGTCATACATATCAGATTTGCGGCTCCGGCTAGTATCAGCTTCGCCAATAATAATTGTGCTCCTGAAGCTCTTGTCACTGCTTCTACTTCACCCATTCCGCAAAACTGACTACGGAACAATACCAGCATGACAGCCAGTACAAATAATGGCATAAAAACAGGTATATAAGCTGGAATATCAGCTATTGTCCCAATTAACATACAGACAATAAACAATGTCACAGCCTGTAATCCAAATATGGTTAACCCTTCAAATCGAAAAACATCTGATAAAAAGCTCCAAAACCCTGTTCTTTCCTCTTGGAATTTTCGCCGTTTCTTTACAATTTCAGTACATAACTGAATCGTTTCTTCCAGTCTTATGGGCTGTATTTTTTGTTCTAAAGAATTTTGAAGATATTCTTCCAATTTTCTATCTCTCATAATCCTGCCTCTTTCTCATAATCTTTAAAGCCTTTCTAACTCTGCTTTGCGCTGTACGCATATTGCACCCCATTATGTTTGCAATCTCTTTAAATCTTAGCTGCTCGCCAAACCGTAAGATAATTGCTTCTCTTTGTTCTGATGATAAAACACTCATAAGACGTTTAATGTCTTCCCTGTTTTCTATTTGAAGAATTTCATTGCGTTCGCTAACGATACTTTCTTCATTCTCCAGCGAATAAACTTTCATTTTTCTGTTTTCATCAATACACAGATGCTTCGCAATCGTATATAAGTATAATCTAAAGCTTTTCTGAGGAGAACCTCGTTTACCAGTGTCATATTGCGGTATATTCATAAATAACTTCAAAAAGGTTTCCTGCGTTAAATCTTCCGCTTTTTCCAGGCTAGAACAATGCCATGTACAATAGCGTAAAATGGAGGAGTAATAGCGCTTAATCAACTCTTCCGCGGCATTATCATTTCCAAGTTTTATCTGCTCAACTAATTCTTCATCATTCACTTCCTCCCAATTCCTCCTTTAATATTTTGCACCTATATATAATAACGAATTAATTATTAAAATGATTATTAATATTTATTATTTTATTTTTCTTACGCCATTTTACAATTTTTTAATAATTTGATTGTTCCAGACACCCATAATTAAGAAAGCTTAATTGGTTCTACTAATTTTTTTGTTTAGAAGATTAATCCCGAAGTGGCAAATAGTATTTTGGCGGAAATTTTTAACTTTTTAGTATCAAATATTGTATCCTATAGCAAAATTTGCACCCTTTGAATTAGAAAAAATAGTATTTTTAAGGATTTGGACAAGATTATCTATCCATTAAAAAAGTTGTAAAGTGGTGTTTTTTAGTAAAAACACTAGGATACTAGAATAAAAACTATAAATTGATTCTTATTCCAGTATCCTTAATTAATCTTTTATAGCATACTTGCATATCCCATAAAAGTATTCATAAACGGGCAGCTTTGTTAATTATTCTTACTTATACTGGCAGTCGAAAAAACTAATCACTCAGTATATTATGATGCGCACAACCGCATAAAGAAATATGCCGCTCTGTGCTACGTTGACACGATACTCATGGCAGATTTCATCTGCCGTGAATACATGTTTATACATTAAGCATTATGTGCTTCCATATAATTCGCATTGTAATTCGGGGTATCTTCGCCATCACCACAACTGCATGAACAATTAGGTGTCCAAGGAACCCAGGTACCATCTTTTGAATCTTCACTTCCGCTTGAGCAAAAGCAATGACAACCAAAATTGACCATAGTCTCAGGTGATAAAGGTGTTTTGTTTAATGGATTTACAATTTTCATGTTTTTTCCTCCTATTCTGTTTAAACTGCCCGATTATAACTAAGAAATTTTAATTTTATCAATTTTATGTATTAAATCCATATTTTCTTCAACTGCTTCATAATATTTAATCAGCCAGCTTTTAAGTCTCTCCCTTGTGTCATCACAATAGCCGCATTTCTCACCGATGTTTATTCCTTCTTCATCATAACATTGTGCATAACATATATCGCATAATCGTAATGCCCAGCACTTTGAACAATATTTTATTGACTCGCAGTCATACTTCTTAAGATAATATTTTTCTATAGCATACACATCTATACCCTGATCAACATTCCCGATACTCGGAGAGTTTCCAACTCGCTCACATACTTTATATGTTCCATCAGTACATACATAAAGTCTGCGCTGACCTGGTATACAACACCCATTACGATAACTGATTCCTATAGGTGTATCATATACCGGTCTGTTATGTATCTTTATTAATGATGCCTCTAAAATGTTTGAATATAAATTTAATTTATTGCTAATAAAATCTTTTCCCTCCGATTTCTTTTCTGCCCATTCATACCAATTTGTATCAGTAATATAGGAATCTCCTTTTTCCTGCAAATTGATATAATAGCTTTTGGGAACAGTTCCCTTACTTGGATATGAGGCTCGAACCTCCGTACCTAAAGGTAAAAATTCCAAATTTGAAAAGAAATCACTAATCTGATTGAATTTTTCTTCTTTGTATGGCGGCATTAATACCACGTTAAACATTAAAGATATTTTCCCATATTTTTTAGCAGCTTTCGCAATTAATTTCAATCCACGATACGCATCATCAAAAGTTGGTCTATCATTGCTGTACACTCTTGCCATATTATGAATGTGCGCCGGTCCATCCATACTAAGAACAATACTAAGATTTGGCACATTGCCTAAATACTCTGCCATTTCCTCTGTCATGAGAGTCAAGTTTGTTGTAAATGAAAAACCCAAATTACAATCAACAAAACTTTCTAAAGCATAATCTATGCATTGCTTCATAACCTCAAAATTTAATAAAGGTTCACCACCATAAAACGTAATAGACAAATGCTCAGAGTGTCTATGCTGATATGCATAATCCATAGCTTTCTTAGCTGTTTTAAACGAAATATCATTGGTATTAAAATTCCTGTTCCCCTCATAATATTCATTATAAATGCAATATTTACATCGCAAATTACATCTTCCTGTTAATTCGATTATGAGTTGCTCGATTTTCATTGTTTCTTCTTTATAATAATCATTGATTTGAACAAACTGTTTTAATACCGGATTATCAAGCAGATGCTCTGAATTAATAACTCCTAATAACTGCTCTTGTTTGCCAAACATTGTAATCATTTGATCTATTTGTTCAGGACTTGTCCCCGGATCAAACAACGCATTAAATATTTTCTTTTCCTCGGCTTCCAGCTCCACCACCTTGCTAGTACCAGTATCATAAAAATAATCTTTCTTTTTTGTAGAGAATGGTATTCCCATCCTCTGTATTTCTCCCGTTTCTTTTAACTTTAAAATGTCCATCCAGTTTCTTTGACTCATTTTCTTACCCTCTTTCCTTATATTCATTCATTTTATTAAGATTTTCTAATTGCTCCGAATATAGTTGAAAATACCTCCCTCGTTTTTCTATTAATTCATTATGAGAACCCTGTTCTATTACACGCCCATTATCTATAACAATAACCACATCAGCCATAGATATACTAGAGAAATGATGCGTAATAAAAATATTCAGTTTTTCTTTACTCATTTGTTTTATATTTTTTACAATACAATTTTCAGCTTCAATATCAATTGAAGAAAACGGCTCGTCTAAAATCATAATAGTTGGTTTTCTATAGTAACATCTTGCCATTGCTATTTTTTGCCATTGCCCTTGTGAAATATCTATCCCATTATTCCACTCTCGCATTAAAACAGTCTTTATTCCTTCTGGTAATTTTTTTACTAAATCCTCCAAACATGCAAATCTAATAGCCTCTAACACACAGTCTATGTCAGACTCTTTTAACTCTGTAGAAATATTTTCCTCTATTGTAAATGGATATTTTATAAAGTCTTGAAATATAGCACCTATCTGCAAATAATAATCCGATTTATTAATCCGTTTTAAATTTATACCATTTATTAATATTTCCCCCTCATCCGGTTCATATAAACCAAGCAATAATTTTAATAATGTAGTTTTACCAGCACCATTAAATCCAACGATTGAATACGTTTTTCCTTTTTCAAAAACAAACGATATATTTTTAAGAGCCTGTTTGTTCTGCCCCAAGTACGAGAATGATACATTTCTAAACTCAATTTTTTGGAATGGCAAATTTATCTTCTCATTGCTCAGAATATTTTCAACCTCCATATCATCTACACGCTTCAATACTTGCAAATACAAAATGTTTTCATGTAATTTTGCCAGTTGACTCAAAAACACTATTAATGAATTTTTCAAACTCTCATTAGAATTAAAAAGTAAAACAATTAATCCAACTGCTCTTTTTCGTTCCAAAGAATCCATCAGTATCCAAGCTTTAATAACTAAATTAAATACTTCTTCAAAAAAATGTGCTAACGTTTTCCTTCTCAATATAATTTTTCTTGCAGTGCTGTCTTCCCAAATGAATTTATTAAAACAAAACTTAATATATTCCAGTACTTTATTTCCCATATTATAGAGCTTTGTTTCCTTTATATATTCATTTCTTACGAGCAAACTCTTTAAATAGTCGATATGTCTTAGTTTTCCTATCCTATTATTCAATGTGATAAACCAATATTTATTTGCTTTTAATGCTACATATAAAGACGGCGCAGCTCCAAATACAGCTATAATAATAATTTTCCAATTAAAACTTGCTAATATAAGAACAAAACTTACAATTTGCACAATATAGAATATCAATTCTGTACTTGCATCCAACAATCCCATACAATTCTGTGTCGTATGTGTAATTGCTATTTTTATATCATTATAAGTTGATGACTCATCATACCTTTCCATTGATAATTTAAAGGATTTGTTTAGCACCCTTTCTGTAATAAAAAGATTCATCTGATCACTAAAAACCTGTTTAGTATATTGAAGAAAAATATCAAAAATATAACCTAAAAGTGGTAATGCGGACAACATAATCAAATAATCCCACCCCATACTCCCAATTGATTCTACATTTCCCAACACTTCTACAAGCCAATTTAAAAAGTTTTCCCAAATTAGGGCATTTACAGGAGAAATGATTCCCCCAAAGATACTCAACCCAAACAATAGTAAGTATTTGCTTTTTGAAGTTTTTAACATAAGTTCATTGCCATAAAAAAATAATTTTACAGAGCTCTTTATATTTATCTTTTTTTCCATACAGTCAGTTCACCCACTTACGTTATTACAATTTTGGTGTTATTTTTCAGACTCTCCTGCATTTCGGCTGACATACTATTTTCTATCATATCAAGTAAATTAATTTCTTTTTTTACATCAATAAAAGAAATTTCATAAAGTAATTTTTTTAGAATAATATTAATAATGTCAATATTACTGCTCTCATTCTCTTTGCTGACCAATACCAGATGATGATATAAGTTTTCTTTTTCAGTTTTATAAGAATACTTTTTCCCCCACTCTGAACTATTTTTTAATTCTCTGATAATTTCCGGCAATGCATCAAACAAAACATTTTTCATATTGATCAATAAATATCTTTCTGTATATGAAAAGAACTTTTCTGTAACTTCTACTTGATCTGAAAATCTGATTAAATATCTTTCAATATAATATTCATCCGAAATCAACTGTAGATACTGTTCCTTTTCCGATACTTGAAATAAGGGAGCATAAATTTCTAAATCGCATCTGCATTTTATGTCTTTACACATATATAAAAGCTCTACTGTTTGTTCTTTTTTTTGCTCGTATTTATTCATATTATGCTTTACACAAATACTTTGCATGGAATCATATACGAAATCCTCCAGCGAGAAAAAGAACATTCTTTTTTCATTTATAATGCACTCCAGCCAATTCTCCATTTCCTGTGTGGTAATTTTTTTGATATCATCTATATTACCTGCTGCAAAATTCTTGATTCTATTTTCCGTGATAAATTTTACCTTTTTCTCATTACTTGCAATTTTATCTTTTAAATTCTCACATTCACAAATAACTTGATGTTTTGCTATTTCAACCTTGTCTGTTGTTATTACACTTTTATCTTCTATTTTATTTCTTATTTTTTTTAAACTACTTTTGTTTCGAGAAGTAAAATATAAAAATATATGATCTATACATGTATACCCAAATGTGCTATAACTTTCATCCTCATCTTCATTTTCAAAACAAGGCAGCAATAACATATGCTCTCCAACATGAGCAAGCCCATGTATACTTTCTTCCTTTTCTGAACCTCCAATAATAATACCTATTAAATGTTTATAATTCTTGTCATCTATATATTGATACATTATTACATCCCACCATTTATATATTGTTTGCGTTCTTAATTGATATCAGCTTATCATACATTCGACTATATTATTCCTTTATGTAATTTTTTCGACTATTCATGTAATTATTTCTTATATATTTTACTTGCACAAAAATAAGGCACAGCACATTTACTATCATGCCATGCCTTATCATTCATATTATTTCTGCATTATTACAATCAATCCCATCGAAACTCTTATTTGTTATATTCAGTACATTCTAATCAATCTATTCCCTTATCTTGACGATAATGAAACGAAAAAACTCTCGTAATCCATCTTACAAAAATATTGAATTAAACTACTTTCCCTCACAAAAAGCACTCTCTTCATATACTCACATCTCCCTCTGCTGATTTTTGGTAAATTTGTCGTGCCCCTGTCCTGCCACCTGTGCCTTTTTCTCAGCAAGACAGGCTTTTAAGGACATTTTTTCGGTAGGCTTATCTTGTATTTTTTTATTTTTCTCCTTTTGTGCTTTCTCCCCTGCACCATTATTCAGGACATTATCCACCATGTTATAATTCTGTTCTTCCATTTCCTCAATCTTCGCAAGCGGCTTGTATTCTGCAAGCTTTTCAAGCAGCTCATTTGCCAACAGTAATTCCTCTGGTGAATTTTCCGTAGCAATGACCTCATTCAGCCATTCCGTCAGATGTTCCACATCTCCCTGCCCGATCATTTCTGAAATTTCCGATACATTTTCGGTCATGGTCTGATTATTGTCATGATAGACATTCATATCATAAATATAAATAAAACGGTCTATCTCCACCGCAAGCTGTTCTGCAGGTGTCAAATTCGGCATACGCTTTTCCCATAGTTTAGCCTCCAAAGCCTCACTTATATCGCCCTCTATCTTCATATCGGGCAGTTTTGCCATCAGTTCTGCAATCACTTCCATTGCCTGCGGATTTCCTTTTATTTCGGGGATATAATCCAAAACATCAAGTTCGAACCTGTTTCCGGTTAAAATATCCGTAACGACATCCTCATATGATTCTGTTCCCGGCGTATGGATATTGATACCGATTGCAGGAATACCATTCATACGCTCCGGCGGTATCTGTTTCCATATCGCAATAGCTTCATCCACCGTCGCAATATTCTCATGGAACTCTCCAAAATTATGAAACTCTCCGCACTCTGCCACGGTCAGCGTTACTTCCGTTTTCGGCTCTGTTTTCTGCGGGAACAGTGTTTCCATCAGTCCTTTCGTTTCAAAATGCTCCCCGTCCGATATGGTAATCGCATCCTTATCCGCGTCAAATTCCAAGGAAAACGACAGCCTATCCCCCTGCTGAATGTACGCATAATCCGCCTCTGATATCGGTTTCCCATACTGCCCCATTTCCACAAAAGGTTTATCACATTCCGCATAGGCTTTACATAGTGCCTCCGCATCAAGACCACTGGTATTCTCATAAAAGCGCTGTTCATCGTACATCTTCATATAGAAAATGCTTTTTGGCTCCTGCTCTCTTGCTTCACGCACGCCAGCAAGATATTCCTCTACCTGCGGGAGATAGCTTTCCAAAGTTCCTGTCTGTTGCGGCGTAATCGGATTGATGTCAACTTTTACATCTCCTATATACATTCCGTCATCATTATTAAAAGCGTTAAACAAATCGTCCTCCCGCTCATTCGTGGAAAGCTCCACTACCACGGCAAGGTCTGAACCGTTCCTTTCAAGTCCCCTGCATCTGCTCCCTGATATGGCAACATCCACGACTGTCGCAACAATAGCATAATCATCAATCTTTGCCTGCACATGGCATTTTACGGTATCCTCAATCTCTGATGGGTTCATTTCACATATTTCATGAAAAAATTCGTTTGTCTTTTCCTTAAAATTTTCCACGATATTCCCCTGCAAAATCTCTGGCGCGATATGACCATCCGCTTTCTTGCGTATTGTGTCCGCATTTTGAACTGCATTTGCAATGTTCTCCATCAATCTGTCATAATCAATTGGTATCATCTCATCATCGCCAATGCTGCCCTTTACACCATTATCAAACGGATCTTCTCGTAAATCATCTACAATATCATCAGCTATCTCTTGAATATCCACACCAGTTTTTTCATACACACCACTTTCAATCTCCTTATAGTCCATATTCATAATGGAATAATTATAACCACCCTCTGTTTCCTGTATGCTGATATAGAGGTCTGCAATCTGAAAGGCAATATCTTTTTCTTCCGCTTTCCCTTGTTCTGCCTGCACCCGCTTTTGGTCACTCTGTCCTAAAGTGTCGTCATTGTTCTCCAAATATTTTTTCATATCCGCAAGAACCTGTTCCACTTCATCTCCGAGGTCAATGATTTCGTCACCGTCGTCAATATCCTCAGTCCCCGGCTTTTGCTCATGCTGTCCTAAAGTATCCGTTTCCACCTCCTGTGACTCTTTCTGAATGGCAATATCCGCCTCTTTCTCCCGTTCCAAAACTTCCCTGCGGAATACATTTATAAAACCGTCCAAGACTGCCGGGTGACTGGTAACAATCAGCTCCCTGTTCATGTCCATGCCATGCACCATATCTTCAGGAATATGAAACTCTGCCGCCCATGCCTTGTTATCTCTTGAAAACCGTCCATCCCACGGCAGCTTCTGCAATGTATTTGCAAGGACAAAGGCAAGGCGTTCCGAGCCGTATTCCCCCACTACAGTTTTAACAGCTTCTTTGTTCAGATGCTTACCATCGTAATTCTGCCGGATTGCGTCCACGGCTGCCTGCTTACATTCTTTATCAAGCTTTCGAGATGCCCTGTATTCGTCCAGTTCGCCATGCTCATCAGCATAATTCAATGTATGGCGGTAAACGGCTGGATAAGCTGCTTTCTCTGCATCTGACTCTATTTCCTGCGTTTGGTCATCGTGTTCAAAAGTGTCCTGTTCTTTTCCATTTTCCAGTTTGCGCATAAAATCGGGTAATGCAGTAAATCCAAAAGAATCCACAAAGTGTGCGCTGTTTTTCCCGTTTTCATGCAGCACGACAATATCACTGACGGAAAGGGAATGTCCTTTAAAATCTTCTAGGCGTGACGTATTGAATTTCAGAAAAACATTCCCAAGTTTCTCATTCTGTGTATCTCCCTGAATGTCCGAAAGTTCCCCTGCATAAACCAAGTCATAGTTTTTCGGCACAATCGCATCAAAGTTGTCTTTTGTAATCCCACTTTTCACCAATGACTCCGTACCCTCAAAACGGAACTGATCCAGCTCCTGGTTGTCCTTTAACTGGTAAATTCCATATCTGTTGGAACTCCCATACAAAAGCTGCACCTCTTTATTGGCATTTCCCTCCGCAAGTTCCGCCTGCATGGAGCGGTACTCCTTTTCGTTCTGCCAGTCCGCCTTTTCAATGCCAAAAATACCATCATGCCCTGCAATCTGTTCCCTGTCCTCCGCGGCTGTTTCCGAACCGTCCCCATAGAGCAGGTACACGGGCAGATCACGGTCAAACAGTTCCAATGCGCTCTCCTTTGTGAGTGGATACATATCGTTTGCAAAATAACCATACTCGTGCATTTCAGACAGACCAATCATGCTGTCAGGCAGCGCGTCAATCTCTGCCTGTGCATCTATGACGGTCAGCGACGCATTGACAGGCTCGTTTTCAATCCGGTATGCCAGTGTTTCCGCCAGTTCTTTTGTTTTTTCGTAATTATCCAGCTTGTATCCGTAATTTACTATCAGATTTCTTTCGTCAGGCGTGAATACCGTCCTTCCATGCTCCAAACGGTGTACAATGGACGCCGCATATTCCATGCCGGACAAATCTTTTTCAAGGAAAGCCACCCCCTCCTTTAAATCCACCGCAATATCAAAAAATTCCGGCAAGCCTTTATTCCTGCCGCTGCTTACAATGATTGGAACATATTCCGCACCGTTCTCCTCAAGAAAATCCTGTATGTTTCCGTCCCAACTGTTTTCGCCCATCGCCGCCAGTTTATAGGCAAGGTCAAGAACCTGATCCTGCGTCATGTTGGTAATCCTGTCAATCTCATATTCTGCACTGTCCTGATACATGATTTTCAGAACCACGTCACTGTCTTTGATTGGCTCAATGGCTTTTTTATCCATTTCCTGCTCGTATTTCACATCGGTTATCACATTAGTATCAGTGTTATAGATATAATCTACGTGAAATTCTTCTACTTCCTCCGATTGTTCATCACCGAAATGGACAGTTTCCGCGCCTTTCCCCGCAAGATAAATTTCCACGTTTTCCCTGTCCGCATCGGTCATTGCAAGCAGGCTGTCCATTAACGCTGTCCCCTCCATGCCTTTTACGCCCACAATATTAAAACGGGAACGCTCGGTGTTGGTAACGGCAAGGATAAACTCCTGAACCTGTTCAGCCTGTTTATCCAAAGGACGTGAAATTTCTTTTTCAGCCTTTAATTCCTGTAACTGCGCGTCAATTCCCATGATAAGCTCCGATGCCGTCCTGCGGATTGTGTCAAGGGAAGATTTCAGCCCTTCCAGTCTGTCCGCAATTTCCTCCATTGTCAGTTTTTCCACTTTATTTATTGCATTTCCATTTATATCTGCCATGTGATTCCCTCCATAAAAGCAGAAAACAGACAAGTTTCCCTGTCTGTCTCCGCTGTTGATATTTTAAACTGCCGCCTATAAACATTCTGCTTTGCTTTTCGCCGCTGCCTTGTCTGGCGCTTTGCCCTGCTGTCCCACTTTCGCCTTCATCTGCGACAGCTTATCCTTTACCGATGAGCGCCCGCCCTTTTCCACTTCCTTTTCAACCGTAAAACGGGCTGAGAGCTTATCCAGTTTCTCCAGCGCACGGTCAGCCGTATCAATATTTTTCTGCAAACGTGCCGCTACGTCTTTAATGGGCTTGTTGATTATCCTTGTCAGGGCAACACCCGGTTTTTCGTCCGATACTTCTTTCGTGCCTTTCCCCGCTATCAGCCTGCCCACATTGGATACGCTGTTTCCAATCTGCTTTAACTCGTCACCAATACTGTCAATCTGATTGGCAGTTTTTTCATAATCCGTCTTAACCTCCTGTAATTTTTCCTGATAGCCTGCAAGCACCGACTTAATACCGGACAGACCTTTCTGTACCACCGCACACATCGCTTCTTTCCCCTTTTCCTTAAAGGCACTGACCGCCTGCGCCGCTGTCTGTATCAGGCGGTCTTTTACTTCCGAAAGCCGTTCCGACAGGCTCGTGACTTTCTCCTGAAGCTGTGCAGCTTTGTCCATAAGACGTTCCGTGACTGCTTTGGGCTGGCTCTCCTGCAATTGTACAAGCTGCTCCCTCATACCCTGCAGTTCGTCTGCCATGACACTAAGCTGCAACTGCATCCCTGCCACATACCGGAACATCTCCATAAATCCCTGCGACTGTTCACCCATGTTCTGCTGGCTTAAAAGTTCCATGAACTGCTTTATCACGTCGCTTTCTTCCATTCCTTTTTTTGTATTCTGTTCTGCTGCGTTCATATTTCCATACCTCCGATTTTCATTTTTTCTATATATTGCCTTTTAATAATCAATGACTTCCTTATCAGGAAAAAGCCTGATGAACTCCATTACCACCTCCTGCACCTGCGGATTGCCGCAAAATTCGGGCATAAGGCTGATAATGCCTATGTCAATCTCATCGCCGGAAAGAATGTCAGCCTGCGAATCCTCCACTTTATTTGTCCCTTTCACATGGAGATTAATACCAATAGACGGAATACCATTCATGCGCTCTGGTGGTATCTTTTCATAAATCACAACTGCCTCCTCCAAAGTCCTGATGCCCTCGTGGTATTCGCCCAAGCTGTGATATTCCCCGCATTCCGCTACCGTAAATGTCAGAACAACCTCTTTATTTTCCATAATAACTGTTCTCCTTTTCGTCCTTATTTTCTATGCTGTAAGATATTTCTGTGTATCCTCTGTCATATACCGACCAAGATATTCGTCCCTGTGCGGCATTGCAATATGGAGGTTACCATGCAGGTTAATCCACTCTATGACAAACCAAAATCCAAGCCCCCGGCTGTCCGGCTTCCATATGCCTTTTTCATTAAACGCGCCGCCGCGCATCATGTAGTCGATGATTTCAGGATTGGAAAGTTTTTCGGCAAGCTCCCAACGGTTCGGCGATTTATCCCTGTGACACCCAAAGCCGCAGAAAACGCACCCTGTCCTGTTACACCCGGTTGTTTCAAACAGAGGCTTTCCCTCATCGAATAATCCCAGCTCCATCGTATTTCCCTGTGGTTTTCCCACCCCATAATCCGCCGTTATTTTTCCGTACACACTGGCAACGGGGATATGGTTGCAGTAAATATATTCAAGCACATCCTGCTCCGTCCAAAAAGACAGGGGGTTGCTGATCGGGCTTTTCATGTCAAAACCGTTGCAGCCGTTTTTGAGCCAGTTTGTTGTCCTCAGCCTGCTTTCGCTTGCCATCTGCGCTGTCATAGGCATTTTCCCCGTCCTTTTTGCGTAGCTGTGCATGGGGGATTTTTTCATAATAGAACAGCAGTGATCCGCTATTTCAAAAGGTGCTTCCAAAAAGAATTTGTAGCGCTCCTTGTTATACATCTTGGAATATTCCGATGTTTCCACACCGTTCTCTTTATGCGGATATTTCCCCTGCATGATCAGGTAGCGGACGGGTGTTTTAATGTCCGTACTCGGTATTTCCCCGCGAATCAGGCTTTTATAAAGTTCATTTTCCTTATCCTCACGGCGGTCTATGCCGACCAAATCCGCCATATAACTGTGATTGGGGACTTTTCCCCCATGCTCTGCACTTCTCTCCCGTTCCAGCAGCTTCTCCATGTACCGCCTTGCGCCGTACACACAGCCTGCCACTTCCTTGCCAATCATGGGATAGCCGTATTTTATAATGACCTGACGGAAGTTCATTTTCGGTCTGATAATCTCCACGTTTTCCTGCCGCTTTACAAACTCCCTGACTTCCGGATATTCCAGTCCGGTATCGACATAGACAGCGCTGATTTTAGGGTACATTTCCCTTGCGACATGTAATAATACGGAACTGTCTTTCCCGCCGCTAAACGCGATGTACACACCGTCCGCGCCGTAATAGTCCACCCATTCCCGTATACGGTACTGTGTCATCCGTATTTTTATGGAGAGCGGGAGTGACTGCATCTGGTATAAGTCGCTCATTGTATGTTTATTCATGTTTTCCTGTCACTCCTTTCTTCTGCACAGAAAAATACCGCCCTGCATTATTTACAAGACGGTATTTCAAAACAAAAAAAGTGTATGATATTGATTTTCTCTATACCATACACCTAAAGTTACTGTTACTATGAAATTTTTACATCTAAACCAGCCTTAACAACTGTACCAGTTCATGCGGTTCGGATTCTTTTGATACGGTCTGCCTTGTGTCAAACTGCTTAAAACCATAATTTTCATAAAAGGAAAGCAGTTTTGCATTGTTCTCCGCTTCTACAAACGCCACCATGCCGCCCGCCTGATACTGTAATGACTGTACCTGCCTGATTGCCGCCTCAAGCAGTTGTTTTCCGGTTATCCTGCCCTTTGCCCTGTCATTAAAATTTTTCCCAAGCTGTGCAATGAGGTAAGCCGCAAGATTATAGGTCTGTTCCCCTTTGTCTATCTCACTGAATCTCCCAAGTTTGCGCTTTACCGTGTTGCTGAACGGTTCTGCCTTTACCACAAGCGGTTTTATCGTGATAGAAAAATAGCCCAATAACTCCGCATCTTCCAGCGATAACACTAAATATGTAACTGCCTGATATTTCTTTGCAAATTCGATTGCCTGCTGTTTCAAAAAGCGCTCAACATCCTTATTTAACGGACAGGAAAACTCGGAAAGGAACTGCAACAGCTTATCCTCTCCGAGCCGTCCGTCGTCATTCTCCAAATACTCACGAATGTTCAGCACGATAAAATTATTCGCCTGCTGCATCCGTTTTCTTCCTTTTCTCCATGAATTTTACTATTTCATCCGCTCCCTGCAGGTAAGTCACATTAATCGGAACGCGAGGTGTCCTGTCGTTGGCAGATGCCTCTATTGCATCGGCAAACATCTCCACCTGCTTTTGACCTGATATAACAAAATTCTTCGTAATACTTGAAGTTGCCATAGAAACACACCTCCTTTATCAGTATGGCTCTTTTTCTTAACACCTACTCTTATGAGCGCAGGTTTTACTTCCCTACTCATATTTTACGATTTTACCGACTGTTTTGCAATCGAATTTTTGTGAATTTTATATAACCGCCTCTTTTCCCTTTGTTTTATCCGTTCCAATGTTTCCCACGCCTGCCACCTGCGCCTTGTACGCCTCCAGCTTTTCTTTCAGCGATGCTTTCGCAGGTTTGTCATTGTTTCCGGCTACCAGCTTTAACCCGTGCGGACTGTTGTTTTCTGCCACGTGATTATGCCCTGCATTTTCCACTGGAACAGACTGTGGTATATTCCCCGCCAATTCCTGCCTCTGGTCACTGTGTCCTAAAGTATCTGCTTGCGGCTGCTCTGCCCTTTGGTCATCGTGTCCTAAAGTATCCGCATCCGACTGTTCAGACGTTTCATTCCCAATCTGCGCATCATTTCCTGTTTCGTCCATGTTCAGCAGGGCATTGAGGGCAGAAAGACGGTCTAACTTCTCCTTCAGTTCGGTTTCCTGCACAAAAGGTTTTGTAACCTCTGCCTTTGCCGTTTCAAGCTGCCGCTCCACATTTTCCAGTTTTACTTTGGCGTTGTCAAGTTCCTTTGGCATGGCTTCCAGCGCATGGTTGATCCGGGTAATATTCCCGAACGGGTCTGCACCGACTTCAAGGTTATGGGAAAGCTGCCCTTTTAAGTTCATTACAAATTTATGGTTTAAACTGTCAAAGGAAACAGCCATCTTAAAGCCTGCATATTCTCCTATGGTAACAGAGGCGTCGGCGCTTTTTACCTCTTTGCACATCTCCACCAGCGCTGTCCCGGCTTCTTTTTTATCCGTGTAGAGCTTATTTCCTACTTTCATGGAAAACTGCTCTTTATCTTCCGGAATATTTGCCCTTGCGGTCTGAATATCCGCCTCCATGCCGTCGATGCGCTCTTTTAAAACAGCTATCTGCTGCGGATAATGCTGCGTGATATTATCCTCAAGACGGTATATCTGGCTGGTATGGTTAGCTTTCATCAGTTTCAGCTTTGACACCTGCACGTCCAAATCCATCTTTTCCCGGATATACGGGTTGCCCGTGGCTAGGGCTTTGACCTCCGCGTAAGTGAGCGCCGCCTCGTCCACATCTTCACAGCTCCGTACAGGCGATTTACTCGTCATAATCTGACCGATGAATTTCTGCTTGTTTTCGATCAACTGCCATGAATAACTGTCGAATGTATTTTCGGTCACATACCCAAAAATCTTAACCCTGTCATTCATATTACCCTGCCTTAAAATACGACCTTCCTGCTGCTCAATGTCCGACGGACGCCAAGGCACGTCGAGATGATGTAACGCTATCAGCCTGTCCTGCACATTGGTTCCGGCTCCCATTTTCTGCGTCGAACCCAATAAAAAACGAACCTGTCCGCTTCTGACTTTCCCGAACAGCTCCGCTTTCCTTTGCTCTGTATTTGCGTCGTGTATAAAAGCTATTTCTTCTGGCGGGACACCCTTTCCAATTAATTTATTACGAATGTCCTCATAAACATTAAATGTACCATCTCCTTTCGGTGTTGATAATAGTGATAGGTAAGAGTTTGATATTATCTCTCCCTTTTCCCCCACTCTAAACCGTGCATGAACCTTTCAGCTCACACGGCTTGCCATCAAGAATGGATAAATTAACAGTTTAACAGCTCTCAACAAAAGCAAGGCTTCTAAGCTTCAACAGCTTCTCTGACCGTTTTATGTCAAGATTCAACTTTCCCATTTCCACAATAAAGGTATCTGTATTTCTGATATACAATAATTCCTGCACTTTTCTACAGACAAGCAAAAGGTTACTGTATTTATCAGTACCTCCCTGCTCCTTTGGAATCTTTCTGATACATACAACTTCTTCCGTTTCCATTTGGTTTCCAGTGACCGCACACTTTCCTTTCTGCGCTGAATATAGCGACAGCCTGTTATCATTAAATTCAATGGATTCTCCCTCAACAGGATTTCTCATTAAACCATGCAGGACTGCCATATTAACTCCCTCCAGCTTCTTGTGTACTAATTCCCTCCCTTTTTCCGTGTATGAGTTTGCCCCATACGCCTTTTGCATTGGGTGGGAATGTCGCACATACCCTATCGGTGCAAGGGCAAGGTCATTCACATATCGCATTTGGTCACTTTTCCCATATTTTTCACGGATAACATTTGTGATATGGACTGGGATTTTATTTTTCCTGACTTCTTTAGCGGTTTTTATCCGCTGTCTCATTCTTGCTTTAAGGCTCTTTTGGACTGAAAAGGCGATTGGTCTAAAGTCCTCACTGGCTCTGGTTAGGCAGTTGCATACCGCCGCCAATCGGAGTATCAGTGTGGGCGTTTCAAGGCGTTACCCTGTCATTCCACCCATCGGATTGTCAGTTCTCCTAAGATT
>OFGE01001756.1_pt1 | contig 17902 bp, 21 predicted proteins | sample 1521681 | NCBI WGS metagenome assembly OFGE01 (sample SAMEA3504093, study PRJEB24116) | mouse gut metagenome | biome: mouse gut; feature: mouse-associated habitat; material: faeces | place: Denmark | collected 2011
CCTCTGAAACGGATGATAAAGGAATGTGGTATAACCAAGTCAATTTCATTTCATTGCAGTCGTCATGGCTTCGCAACGTTAGCTTTGAGCAAGGGTATGCCCATCGAGAGCGTGAGCCGTGTATTGGGACATACGAACATCGTCACAACCCAAATCTACGCAAAGATAACCACGCAGAAACTTGACAACGACCTGACCATGTTCGGCAACAAGCTCAACCAGTCGTTTAACAACATATCAATGGGATGAGTATGGAAAGAAGCACCATAACAATGAGTGAATCCGGCAATATTATCATACCGGATAATGTCGCCAGCATTTGGATGAATGAGCCGGAATTGGTGGAATTGTTCGGGGTAATCGTCCCGACACTCCGTGCAGCTATCCGTGCCGTGTATAAAAGCGGCGTACTGAAAGAATACGAGGTACAGAAGTATGTCCGGCTGGAGAACGGGTATCATGCCGATGTGTTCAGCTTTCCGATAATAGTCGCACTTGCTTTCCACATTGACAGCTTCGGTGCGGAACAGGTGCGCAAAGCTATGTTTGAAAGGCTGTACTTGCGAAAAGAGAAAACAACATTCTTCTTTTCGCTGGGTATAAATGGCAGGGATATGTCTAATTATCAGGCATAAATCCTAATGATATGACGACATGAAGTAGTGAGACCTATGCGTATTCACATTGCCGACAATGTATTTATACGAGTATGTGAATAGGTGTATTGCCATTCATACGTACGATTACGACAAACCCGAAGAAGAATCCATTAGAATGGCATTTCTTCGGGCTTTTGTCGTATGCTTTTAAGCCAAATCCAAGAAAATCTTACGTGAGTCACGTGTGAGTTGTCAATCCGTCTTGTTTGTATTGCAGAATTTTGCGCCAGACAAACATCCGACAATCATAAAATCAAGATGCCGATGAAGAAAGAAAATACAGAAAAGGAGGAGTTTATCCGTGTGGGTACTACCCTCTACAAGTTAGTGAACCAGCCCCGTCTGAACGGTGGCTATGTAAGGAAACGCATTGTGTGGAACAACGAGACGTTGCGACAGGACTACGGCAAGGACTATCTCGCCACCGTGCCGAAGTATGACGGCTTCTGTACCGTCCCCGACCATGTGGACTACCGTCCCGTGGTGGACAAGTTCCTGAACCTCTATGAGCCGATAGGACACCGCCCACAGCAAGGCGAGTTTCCCTGTATCTGGTCATTGGTGCGCCACATCTTTGGTGAACAGTATGAGTTGGGCATGGATTACCTGCAATTGCTCTACCTGCAACCTGTTCAAAAACTGCCTATCCTGTTATTGGTATCGGAAGAACGTAACACAGGCAAAAGCACGTTCCTGAACTTTCTGAAAGCCGTGTTTCAGAACAACGTCACGTTCAACACCAACTAGGATTTCCGCAGTCAGTTCAATTCCGACTGGACGGGTAAACTGCTTATCGTGGTGGACGAGGTACTGCTCAACCGCAGGGAGGACAGCGAGCGGTTGAAGAACCTCAGCACCACACTCTCCTATAAGGTGGAAGCCAAGGGCAAAGACCGTGACGAGATAGCCTTTTTCGCCAAGTTCGTGCTGTGTTCCAACAACGAGTATCTGCCTGTCATCATCGATGCGGGCGAAACACGTTATTGGGTACGCAAGATAAACCGCCTGCAATCTGACGATACCAATTTTCTGCAAAAGTTGAAAGCGGAAATCCCGGCTTTCCTGTATCATTTGCAGCACAGGACGATGGCAACGAAAAAGGAAAGCCGGATGTGGTTTGCCCCGTCATTGCTGCATACCGAAGCCTTGCAGAAGATTATTCGCAGCAACCGTAACCGTCTGGAAATCGAAATGTGCGAGCTTATACTCGACATCATGGACAGTACGGGCATGAACACGTTCTCGTTCTGCTATAACGATATTCTTCTTTTGCTGATACACTCGCAGGTAAAGGTAGAAAAGCACCAAGTCCGAAAGGTATTGCAGGAGTGCTGGAAGCTCACACCAACATCCAACGGATTGACCTATACCACCTACCAGTTCAACTATAATCGGGAATGTCGGTATGAGCCGATAAAAAGAGTCGGTCGTTTCTACACCGTCACAAGGAAACAGCTTGAATTCCTGTAATACCATTCTTTTTTTGTTGAATTGATGAATAAGGATATAACCATGCTGATAATAAACAACATACACTCTCAACAAATACTCAACAATCAAAAAGAGACGTTGAGAGAAAACAGTACCCGTTTATTGGTTTCTCTTTTGTCGAGTGGTTTGTTGAGAAGATGTTGAGCGGTTATAATGCTGTATATAAATATGTTGTACCTATCATTCATCAAATCAACGTTTTTACATCCACTATCAAATCTTCTGTAAAATCATGAACATCCAAGAAGCCAAACAAATCAGAATCGCGGACTATCTGCAAAGTCTGGGCTACACGCCCGTAAAGCAACAGGGGAACAGCCTGTGGTACAAATCCCCGTTCCGACAGGAAACGGAAGCCTCGTTCAAGGTAAACACCGACCGTAACCTGTGGTTCGATTACGGACTGGGCAGAGGCGGCAACATCATTACGTTGGCACAGGAACTTTATGCATCCGATTATGTACCTTACCTGCTTGACAGGATAGTTGAACAGGCTCCACACATCCGTCCTGTGTCTTTTTCTTTTCGCCAGCAGGCATCCGAACCGAGTTTCCAACATCTGGAGGTGGGAGAACTCACCCATCCGGCACTGCTCCGTTACTTGCAGGAACGGGGTATAAACACTTCATTGGCAAGATTGGAATGCAGGGAACTGCACTTCATCCATAACGGCAAGCCTTATTTCGCCATCGGTTTCCCGAACGTGGCGGGAGGGTATGAGGTGCGCAACCGTTTCTTCAAGGGCTGTATCGCTCCAAAGGACATCAGCCATATCCGGCAGCAGGGAGAGCCGAGAGAGAAATGCCTCGTGTTCGAAGGCATGACTGACTATCTTTCCTTCCTCACGTTACGGATGAAGAACTGCCCGACCATGCCCAACCTTGACAGGCAGGATTATGTCGTCCTCAATTCCGTTTCCAATGTTTCCAAAGCCATAGATGTGCTGCACGGGTACGGGCGCATTCACTGCCTGCTCGACAATGACGAGGCAGGAAGAAACGCATACCGAGAATTGGAAAGGGAGTTCGCCGGACGCATCCGCGACTTCTCCGACAACTACAAAGGACACAAAGACCTGAACGATTACCTGTGTGGGAAACGGCAAAATTTGACCGTCAATCCACCGCCACGAACCATCGTAAAACCGAAAAAGAAAGGATTGGGATTGTGACATTCCGAATGAGAAAAACGGAAGCTGCCCGAAACTCATTCTTCGAGGATTGGGAGGTAGCAAGTTTGTGTTTCGGGTGTACCGAAACCGCTTGCTGTCCACCATCCAAGTTACAGGAGGTGGCATCCCGTTGGTCTATACAGTATAATCAGTAACAGCATTGAAAGTAGAAAATGGAGCATAAGGAATATAAGAAACGTAACAAGGGCGGTCGCCCGAAAAAGGAAACGACAGAAAAACTGAGCTATCGTATCGGTGTGAAGATGGCGGCAGCCGATTACTTCTGTCTGCTGACACGGGCGTATGAGGCGGGCATATCGCCAAGCGAGTACATGAGGGAATGTTTCCGCAACGGTCATGTGAAGGAACGGTTGTCGGAGGAACACACCGGATACATCCGCCAGCTCTGCGGCATGGCGAACAATCTCAACCAGCTTGCGCATAAGGCTAACGCCGGAGGCTTCCACGACGCGCGGTGGGACTGTAAGGTGGCTGTGGCACGGATTCACGAACTCTTGACCAAGATAGGGATATGATGGCGAAAATTACAAAGGGAAGCGACTTTAAGGGTGTGGTGGACTACATCCTTGATAAAGACAAGGGGACACAGGTGGTGGCATATGACGGCTTGTTCATGGAAAATAAAGATACCATCGCCATAAGTTTCAATGCACAGTCGCAAATGAATGGCAAAGTTTCAAAACCAGTCGGACACATTGCATTGAGTTTTTCCAAAGAGGATGAGCCATGTCTGACGAACCGTGTCATGGCGAACATCGCACTTGAATACATGGAGCGGATGGACATCCGTGATACACAGTTCTTCATTGCCCGTCACTTCGACAAAGAGCATCCGCACGTGCATATCGCGTATAACCGAATCGACAACAACGGCAACACCATTTCAGACAGGAACGAACGGTTGCGCAGTAGCCGTATCTGCAAGGAGCTAACCATGAAGTACGGCTTGCACATGGCTGGCGGTAAGGATAATGTCAAGCGCAACCGCCTGAAAAAGCCGGACAAGACGAAATATGAGCTTTACGACATCCTCAAAGCGGAAGTCGGCAGATGCAGCAACTGGAACGTGCTTGTCGCCAACCTGAAACGGCAGGGAGTGGAAGTTAATTTCAAGCACAAGGGGCAGACCAACGAAATACAGGGCATTGTCTTCACCAAGAACGGCTACCATTTCAACGGCTCCAAAGTGGACAGACGTTTCAGCTATTCCAAGATTGATGCTGCCTTACAGCTCAATAGGTATGGGGAACGCATGAATCTGATACCGAAAGTCTGTACAACAGATACGCCAAACGCAACTTCCGATGCTGCAAGAGGAGAACTTGTCAGCGGTTCATTAGAATTGCTAAACGGTCACGGTTCATCCTGTAACGCCACCGATGCGGAAGCCAATCTGGAAATGGCGGAGATTCTTCGCAGGAAAAAGAAACGCAAACGGGGAATAAGATTGTAATATGAATTTTTCTAAATAGGACTGGTGTGTTGGAACAGGAAATACGGTTCATCTCTGCGGACCGTATTTCTTCTCAAATAAATCTTGATTGATTTCACCCCATTCAATCATAGCGTCAAGGATGGGAAGCAAGGAGCGGCCAAGTTCCGTGATGGAATATTCTGACCGCGGCGGCAGTTCCGGGTAAATGGTTTTAGCCACCAACCCGTCTTCCACCAACTCTTTTAGCTGGAGGTCCAGTACTCGTGGCGCAGCTTCGGGCAAGACCTTGTGAAGTTCACTTGGTCGCATGGAGGTATCACGCAATTCATCCAAGATACATGATTTCCATTTGGAATCTATCAAACTCATTGTCAACCGTAACGGGCAACTTAAATCGACAGGTATTTTTCTTTCGTACATAATTTCTATTCTTTGGAACTCTGCAAAGGTAACTATAATTTATCTGAAACAAAGTATACCGAAAAATTATTCGGTATATGAATATTTTTTCAGTACTTGTGGGAATAAGAACTACCCTGTAACTTTGCAAGCAATTAAGGAACAAAACATTTTATCATGAGAGATTCAATCAAAGAATACGAGGCAGTGCAGGCCGCTGCCATGAAATTTGTGGAGAGTGTGGCAAAAGGCGACAGCCGATATGCCCGCGAGTTGTTTACCGATGATGCCGTGCTGTTCGGCTTCCTTGATGGGATGTTGGAACGCGGTTCCATCGAACAGTTCTACCGCAATGTGGATACCGTCAGCGGCGGCGAGGAATTCAAGGCCCGTGTTGATGTGGTGGCGGTGGAAGAAACGCTTGCTGTAGTCCGTGTACTGGAGGAGGGCTGGGGAGGTCGTATCGACTTTACCGACTATCTGCTTCTGCTAAAAATTGACGGCGAATGGAAGTGCGTGGCAAAAGCCTATAATCAAAACTCGAATACCATTCAAAAGAAATAAGAATCATGGGAAAGAAAATTGTCATATTGAACGGAAGCCCACGACTGAAAGGCAATACGGCTGGGCTGATAGAGGCCTTCAAGCAAGGTGCGAAAGAAGCTGGGCATACGATGGAGGTGTTTAATTTGCAACGGATGGACATCCATCCCTGTCTGGGGTGTCTGGGCGGCGGTAAAGACAGACAAAGCCCTTGTGTACAAAAGGATGATATGGCGAAGATTTATCCGCATTACGAAACGGCAGATGTGTTGGTGCTGGCATCGCCGATGTATTATTGGAGCATCACGGCACAACTAAAAGCTGTCATCGACCGCCTGTTTGCCGTGACGGAAAAAAGTCCCGAATACCACACCCCCATGCAGCACTGCGTACTGCTCATGGCGGCAGAGGGCGACACGCCGGACAATTTCGAGCCGGTCGAGCATTATTACCATGCCTTGCTCCGCCATCTCGGTTGGGAGAACCTTGGTGAAGTCTATGCCGGCGGTGTGATGCAGGTGGGCGACATTGCCGGACATCTTTCGTTGGCAAAAGCATATAATTTAGGTAAGACCATCTGAAAGAAGCGCGTATGAAAGTATTGCTCATCAACGGCAGCCCCAACAAGGAGGGCTGCACCTATACCGCCCTGCATGAAGTTGAAATGGTCTTGTGGCGGCACGGGATTGAAACGGAGTTGCTCTACCTCGGCAAGAAGCCGGTAGCCGGATGTATCGCCTGCATGAAATGCATCGAGACCGGGCATTGCTTCCGCGATGATGCCGTCAAGGAGATTCAAGGTAGGCTTGCGGAGTTCGATGCCATCATTCTCGGTTCGCCCGTCTATTACAGCCAGCCTACGGGGCAGATAACGTCATTCTGCCAGCGGCTTTTCTTCTGCAAGGAGGGCGAAATGGCAGGCAAGTTCGGTGCATCGGTCGTGTCGTGCCGCCGTGGCGGTGCTTCTGCCACGTTCGAGCAGCTCAACCAGTTTTTCACCATCTCCAATATGCCCGTTGTCTCTTCGCAATATTGGAACTCCGTACACGGATTCACCCCGGAAGATGTCCGCAAAGACGAAGAAGGGTTGCAGACGATGCGCTCCCTTGGCGAAAATATGGCTTGGCTGCTGAAGAGCAGGGAACCAGCCATTAAGCAAGGCATAGAAGCACCTGTTTATGAGCCAAGATTGCGTACACATTTTATTCAGAACAAATAAAAAACGGAAAACATGAAAACGATAACATTATTGGCAGCATGTTGCATGACATTGCTGGCCACCATCCCGGCATCAGCCCAAAACAACGGCGAATCCGATAGAACAGGTTGCTGTAAACTCCAAGAACAATGTTCACCCTCAGCATCTTGTCCAAACCTTGAAATGTCGGGGATAGTCAAAGCTATTGAGTATTATATAGATGGCGGACGAAAAGGAGATAGCCAAATCGCACGCAAGGGATTTGCTGAAAACGCTACCATGTCGTGGTCTGAGAACGGAAAATTAAAAAGCGTCCCTATTCAGGAGCTGTATGAGCTGTATGACCAGCCGCAGAAACCCGATGGTGGTGTTTCGTATAAAATATCATCGTGCAGTGTCGCCGAAGACGTTGCCATAGTGCGTATTGAATCCAAATTCGGATACAATGAGTTTTCCGATATGTTTACACTCGTAAAAGACGGTGACGGTTGGAAGATAATCAGCAAAGTCTATCATAAAAAGTGACGTTATGGAAGAGAGTATCAAGGGAATACTCGAAGCAATCGAATACTATATCGATGGCGCACGCAAAAGCGACCGTAGTATAGTTGCCAAAGCTTTTGCCGATGACGCAACCATGTCGTGGTCAGAAAATGGGGAACTTCGCATTGTACCCATTGAGGCTCTGTATGATTATGGAGACTCGCTCGGCCCGCAGGAGGTGGCGTATAGCCTGACGGAGTGTAGCGCAACGGAAGATACGGCGATTGTCCGTATAGAGTCCGATTTCAGTAAAGCAGGAAAGTTTACTGATATGTTCACGATGGTGAAAATTGGTGACAGATGGAAAATAGTAAGCAAAATCTATCACATAAAAAAGAAAAATGAAGAATAGGCTCAAAACGATATTCGGCATATTTGCTTGTTGTTTGTTTGCCGCTTGCAGCTCTTCTTCCGCAGAAACGGCAAAGAAAGAAGGGCAATCTGCCGAAGGAAAGGAATGGCAGACAATCAAGCCTACGAATGTGAAGAATGCAGTTCAATTGTTCGATAAGGACTGGATGGCTCTTGCAGTTGGGACAAACGGTGACATGAACGCCATGACGATAAGCTGGGGCGGCATGGGCGAACTTTGGGGGCGACCCGTCGTGACGGTATATGTTTCTACCGACCGTTATACACACTCCTTCATGGAACGCAATGATTATTTCACCGTCACCGGTTTTCCGGCAGATAAGAAACAGGCTTTGCAAGTCATAGGGACACGCTCCGGACGTGACGGTGACAAATTGAAGGTTGCAGGGCTGACTCCGGAATTTACAAAATTGGGAAATCCCATATTTAAGGAAGCAAACCTTGCCATTGAGTGCAAGATTATATATAGTGCACCATTCGACATTGACAAGATGTCTCCCGAAGCCAGAAAGATTTATGACCAAGGCATGGGAGTTCATACAATGTATATCGGAGAGATTGTAAATGTATGGTGCAAATAATTATTATACAATGGGATTAGTATTCCAGCCATTCATGCAAGTAGCCCGACTTGAATTTACGAGTTGGGCCACTTATTTTTGAGTGTTGTCCAACCAAGTGGCAACGAATACATGACGAAAATAATCATCTTAGAAGACAATACCACATACAATACTTTCATCAGCAAGTTCTTGGCAAAGGCGGGATTCAAGAGCATACAGGTTCATCGCCTTTTTACTGCCAAAAAACATTTGCTGGAAGCCGGGGATGATGACATCGTATTGGCCGCTCTGCGCTTGTCCGATGGCGAAAGCACGGAGCTTTTAAGGTGGATGAAAGACAACGACCGATTGTTACCGTTCATCATCATGACAAACTATGCCGAGGTACATACGGCTGTGGAATGCATGAGACTCGGCTCGATTGACTACATGCCCAAACTTCTGATTGAGGACAGGCTGTTACCGCTTCTCCATACCATTGTCAAAGAGCAGGAAGAGAAGCGGGAATTTCAGAACCGTATATTTGTCCGTCAAGGTACGGCATATCAGAATATGCTGAAACGCATCCGGTTGGTGGCACCGACCCGTTTGAATGTACTTGTGCTTGGCGAAAGCGGCACAGGCAAAGAGCACATCGCCCGCCAAATCCACCTCCAAAGCAAATTGGCTGCCAAGCCTTTCGTAGCCGTGGACTGCGGCTCGCTTACCCCCTCACTGGCTCCGTCCGCATTTTTCGGGCATGTCAAAGGAGCGTTCACAGGTGCGGATTACAACGTGAACGGTTACTTTCAAGAGGCGAATGGCGGCACGCTGTTCCTTGACGAAATTGGAAACCTGCCTATGGAAACGCAACAGATGTTGTTGCGGGCCATACAGGAAAACTGTTACCGTCCGGTCGGAGCAAAGGAGAACAAAAACACGAACATACGGATTGTATCAGCCACGAACGAGGATTTGCAGCGAGCAATCAAAGAATGGCGTTTCCGACAGGATTTGTTCTATCGTTTGCAAGGTTATGTGATAACCGCCCCTCCGTTGCGTGACTGCCCGGAGGACATCATGCCGTTGGCCGGATTCTTTCGGGAAGTCTCCAATCGGGAACTTGAACGAGCTGTCAAAGGCTTCGACAGTTCCGCACGGGAAGCCCTGCTTCTTTACACATGGCCGGGCAACGTGCGTGAGTTGAAACAGAAAATACAGAGAGCGGTTCTGCAAGCAGAAAGTGACATGATAACCGAAGCGGATTTGGAGCTGGACTATGAAACCATTGCATCTACCCCGGCTGTTTTGCCCTAAGAAGCGATGAGGAGGAAAAGGAGCGTATCATACGGGCATTGGAACATACGAACGGAAACAAGATTCTTGCAGCCAAACTGCTCGGCATAGGCAGGACAACGTTATACACCAAAATGGAGAAATACGAGATAACGATAAAAAAGACCATCCGATAAAAATGTACAGGCGATGTTGCCCTGTTTCCGATTTTTATTACTACTTTTGCATCAAGACGAGTGACATTGACAGCAACTTACAGCAAAGCGCAGAAACAGGCACAGTTGCCAATTCGTTACCTCTATTTTAACCTTTCTCTCAAACCTCTTATAAATAAAGAGGTTATAAAAGTCTTCCAGAATTACAGAAATTTCCACGTTCTGCAACTCCCGCCACGCTTTTTCTTGCATGCTGCCGGCGTTTATGGCTATTGCCGTCTGCATAAGACATACTTATCGAAAGCGGCCGAAAAGCGTGTATCGATATGCCCGCTCTATCCGAAATGCAAAAATCATAACTTTTATCTATACCGCAACAATGCACCGCCGCACCGGACTACACAGCACCCCAATGCACTACCACACCACCCTGCCCCTCCGCACAGCCACACCGCGCCACCCAACTGCACTGCCCCTCCGCGCCACCACCTGCACTGCCGCCCAACTGCACAACTACACTGCACTGCCGCCCCAGGGCAAAATAAAAGTCCCTGCCGAAGATTCGGCAGGGACATAACGTCGATTGCGATTATCGATCGGGAATCTCCGACCGGTTATCGTGCCAGACGGCGGAGAGCCTTGGCCGGGGCGTTGGGATCGTAATCCTCGATATCTACGGCACCCGTCCACTCGCCCTTGATCGTATGGCCTGCATCGTCGGCGAGGTCGAAGACGAACTTGTATCCGTCGCCCTCCTTGGTAATGGTCATCGTACCGCTCTGTACGGGGGCAGCGACCGTGATATTACCGTCGGCAGTAATCTTAGAGGCATCGATATACCATGACCAGTCTACCGAGCTGCCGCCCAGATCGGTCATACCCGGGAAGAGGATGTAACCGTTGCTGAGGTCGAGCGATACGTTGTACGTACCGGTCATGTCGCGACCGGCCGAAACCGGCGAGAGAAATTCGAGGTACATGGCGCTTCCGGTTCTCGGAGCATCGGGTACCATATATACCACCCACGTGTTGTGCGTTTCGGTCAGGAAGTTCTCCATGAAGTAGCCGTAAACATTGATATTGGATGCGAACGAGAGGTCGACATTGCTCTCGACGTCGCTCCACGGACGCGCAGGCATGTTGCCGTTGTCGACCAGATTGCGCACGTTCAGATTACCCTTGTAGCTGCCGGTAATGGCAATGCCGTTATCGGTCTTCAGATCGAGTACAAGCTCTGCGGCGGCACCCGTGCCCTTGACGGTTACGGTACCCTCGTTGACGAATCCGAGTCGGTTCTTCTTAGAGGGGGTATCGCTCAGGTAAGAGATGTAGCATCCGCTGGGATAAAGCTGTCCCCAGAGATCTACATATTCGCCCATAGTGATCGTATAGGGGAGCTGATAGATGTTGGGCATCTTGACGGTCGAAATGTTGTAGACGCCCTCGGGGATCGGCATCGGGTTCGAAGTGATGTCGGCAATCAGAGGCGTATAGATCGGGATATTGATGTAATAGCCCTCGGTCTGGACGCCCGAGTCATCGAACTTGCCCGTGAAGAGCTGGATCGAGCCGTCGCAGCAGAGCGGGCTGAACCAGTTGGCCCAGAAGCGGCCGGTCGAAAATTCGAAGTCGATATTCTGCGCCTCGTCGAAAGGCTCGTAGGTCGACGAGGTGGTCTGTACGAACGTGATAGGACCGCGATACATCACGCTGAGCGCCTCATCGGCACCGATCGGCACGAGGTCTGCACGGATGAGATACTCCGAGCCCTCGTGCGCAACGATCACTTCGCCGGAAATCATCGGTACTGACGACAGCTTGCCAGACTCCTCGACGATATTGACGAACGTCGTACCGGTAGCCCACGTACCTTGATCGTGTTTGTCCGACACGGTATACGTGCCCTCAGGCAATACGGCGTTTACCGGATCGGCATCCAGCGCAGCGAACAGATCGAGCATCAGCATAAGGTTGCCGGGGGTCGAGATATTGCCGTTGGCATCGGGCTCCTCGGTCGAGACGACCAGATAGTAGTTGCCGTTGCCGGCAGCATTAGAGGTGCTGTACTCGGCCTGCACGAGATGGCGGGCGTTGATATAGTCCTCCTCGGCAGCGAGCGTCTTCATTTTAAGCACGTTCGAGGCTGCAAGATCGTCGCCTTTCTTCACAGCTACTACGATCGAGTACTCGGCGGACGGGAGCAGGTTCTCGGCCGTCACATCGGACTTCTTGTCGGCAGCGATCAGCTTACCGGTCTTCATGATATAGTCGGCGGCCGGAATCTTTTCGTCCGCAGCCAGACATACATAAGCGCACGCTTCGGCACCGACAGGCGTAACCGTAAACGACAGCGTGGTCGCTGTCGCCTCGCCGGCCTCGACCGTTACAGATAATTCGGGCGTAGGAACCGGCGCAGGCTCATCCTTCTCACCGCACGCCGCAAGAAAGGCGAACGAAGCCATTACCGTAGCCAGATAAAATAACTTTCTAAGTTTCATATAAATAGTTTTAGAGTTAAATAAAAACCGCTGTTCCGAAGAAATTGCGGCTAACAAATATACAAATTTATATTTTAACAAACAACTGCGGGATGCAATATCCGTGTTTTTCCTGTAACCAGAGCCGGCATAGCAGAATGCCGGCCGACGCAGCCCACAACGGCAAGCAGCAAAGACCGTGCGGGAGGATCGGCAATAGGCCTGGCCGGAAGCGGCAGCTCGGGCACAGCATAAAAAGCGATTGCCCGACATTAATGTCGGGCAATCGAAGCGGATGTATCGGTGTTCGGTTTAGAACGAACCCGCCCAGTGGAACTTGCAGCTCTCGCCGTCCTCGAAGGTCAGCTCGCCGGTAATATCGGTAGAACTGTTCTTGACGACGGTAATCGTACCCGAAGCTATCGTGCGGCGTGCGCCGTTGACTCTTACACCATAGTCGCCCGTGTAGAACGTATTGGCGGCGCGGCTCATAGTAGCGTCGAACGTATATACGCCCTCGACGATATTCTGATCGGTGCCCTTGTCATAGAATATGAACAGATCGATATCTTCGGTGGGATTAAGCATCGAGCCCTTATAGAAACGGAACTTGGTCTTGGTCTGGGCGAACATAGTCTCCTTTTCTGCGGTGCAGTAGTCCATCTCGATCGTTACGATCTGGGGAGCAGGCTTCATGTCTTGAACTTCGCCGGTATAATGGCCCTTGATGATCGCACCCTCGGTATCAACTGCGTCGATCTCGAACGTATAAACATCGCCCTCGACGCTGACAGTTACCGTACCGGATGCGAAATAACGGCTCGCATAGGTCGGACTGTAAGGTGCGGCGTAGCTCTTCTTGGTGGCCGTGCCAGGCTCGGTGCCTTCGCCTACCGTATATACGCCGGCGGGAAGCGTCTCGGCAGATGCCTCGGCATAAAGATCGAGACCTATGCCGTCCATGGTCTTGTAACCGTCGGTCAGCTTGATATAGAACTCGCCAGCATCCTTGTCTTCGTGGATGCGAACAGCCTCCGTTGCCGTAAGATCGATAACCAAGCTGGTCGACATGTTAGCGACCTCGCCGGTATACTCGGCCTCGACTACCACGCCGTCGGTCAGCGTGAAGCTCATCTTGAAGGTATAGGTCTCGTCATCGGCGATAGCCACCTCGGCAGTACCCTCCGTAAACTTGATCCACTCGTCGGCAGACTGCTCGGCGAACTGGATTCTCGAATAGTGAGAGCCGATCTGACCGGGCTGGTCCTCGGCCGAGACGGTATACGTTCCGGCAGGCAGATATTTGGCATCGGCAGCGGCGTAGAAGTCCACCTCCATGATATGCTTGTCGTCGGCATCCTTGAACCGGATGAAGAAGTTGCCGTCGCTACCGCTCGTGCGGTCGGCTGAAACCAGCGTCAGCTTGACGGGTTCGGGTTCGGGCTCGGCCAGAGTGGTCATCTTCAACACCTGCGACAGAGCGGTCTTGTCATTATTGGCACCGCCGCGCACGGCAGCCAGAATGGTATACTCGGTCTCGGGAGCGAGACCCTCGACCGTAACGGAAGTAGCCTCGGCAGCCGCAACGGCGGTGCCCTCGGCCAATATCTTCTCGGCATCGAAGCCGTCGATGTTCTCTACGCATACATAACGGCACTCCTTGGCATCAGCGGGAGTCACGGTAAAGGTCAGCTCGGTTACATCGGCCTTACCGGCAGTCACCGCAACGGTCGGCTCCTTTTCGGGAGCGGGGGTGGGTATGGGATCATCATCGCCGCAGGCGGCAAATGTCAACGTCGATGCCAGAGCGGCATAAAGGAGATACTTAAATTTCATATGATAAACAATTAGTGAATAAAAATTTCGATTCGCAAGAGGGATCGCATTATCCCTTTATCAAATGTAAGAAAATTACATCAACAATTCATAGGCAACACTGTTTGGCAGCGCACAGGCGGACGTTCGAAAAGACAAAACTGCTGCTTGTCGCAAGTTCGTAACTACTGTTTCGCTATGCAATATAAGAATTATTTTCAGAAAATCCAACAACCTGACGCCATACAATGTTTTTTTTTACATTTTTATCATTAATGAAGATTTTTTTCGTATATTTGAATTTAGTGACGGCACTGCGCACAAAACAGCAGAGAGGCTTTTTGCTTTTGTTCCGGAGTTTGCGTATATTTGTATCCGAGAGCCGCCCCGTCACGGAGCGCCGGCATAAGATTAAACTTAATACGATTCGACATTATGAAACGATTTTTCCTGTTTTGCATTACTGCGGCGATGATGCTCGCAACCGGCTGCGCCAAAGAGTGCGGAGAGCCAGAGCCCCCCACACCGCCCGAACCGGAGGACAAGAGCCACACACTTATAATATATATGATGGGCGACAACGGTCTTGAAAAATTCATGGACAACAACATCGGCAAGATCATGACCGTCGTCGACAAGATACCCCAGACGGGACGCATAGCGCTGTTCTACGACAGAGGCAACTATACGCGGCTCTCGGAGCTTGTCGTCGAGCAGGGGCGCGCCAAGCAGCGCGTGATCGAGGAGTATGCCACCAGCCAGTCGAGCGTCGACCCCGAGTTCATGAAGAGCGTCATCGAGCGCGTGCGCAAGGAGATGCCGGCCGATACATACGGACTTGTGCTATCGTCGCACGGCGGCGGTTGGGTGCCATCCGACATATTCGACATATACATGCTGGGACGACCCGAGACATCGGGCATCGCACCGCGCTTCTTCGGTCAGGACGGCAACGACTGCATGGAGGTAGAGCAGCTCGCCGGCGTGTTGGGCGACAAGCAGTTCGACTACATACTCTTCGACGCCTGCTTCATGTCGTCGGTCGAGGCGCTGTACGAGCTGCGCAATGCCGCCGATTACATCATAGCCTCGCCTGCCGAGGTGCTGGGCGACGGCTTCCCCTACAAGGAGATCATACCCATGCTCTTCAACCGCGGACACGATCTGGAAAACGTATGCCGCTCGTTCATGAACTTCTATCGCAACAGCTCGGGCACCATAGCTCTGATAGACTGCAAAGAATTACAGCCTCTGGCCGATAACGTAGCCGCCATACTGGCCAAGGCACCAGCAGCGCCCGACACGTCGAACGTGCAGGCATACGAGGGATTCCCGTCGCATCTCTACTTCGATCTGGAACAGTATGTCGAGACGCTGACGACCGATCAGACCGCGCTCGACGGGTTCCGCAAGGCGCTCGGCAAAGCGGTCGTATATACCAACCATACCGAAACGTTCTACACCGACTACGGTCAGCGCGGCGAGGTGGCGCTGCCACGCAGCTGCGGCGTAACGTGCCATATCGAGCGCAGCGACTTTCCCGAGACGCACGCCGCTTTCCTCGAAACATCATGGGCCAAGGCGGTAGGAGCTAAGTAATCCGCACGACATACTCTGTCGGATGCCGATGCGCAGCGACAAACATGCGGCCTCCCATTGCCCGACATCGGCAATGGGAGGTCTTTATATTAATAAATCGCCGGGCTCTGGCTGGGGGGGGGTACGTTCCTCGACGCGCACTGAAATCCCGGCGGAAAGCGTCGGGCAGCATAATCCCGAAGCGCACGGGCGGGGAGGGGAATGGAGAAAGAGGATGTGGCGGCAGGGAGTACCCTATTTCCGACAAACAGTGGATTATACGATATTCTCGTTAAGCCGAACGGGCAAGGGGAAGTCTGAGCCGTGCAATCTTCATTGCGGGCAGCTTTCTCGGATAACTTGGACAACTCGGTCCGATAATACTCGGATTTGACTTTCGGAATGATCCGCCGAGTGTACTTGCGGTGGGGCAGACGGACTGATGCCCGTTGCCGTCGAAATCCCAATTAGACGGCTGCACGGATACGAATGAACTCTTAATCGTCCGTTTGCACTCTTTCGTGATGTGCCACATGAGCGGATGCTCCCCGACGGCGAGGGCATTACATTTCAACCAAATGACTGAATTGGCGGCATCCATAGCCTTTCGATGATTTGCACGGCCTGTGTCAACCATTGAAAAACGGGGACGGAAGTCTTGAATCAATCGACACACAAAAAGCAAAAATCCTTGATACTCAATCGAATATCAAGGATTTCGGTTAGTCGGGATGACAAGATTCGAACTTGCGACAACACGCCCCCCAGACGTGTACTCTAACCGGGCTGAGCTACATCCCGAGCTTTTTTGCGATGCAAAGATATGAAAAATTTCTTTAATTGTCACGCTAAACAGAACTTTTTTTGTAATTTTGTTGTGATGAGAATTATTCGACATATCATATACACCGCAGCAACGCTGTTGCTAACAGCATCTTGCGGAGACAAAACAACGATTTCGACGGACGATTTTACCGAAAAAATTTTTACGCCGCAGCATGCCTCCGGCTTCGAGATACGCGGCGACGGAGAGGGAAACACGCTTATCGCGGTATCGCGTCCGTGGCAGGGCGACGGCGAAATGCCCGAGCAGAAGCTACTCATACTGCGATCGGGCGACGCAAAAGCCGCCGCGGAGTACGACGGTCAGACCATAACGGGAGCGGCACGCCGCGTAGTCTGCATGTCGAGCAGCCATGTGGCGATGCTCGACGCCATAGATTGCGTAGACCGCATAGCGGGCGTATCGGGCAAAAGATACATAACCAACCTCCGTATATCCGGCTCGGACAAGGTATGCGACGTGGGCTACGACCCCAATCTAGACTTCGAGCGCATAGTGTCGCTGCGTCCCGACATAGTGCTGCTGTACGGTGTCGCGGGCGAGAATACGGCCACCACAGCCAAGCTGCGGGAGCTGGGCATACCCTATCTATATATAGGAGACTATGCCGAACAGACCCCGCTGGGCAAGGCGGAGTGGCTCGTGGCGGTATCCGAGATCGTCGGATGCAGAGAGCATGCGACGCAGGTGTTCGATGCGATTGAGGCACGATATACCGCCCTGCGCGACTCGATAGCGCAAGCCTCCCAAAGACGGCCGAGCGTGATGCTGAACACGCCTTATCAGGACGTATGGTACATGCCTTCGGACGACAGCTACATGGTAAGACTTATTGAGGATGCCGGCGGCCGATACATATATTCGGGAGAGAACCCCGCGGGAGGGTCGAAGGCGATAGGTCTCGAAGAGGCCTACATGCTCGTTACCAATGCCGATCTGTGGCTCAACACGGGACAGTGCACCGACATGGAGGAGCTCAGGCAGTCTACGCCGAAGTTCGTCTCGGCCGGGGTCTTCCGCAGCGGCCGCATATACAACAACAACCGCCGTCGCACGGCAGCCGGCGGCAATGACTTCTGGGAGTCGGCCGTCGTACATCCCGACGTGGTGCTGCGCGATCTGGCGACTATCATCGGCGGCGGAGAGGAGCCGCTGTATTACTACCAACGACTGGAATAGACCATGCGCAGCCACCGACACGCAATACTCTTCATCGCATTGTCCGCGGCAGCCGTCGCACTGCTTGTGTGCGATCTGCTGACAGGCACCACACCGATACCTATATCGCAGATATGGGCATCGCTCGCAGGCAGCGGCGCGAGCGACGAATATGCCGTTATCGTGCGCGAGCTGCGGCTGCCGA
>OFGE01001758.1_pt1 | contig 17891 bp, 14 predicted proteins | sample 1521681 | NCBI WGS metagenome assembly OFGE01 (sample SAMEA3504093, study PRJEB24116) | mouse gut metagenome | biome: mouse gut; feature: mouse-associated habitat; material: faeces | place: Denmark | collected 2011
ACAAGCCACAGAACGGAAAGGTTCCACGCCATTTCTGGTGTAGGAAACATTCCCTTTTGCAGATACCGGATTGCTGTACTTATTTCAATGCGGTTATTCTGGAGGAAACGGTGCTTATGCTTTTGAATCAAGAACTGATGCGAAGGGGGGACTTGCTTAGGCAGCGAGGGGCTTTGGAACAGTTCCAGAAAGGGGCGCTGGAGAGGCTTGCCAGGAAAGGCAGGGAGTACCGGAAAGAATATTATGATGCGCAGAGAGAAAAGGATTCTCTGTATGAGAAGTACGCTTTCGGCCAGATGGATGTTCAGGAATATCGGAGCAGGGTTGAACAGCTGACGTGCCGGATGGAAGAAATGGCTGACCGGATTCAGGAAGTAGAGACGGAATACAGCCGGATGGTGGAAGAAGCAGACAGGGATAAGCAGGATATGAAGCAGATTATCCGCTATTCCCATTTGGAAGTATTGAATCAGGAGGTGATGGATGTCTTTATAGAGAAAGTGACAGTCTATAAGGATAAGCGGGTGGAGATTGAGTGGAGTTTTGCAGAGTAATGGTAGATTCAAAAAATAATATTAAATAAGCATGGGTAAAGAGAGGCGCTTAGGGGACAGTATACGTATTCAGTTCCCTGAGTGCCTTATACTATAATGATAAGTTTTTCTGGATAATATATCGGATAAAAGTAGAGAAAGAGTTTTCTAACTCTTGTTTATAAGAGTTTTATAAGAGTTGTTTATAAGAAGTTTATAAGAATCTGGCGTTTCCGTAGAAATATTCGTAGAAATATGGTATACTATTATTCAGAGGATATTGACATTGGTGGTAAGTTGTTGATTTTTTATCAGGTTAAGGTATGAATTATTTTTCCGACAGTTACCTTAGAGTCTTTGCGTTTTAGGAATAAAAGAATTTGGGGATTACCATAAAAAGATTTCGGGCAATGAGTCATCAAAATAGATTGCGATGGATTATTGGATTCGAAATAAGGCAAGGGAGAATTATGAGCGAGATTGGGTTTATTCATTTATCAGATATTCATTTTCATAAAGCAAGTGGAAATAAATTTGATATAGATGCAGACTTAAGGAATTCTATACTATTAGATATTAAAAATAATGCAAAAAGATATTTATGTGATGTGAAGGGAATATTAGTTGGAGGAGATATTGCATTTGCAGGACAGAAAGAGGAATATAGCATAGCAAAAAGCTTTTTGAAAGAAATAACAGCTATTTTGGAAATTGATGAGAAGAATATTTATTGTGTTCCAGGAAATCATGATGTAAATCAGCAATTTGTTAAAGGTTCAAAAAGTATCCTTAATGCACAAGCAGAAATTGAAAATGCAGAGACGCTAGATAAAGCAGATTCTCTATTAGAAAGCTATATATTAGATGAGGCAACTCCCAATTTGCTTTTTAAATCAATAGAACAATACAATAACTTTGTCGTAGCGTATGGTTGCAACATAAACTCAGAGAAGCCAATTTGGATAGAGGAATTCCAATTGGATAATAATATGAAACTTAAAGTTTGCGGTATGAATTCTTGTATTATTTCGAGCCATAGAGATCATGAAGATAAAAAAAGTATTCGAGAAATGATTATTGGACAAAGACAGCTTCCTTTTTATGAAGAAAATGTCATATGGATGTCACTTTGTCATCATCCCATAGAATATTGGAAATTTGCAGACGTGTTACGGCCAAGGCTGGATAAGCGCATAGACATTCAATTGTATGGTCATAAGCATGAGCAGGCGATAGATGCAAATTCAGAAAGGCTAGTAATTAGTGCTGGTGCTACGCACCCAACAAGAGGGAAAGATTGGAATCCCAGATATAATTGGATTAGCTTTGAATGCATTAAGAAAGAAAATGATAGATTTCTATCAGTAAAGACTTTTCCACGAATATTATCAGAAGATAGGGATAAATTTGAAGTTGATAAATTAAATTGTGAAGAAAATAGAAATTTCTTCAGATATGAACTTAATATTGATGAAAAAAGAAGAAGAAATTTGCTTGATAATATGAAAGAAGATAGTGCAAATGAAGATATAAGTAGTACAAATGTAATACATAGAGGGTTGGAAAAAGAAATTGTTTACAGCTTTTTTGATTTATCTTATGTACAACAAAATGAAATATTATTAAAACTCGGATTATTTAAGGAGGATTATGCAGGAAAAAGATATATAGAGTTAATAGATCAAATATTGGATGATGCTAGAGAAAAAAATTGTTTAGAGCAATTTTTTAAAATGATAAGTGAAAAGGATTAATTTATAAGGAGGATATTGATATGGAATTAGAGAGACTATTTAATAAATGTTATAAAAGAATATGTCTTAGTCCGACTAAAGAACAACTTACAAGCAGGATTGAAGGAATCAAGGTAGCAAAGGAAGATTATGATAACCCTGAAGAAATAATGGAATTACTAAAAATTTATTATAAACTTTCCTTGACAGAAGAGAAAAGAGATAAATTTGTAGATTGTTTCTATGTCATAGATCAAACATTTGATGAGCAGAACGAGGAAGAAATATGTATATTAGCTGGTTGTGTTTTGGCCCACATGCTTTATGGTGATAATGGTGCGCTTATAGCTTACTATATAAAGGTGCTTGAGCAGTTTTTTGAGGGAGCTATAGAGGAACTATTAGGTTTAGCTAATAATACTATTGTCAATTTTACAAAAGAACAGGTATCAAATGTGCAATTTGTCATTGAAAATTTAGAGAATGATTTGGAGGACAAAATAGCCCAGGAAGGAAGCTTTACAGAAGAAGCACCAGAAATTATTGCAGAATCAATGGGGAGAATTCGAATTAATTTTAATAAATCAATTAATTATATAAAGTATCTCCAAAAAGAAAATATTAGATGTCAAGAAAAAATTCAGGTTTTAAGCTGGATAATGGGCGAGAGTAGCAATTTGCTTAGAAAACCATTATCGGAAATTAATGATATTGAAGGAATATTAATCTTAGGCATGGAATTGGCAGATTTGGTTGAGGCTCCAGGTCCTTTTTCGGCGGAAGCATTTCTGCATAAAATGCTGACTAAATGTGAGAAGACCATAGATGAAATTACTCTTACGGATTTGATAGACAACCAAACAGAAGCATTAAAACAATTGGCTAATAAAAAATATGGAAAAAATGCAGTGGATAGTATTTTGCCCATTTTTACTTCTATTAAGTTATCATTAGATGTGGACGAAAAGAAAGCGTGGTTGCCTGCATTTAGAAAGATTTATAAGATTAATCCTGATGAAATCAAATTTTCCATTGATAAGTGGCTTAGGTTAATTTACTCTGAATGTATGATAGCAAAAATGATTTGAGGGAATAAAAATGGAAATTGATGAAAAAGAAGAAAAGTTAGAAACAATAGATGCAATATTAAATGATGAGATAGACCTTCAGGAAGATGACGAAAATGTAGAAACAGAAGTTTCTGCTTCGCAAAATAAATTTCATGTGAATGCAGGTGAAGCATTATACATTGATGACATATATACAATAGCGGCTAAAGAATGTACAAAAATGATGGTATTGGTTGGGCCAGTTGCTAGTGGCAAGACAACAATTGAGACAAGCATATATCAATTGTTTCAGAATTCTCCTGTTGAAGATTTTTATTTTGCTGGTTCATATAGTTTACGTGGATTCGAGCAGAGAGCTTTTTACACGCGTCTTAAGTCAAAGGGAAATGAACCTCAAACGCAACGAACAAGTTTAGAGGATAGTCAATCATTTTTACATTTAAGATTGTTCAATAAAAATAGTCATATAATTAGTAATTTGATTATGGCTGATATATCGGGAGAGGCATTTACTAATCATATAGGTCAGGTTGATGAAGTTAAAAAAAGCTTTCCATTTATTGAGAGAGCAGATTATCTTGTTGGAGTAATAGATGGCGAAAAATTATGCAATAAGAAAACTAGGAACAGTATTGTTGCAGAAATAATTGAATTGGTGAGAACATTTTCGGATGCTGATTTAATTATGGATAATTGTATTTTTCAAGTTGTATTTAGTAAATATGATAAACTTTGTAAAGCAGAAAAACTTGAAGAGATATTGGAAAAGGCTAAAAAGCAAATTATAGGACGACTTGGAGAATTATTTACAATTATAGAATTTTATAAAGTTGCAGCAATGCCATCTTCTACAAATGAGTTTAAGGTTGGATACGGTTTGGATGTATTGCTACAGGCGTGGGTAAAAAAGAGAACATGTAAAAGTTCAATGGAAACAAAAGAACCTTTTGATAGATTAACGGAGTACGATAGGCTTTACTATAAATTTTTGGGGGACTTAAATGAATAAAAGGATATTTATAATGGGAGCACCGAATGCCGGAAAGAGTACATTTTTGGGTGCTTTGTGGAACAGTATAAATCAAAGGGAAGTTCAGACCAAATTAACCCTGAAAAAAATGATTGGTGACTCCCAATATTTATATCGTTTGGAGCAAAGGTGGCTAGAAGTTGAGAGATTAGAGAGAACAGTAATAGGGCAGGAAAGAGAAAAATTATCTGTTTTATTAACGAATAATATTGATGACTTAGAAATAGAATTTCCAGATTTATCTGGTGAAACATTTCAAAATATATATGAAAGCCGCGAGATGTCTTTTGAATTGAAAGATATGATTAAAGATGCTGATGCTGTATTGTATTTTGTTAATGTTGAAGATATACACTCCCCTGAATTTATTTCGGACATTTCGCCGCAACTTCGGCAAGACAGTGGCATGATAACTAAAAGAAAACCTAGTGAGGATGATCCTACGCAAGTACAAATAATCGATTTGATACAAATGGTGCTTGATATTAGAAAGAAAAAAACAAATGTAGGTATTATCTTTTCGGCATGGGATTTGGTTGTACAATCGGAACAAAATGATGTGCAAAGTTTTTTGATGAACCACATGAATATGTTGTGGCAATATTTGGAATCTAACAAAAAGATGATTCACACATATATATGGGGAGTTAGCGCAATAGGCGGTAGAATAGAAGATGCTGAAAAGCTATTGGATGTTGAAGACCAGATTAGGCGTATAAAAATTGTTAATGAAAGCAAAGAACATTCATGTGACTTGACATCTATTATTTTAAAAATATCCGGAGATGAATATGATACCTGAAGAATTTTATGTTGAACAAACATTACATGGCTATTCTAATGGTCATAGATTGTTACAAGCATCTTTAGCTTTATCTGAACAAGATAATAAAAAGATGATGGTTTTAAGTGATTTGTCTGGAAATGAATTTGTGAAAGGATTTGAAAAATATTTTACAGGTTATAGTCTCGATGATAATCATATTGTGCTGGCATGCACATGGTATGCGGAGGAAATGAAAAGACCAGGTTGTGTCTGGACGCATTCATTGATTTTTAATGTTGAAGATTTGCTTTTAATGGAAACAGATATTGCATCCATTATAAGAGTATTTCGAAACCCTTGTTTGGACAATGATTTTTCATATTATGGAAACGCACTTAAAATTAAAAAAAATAATAAAGAACAATTAGATGAAACAAATTTAAAATATTTAATATGGTGTATTTGGGGAAATAAGACCCCTTTGGTTATATTTGATGATAATTCTACAAATTTGGAAAAGGAGTTAATTTTCTTTTTTTTGACGCAACATGATTTGATTGGAGAGGATTTTTCATTTTGTACAGGTTCGGTTTCATTACGAGGGTATGAAGGAAAAATATTACGGCTTCAAGTAGTGCCCAATAAAATATCCAGGAGCAAATTAGGCGTTGGAGAAAAAACATACGAAGCAAAAAACAAAAATATAATTAAAAATTTTCCTTTATGGGTAGACAAAATGTTTGACAATTTGAAAGTAGACCGTATGAAGAAATACAGAAAATTTGTTTCTGGATTCTCGAAAGAATATAAACAACCAGTATATATCTCATCATTTATGAAATTATATGTAGGCTCATTTGCGGATGAGCAAAGAGCCAATTTGCTAACTTTATTAAAAATGGCTAGTGTTATATTTGAGGACAAGAGAAAGATATGCAATGAAATTATCGTGTTATATGGAGAAGGTTTTTTTTCTAAGTGGTGCATAAAAGAGAATTACAATGAAACTATAAGTTTTTTTATTGACAATAGGTGGCTGGACATTTATTCTATTGATTTTGGTGGAATGTTAAAACAAGGTTATATATCAGATTATGAGGGGTCTAAAAGATTATTTAGAAATATAATAAGGGGAGAAGAATCGCCTATAACTGAAATTCTACTAAAAAAATATGCCGATATCGTTCCAGAAAGTCAATTTGTAGATTTTACTGATTTAGAATACGATTGTTGTAGCACTTTGGTTTCTGTAAAGAATGAATTTGCATTATGTCGAGAGGTATGGGAAAGGGGTAAAGGTTATCAGCAGGGGATAGTTAGATGTCTTTCACCTCAAAATGATAGTATAGATAAGAAAATAATAAAAACAGTTTTGCAAACTAGTGAATATGACTTGGCTGATGAATTGTATAAAATATATGGAGATGAATGTATTCAATTATACTGGACTTACTTATTAAATTATCAGACATGTAAGAAAGCAAATGGAATTATAGATATTGTTAAGTACGATTTAGAGAGTGGTGTGAAATTTATTTTAGATTACCTATCTGAAAGGAAGACATTGCTTTTTTTGTTAAGTATATTAGATTCCTATGATAGATTTATGCTAAAATTGGAAAAGAAAGATATTAATAAAATATTTAATACAGTTATGAGCCAGGAGTGTGCGGAAAGGGAAAAGGAAGTTATGGCAAGATTCCTATTGCCACTTTGTATTATAGGGGACTATATGGTAGAGGAGAAAATTGCAAAATTTGTATTTGATGTTGTAAATAGCTTACTTGCAACGCAAACGTTTCCAGAAAATGAATGGGATAAACTCGAAAAAATACTTCCGGAGGTTCCATATTATAATCGATGGGATAGATGCAAAACATTGCGGAAGGGATTTTGTAAGAAAGGATACTTATTTATCGAAAAAGATAAAAAGGAAATATTGCCAGATTATCTTCTTTAAATAGGTGACGAAAGCGTTTATGAAGATAAGCTGTTAAGTAAAGAGAAAATAGGTGGGATGATACGGATGATATAAATGAAAAGGATGCATGTTGTATATGGCGATTATAGTACTATGTGAGAAACAAAGGTAGGGGAGTAGCATGGTTCATGCAAAAGGATTTGAAAACACAGTGCTCTGGAAGTCTTATCAAGAAAAGGCTGATTCTGATAGCGCAAGAGTAAACTGGACCAAAGAAGTCTGTGAGACAGCAATAAGATATATGATGGATGTGCGCCAGACTTTCCAGAATTATACCTTACATGATGGAACCCATATCGTTAATGTATTGGATGCAATGGGTGGAGTGTTGGGAAATCAGGTTTCCAAATTAACTGTTGGAGAGACGGAATTGCTGATTCTAGCGGCCAGTTTGCATGATTTGGGGATGGTATACACAGAGAAAGAGAAAAAACAGCATTTTCAGGACGCGGAGGCATGTGGAAAGTTTTTAAGAGAGTATTGTCCGGAGCATCAGGATTGTCTGGCAAAGGACTGGACCGAGGATATCCGTCAGTGGTATCTCAGGACATTGCACCCTTTTCGGGTTCCGGAAGTACTACAAAATGAAGCATGGAAAGAATTGTTTGCGCGATGCCCGTTGGAAGTCGTGCCAAAGCGTTGTATATTAGCTGTTTGTAGGGCGCATGGGGAGAATCCGCAGAATCTTTTGCAGAACAGGGATTTGGAGTACCTGGCAGCAAACGATGTGGATTCTTTGTTTTGTGCGCTTTTGCTGCGGTTATGTGATTTGTTGGATTTTGATGATACCCGTGCTCCTAAGGTATTATATGGTTATGTGGCTTGCAATGAAAAGAGCCGCGCTGAATGGGATAAACATCAGGCATCGGCAGGATTTCGTTATTCAGATGAGCCTTCCGGAGATGATTTGCCATATAAAGCTATTTGCACTAATCCGGGGGTGGAACATGCGGTAAGGGACTTTTTAGACTGGATTGACGATGAACTGGGTAATTGTATAAGATTACAGAAATACTGTAGGACAAGCTGGCAGCGGGAGTTTCCGTTTCCAAGAGCAGTCTTACGGAAGGAAATTGAATCGGACGGATATATGAGCGGCGATTTCTGCATGACTATGGATCAAGCTCAGGTTTTAAAATTGCTGACAGGAGAAAAACTATATGACAACAGAGATGTATTCGTGAGAGAGTTGCTACAGAATGCGATTGATGCCACCTTGCTTCGGGGAAAGATGGAACCCGGGTTTAAGCCGGAGCAGTCTCGTATCGATATATGGGAATGGAATGATAAAGAAGGAAATGTCTGGTTTCGGGTGGATGACCAGGGAACCGGTATGACGTTGGGTATGTTGAAGAGATATTTTCTTAAAGTAGGCAATTCTTATTATACATCCCGGGAAATGGAGCGGGATTTACGGGATCATGGTCAGACAGAAAAATACTATGGAATCAGCCACTTTGGTATAGGGTTCTTATCTTGTTTTCTCTGTGGCGACTATGTAGAGGTGTCTACACGATACTTCGATTCCAATAAAAACCGTAGGGAGGAGGAGGCTTCCGAATCTTATCAGACAGTCCACTATGGTCTACGTCTACAGGTAACGGGATTGAGCGGGTATTATACTTTAAAGAATCAGGCAAAGCATCATGAGACAGATGGAGCAATGCCGATGCCAGGCGACTATGATTCAAGTAGGGGACAGGGATATGAGAGAGAAGGCTATCGTGTTAAGGCAGGGACTTCCGTTGCGATTCGCCTAAATCCGGGGAAACTGGGGGTATTGAATCTGCACGATGCAGTGGAGAAATATATATGCGGAACTATAGTGCCGGTATATTACAACTCTAGACGGATAGGATTGACCTATGAAGAAATAGTACAGGTCGCACACGAAATGTCGGGGAAGCGGAATTATGAATTGTCGGAAAAGATGAAAGAGAAATTCGACCAGACATTTCCGGCTGTCCGCGGGCAATATCCTAGGCTAGCAATGACAGTGGTACCATTGGATAGGGAGGAAGACTATGCCTTGCCAGGGGTATCGGGAGTGCTGATGAAATATGAAGTACAATTTAATAAAGTTCCTAAGTGGAAAGTGAAAGATTTGGAATATGCAGTTGAAGGATATATCAGAGAAAGCGAAAATACTCTGCAAATGGAATTGCGTTGCAGCGTTATAAATAAATTGAATGATTGTCAAGTGGCTATAGTTCTATGGAGTATGTTAGAGAGAAGATTTACTGAAGAAACGGCTAGTTTGGCAGCAGAATTTGAAAAGTGTGCTGTTTGTCCTCAAGAAGGACAGCTGGGTGAAGAATGGCTTGTACTTAAAGAACACATAAAGTTGGAATACGCTTGGATTGGCTATCATACTTTTAAGCAACATGGAGCGATATTTCTGCTGAAAGAATGCGTGTGTCCAAGTGCGGCTATTTTAGTATCTAATTATCATTTTGGTAATTTTCAGTGCGCGTATCATGGAGTCGTAGTTGGCAGAATGAAAGATTCATTTACATCAGATTTTTCAAGTATGGGAGTATTTTTTCTAGAAAACCAATGGATGCTTGAGACAGATATAAGACGGTTGGAAATAATAGGAACTCCACTTCCTGTTTTGCTAGTAATTAGCAGCATCTTAAATAAGTATCAAATGTTAAAAGAGCATAAACCTTTAGAATTTAAGGGTACGAGTTATTCGTTAAAAGAATGGAGAGAATCACGAATTCCACATTTAAAACAATGGATAGACATAAATCATAGCAGGTTTTTTACTGAAAGAATGAAATTCTTTAGGGAACCATTAAGGATTTACAGCTTTGATAAATGTGATATGTATTTGGATGAGACCAGTAACTATAGAATTTTGAATAAGTATCAGGATGCCTATTTTCAAGATTTCTATGAGATAATAATCAATTATGAGGAAGGACAGATGTTTTCGTTTTGTGAAAAAGAAAAAGTTGAAACGGAAAGTGTATTGGATTTGTTTCCGCCCATGCGTTTTTGTAAGGCAGCAAATGATATGAGTCGACAATATATATGTAGTGATGATCCCTTTTATCGCAAGGGTGTAACGATGGATCATTCATTTGTAAAGTGGCTTTTGGATAATGCAGTTTTGCTGAATCAATATTATCAAAGGCAATTTCGGCAGATAATTGATTGTCTTTGTAATGATGTTGGAGAAGAAATAATACACAAATGTAATAATATTTACCAGCAATTGGTGGGTTTATCAGATTGTCACGGTGTGGATGTGAGTAGTTTTCCGCAGTTAGGTATGGATGATTTTTTTGTTATGAAGTAGTGATAGAAAAGCTGGATTGCCATTTTGACAGCCCATTAAATTATTTATTGGTTGAAGAATATGAATACAGAAAACAGCTTTATAATACTGCAAAGTGATTGTGGTAGCCCGTTTTAGGGATGGAACAACTTGACACTAATTTAACATCAATTTTCGCCCAACTTGACACTAATCTAACATTAGCCCTACGGAAATATAAAGTATTTCAGGGCTTTCGACAAAAAATAAGTAAAAAAGTTCGTGACACTAACTTGACATCAGCGGGGTATGGGCGGCTGAATGTGGTGGGGACGTTTGACGCGTTGATTGGGGTGTAAAGATAATTCGTATTCTATAAAAAGTTTCATATCTAAAATTATAAAAAGTATTGTTAATCAATATTTTTTATAGTTTAGATATGGACTTTTTTTGATGTTATGCTATAATTTGTATTGTCAAATAAAAATATCCAATCTACTCATAAAGGAGACGGCATGACAATCAGGGAAATCAATGTGAAAAACTTCAAGTCCTTGTACGATGTAAGCTTCCAGCCGGGAAAAGTGAATGTATTTATCGGAGCCAACGGATCCGGTAAATCTACGATATTGGAAGCAATCGGGATACTGAGCGGTGCCATGACGGACAGGGTAAATAACAGCGTCCTGCAGAGAAAAGGGATACGCCTGAGCGCCTCGGCTTTATATAAGTCAAAATTCAAGACAATGAAAAGGGAGGGGCTAACAGTAGATTTGGGCATCCAATGGGAAGACGGCGCTGAATATGACTACTCTGTCCATATGACGACACCTACAGATGACGATACATGGAAGTACCATTCTGAAAGCGTTAACCAGGATGGGAACCTATTGTGGGGGAGGAGCAATCGGTCTGCCATCCAGCTGAATAACGGCATCGGCTATTTTATGGTCACGGAGACGCTGAATGGGCACGGATGCAGGAGAATGGGGAAGTATATCGAAAAATATGGAATCTACCAGCCGGATACGCCTACCCTCAGAGGGACAGTCACGGACAACACCCAGATTGCGCCTATCGGATTGAACGGCGGGCGGATGGCGGATGCGCTTCAGGACATCCTGAAAAGCGTAGATGGGGACATGCGGCTTGGCGCGCTTTATATAGAAGATGTACTTGATTTGATTGATTGGGCGTCTGGCTTCGATATAGCGGTTCCTAAAAGGGCGAACTTAAATCCGGGAGTTCCGTCTACCCGGCAAGTGATTGAATTCAAGGATAGGTTCCTGAAGGCGAATGCCGCATTTACGGGTTACGATGCCAGCGAGGGAGCTTTATATGTACTGTTCATGCTGTGCATGGCCATGCATCCCGATTCGCCGTCCATGTTTGCCATCGACAGCTTTGACCATGCCCTGAACCCCAGGCTGGCTAAAAGGCTGACGGAGATTTTTTCACAGCTGATATTGGAATCACAGAGAACTGTGTTCATGACGACGCATAATCCACTGGTACTGGACGGCCTGGATTTATGCAATGATGACATCCGTCTTTTTGCTGTCAGTAGGAACAGGGATGGGCATGCGGTGATTGACCGGATACAGGTCTCGCAGGAACTCCTGGAATCGGGGCAGCCCTTGTCCAGGTTGTGGATCAATGGGAGATTAGGGGGTGTTCCGGAATTGATATGAGAAAAGTAATCGGTATCGTAGGGGAAGGGCCTACTGATTACATGGTCATAAAAGAAGTCATCGATCATATAACCGGGGAGGTCAACGAATACAGAAGGCTGCAGCCGGAGCCTGATATGGCGGGACGGTTCGGAAATGGATGGAAAGGGGTGTGGAGATGGTGCGAGACGAATTCCGATATATTGGATAAAGTCTTTCATGAGGTCACACCGCAGCTGGATTTGCTTGTCGTCCAAATGGATGCAGATGTATCCAGAAAAGAAAGGGAGGTTCACTGTCTCTGCGGATTGGCGGAGTGCGGGGACAGGCCAAAGAATCACCCGCTAAAATGCGTAAAAGCAATAGATGGGCGCTGTCCGGTCATGCTGCCTTGTGGAAAGCATGTACAAAATTCCAGAGGATATGAAGAGCATCTGGAGAAGCTGATAAGGAAGTGGCTGGGAGAACATGCAGATAAGGAAGATATCCTGATTACGGTTCCCTGTGACAGCACGGATGCATGGATAGTGGCGGCCTACCAGGACTATGATGATGTAGAGAAAATCGAAAATCCATGGGAGAGTGTCATTGCCAGGAAGAAAGATTACCATGGCATCAGGATTCCTGGAAAAAAGAAAAGGGCTTCAATATACAGCCAGTTGCTGCCCAGGCTTTGCGGGCAGTGGGAAAGTGTGGTGGAACAGTGCTATAGCGCGAGGAGTTTTGATGATAAAGTAAAGCGTATGTTGGGGGCGGCAGATTTGAATCATTGAGGGTACATTCCCCGATGCTTGCATCGCGCAAACTAGCACCGAGCGTAGCGAGGTTGGGGCGAATACCCCGCTCCTGCGAAGCAGGAGGCAAACACCCCTGTGGTGTTTGAGTGCTTGCACCGGGGAAGTTTATTGCCAGTATCTTTACATAAGCAAATTTTAACGAAGTGGAGAGTGGTTTAGAGGAATGATGGAAGCAAAAGCATTGGAAATCCCTTTTTGGCTCAAAATGAATCTAACAATTAGGGAAGCGGCGGCCTACTCGAACATAGGAATCAATAAGATAGAGAATATGCTGAAGGAACCTAAATGTGATTTTGTGCTATATGTAGGGAACAAAAAGTTGGTAAAAAGGAAAGAGTTTGAGCAGTACATATCAAAAAGTTCAGAGATTTGAGATGCGACTAATGTAAGATTTAAGTTAAAAGATTTTCTAGGTTATTCCAAAATGATAGGTGGTATGGTATAATAATAGACCGTATCAAACTCTTTTTGTTATGGGATAACAGAAAGGAGTTGCTATATGGGTAAAAACTTGAAGGGTAAGGAACTTGGAGTAGGCATAAGTCAGAGAAAGGATGGTTTATATACCGCAAGGTTTACTGGTAAGGACGGGAGACGCAAACAGAAATATTTCAAAAAGTTACAGGAATGTAGGAAGTGGATTGCGGATGCGCAGTTTGCGGATGAACATGGGGATATAAGTGCTTCGGGCGATATGACGGTTGATGCATGGTTTGATTACTGGATTTCCGAAATTAAAGGGAAAACGGTAAGGTGGAGTACGCTTAACAGCTATAATGACCGATACAACAAGAACATAAAGCATGTTATTGGGAACATGACCATAAAAGAGGTGAAGCCAATGCACTGCCAGAATATTCTAAATATTATGGATAACAATGAATATGCTGGTTCCAGCATGGCGAGAACGAAAGCGACTATGAGCGCCATGTTTTCAGATGCCTTGGATAATGGATTGATTGTTTCCAACCCAGTAACAGGAAGTGTGAAATGTCCCAAAAAACCAGAAAAAAATACCAGGGTTTTGACGCTTGATGAACAGGACAGGTTTTTAGAAGCCACAAAAGGTAGTGTAAACTATTTTCATTTTCTATTTGTTTTGCAGACTGGTGTGAGATCGAGTGAACTACGTGGTTTGAGGTGGGAGGACATAGACTTTTCAAATCGTACCATACACATAAGGCGAAACACGACATACAATTCTTCATCAGGTAAATTCATTACAGGCGAACTGAAAACAAATTCCGGGCTTAGGGACATACCAATGACACAAACTGCATATGAAATACTCGTCAGTATCAAGAATCAGCAGATGCAGCAAAAAAGAAAAGTGTTGCCATTTGAATATGCAAATAATGTATTTTTAAATCGTAACGGAAATCTTTTGCCCAATTCAAACTATGACAGATATTTGGAAAAGTTATGCGATAAGGCAGGTATTGAAAAAATATCCATGCATACACTGCGTCATACATTTGCGACAAGATGCATTGAATCTGGAATGAAGCCCAAAACATTACAGAAGATTCTTGGACATGCCAATATTTCTATGACAATGGATTTGTATGTTCACGTGACGGAGGATGAAAAGGTAAAGGAAATGCAGAAGTTTGAGAAATTGTATAATGTGGTGTAGTGATTGGTGTAAAACGAACATTGCTGTGGCGAGAAATGCCTTAAATACATGGATTTGGTGAGGATGGAGATATCATCAACCAGTACATCATTTTCTGTAAAGTTTTCAACGAACAGACAAAACAGTATGGAATGACGAGGAAGGCAGTTACTGAAACGATTCGCATATGCAAGGACAGGAATGTTCTAATGGAATATTTGCTTGGGAGAGAAAAGGAGGTTGTGACGATTATGATGAGTTTGTTTGATGAAGAACAGATTATGAAGTCGTTTATCAAAAGTGAACGATATGATGTTGCAAAAGAAAAGGCTTTCCTTATGCTGCAAAGCGGGAAAATTACGGTTAATGAAATTAGCGAATTTTTCCCAGAACTAATTGAAAGCGATATAAAAGAACTTGAAGCCGAGGTTATGCAGTTGGCGTAATCAGCAAAGCAATTCGTCATTTGATGAAAAAACAGGATATCTGTTATGGGATGCCCTGTCTATTTCTTAACGAAAAAAGGATACCCTGGGCAGGTGACGGCTATTCTGCCGCCCCCGGATGCCCCGCCAGGTGCTTCACGAAGACGGCATCCCGGTTTTTGCCATACAGCCCGGGGCGCTGATATATCCGTGTTTCTCATAGAAATCTGCTGCTCAGGATGCTGGTGTAGATACCGTTTTGTCTGGTTCAGTATACCATTTTTTTCACCATGTGAACAGACACAAAAAATTTACGTCCTTTTCGGAATTATGTACCTACGAAAAAAGAGGAAATAAATGTAAAATCAGGAGGTCGTTATGAGGTATTACGAAATAGAATATGAGATGTATCAGAGAGCAGTGGAACTGATAGAAAAAAGGTATCCTATCGGTTGGGGCGGAGCTGGCGTTGTCCACACTTCCAAAGGGAATTATTATACAAGTGTTTCAATTGAAACCGCTAACGCATCTGCAATTGTATGTATTGAACTGGGAGCCATGCTTGAGGCTCACAAATATAATGAAAAAGTGACGCACTGCATGTGCATTATCCGTGATGACGAAAGTTCTCCATATAGAGTATTATCACCATGCGGCATTTGCCAGGAGAGATTGCGGTATTGGGGCGAGAATGTACAAGTGGCAGTTACAACCGAAGAGAAAAAAATCCGATTTGTAGAGTTAAAGGAATTGCAACCATATCACTGGACGAAAGCCTACCCTGCTGACGAGCTTGAACATTGGGAGGAATAAAGCAATTCCCGGTTATATAGAATGGTTCAGTATGTGCTTTATGCACTGGGAACACGTTTCCGAAAAGGAAGAAAATTTAAGTAGTAAGGCAACATCAAATATGAAAAGATAGTAGCGGAAAACAGCGGCATGGACGGCGTGGCGGGCTGCATGGAGAAGCATCCGCCATGAGAGGAAGGAAAAGCGGATGGGCTTTGGAAACGATTATCTGCAGGAAGAACGCAAAGCGGAATTGCAGTATTGGCTCAGCGGAGACTACGAGTCTTTCTGCGGCAAAAAGAAGGAAATATATCTTGCGGCAGGAAAGGCGATAAAAGATGCCGGCCATACTTCCCCCGGGCACAGCCCCGGAGGATACCGGAACGAACTGAAATATGCAGGCGATCTGGAGCTGGCCTTTCGCATCGAAACAGAGGAAAAGAAATTCCGGAGCGTCAGAAAGCAACTGCCCGCCCCGGAATATGCCAAACGGCTGCAGAAGCTTGTCCGCCTGCGCAACCAATATGCCCGGACGGCGGGTTTTGAGAACTACCTGGACTACAGGTACGCGCTTTGGGGAATCGGCGGGGATGTGTTTGCCAGAGCCGCTTCCAGGCAGCGCAAGGCGGAAAAGACAGACAGCATGGAACTGAGGAGATGGCTGGGAGAAGTATCCGCAGACCGCAGGCTTGCCGTGGAAAATCAGAGGGCGCTTTTCAGGGAGATAGATGAATGCTGGAACCTGAACGGAAGCGGGATACAGATTCACGATGAAGACCTCCCTGGATTCTATATCGGCGCCTGTGTGCCTGTCAGCATTCCTGACGACATACATGTCTTAATCAACAGAAGACCCGGACTGTCAGGTTTTTCCGTATTCATGCATGAAATCGGCCATGGCTTCTACTATACCAACATTGTCACGCCGGACATCCATGGGCGGAGGGAACCCTTCAACCTTATCATGGAAGAAACGGTTGCGCTGCTGTTCGAGAACCAGGTTTATACAGATGGGTTTTCCAGAGAATTCCTGCATACTGACAGGGGCATGTGGCTTCCAAAGGCAGAATTCCAACTGGATTACCTGCTGTGCTGTGCGGAATTCGAGGAAAGGATTTACAGAAAAGCCGATCCTGATTTCGACGCGGAATGGAAGGCGGCCTGTGCTTTCACGGGAGAGGAGGAAGGGGACGGATGGACAAAGCCCCATTTCTTCGTGTCGAACCCGGGCTACTTTGCGGCCTATTTCATAGCCGCCTTTTTGGCAAAAGAGACCTATCGATATGCGGACAGGGAAAGCAGGGACTTGTTTGACTTTATCCGGAATGAGATATGCAGTCCCGGCGGGGCGCTTGCATATGAGGCATTTCTGGAAAAGGTTCTGCCATAAGGCTGCCGGGCAAGGGTGAAAAACACTCGTTGCCCGGCAGCTTTAAAAATTTCTGAAATCAGTGTAACCTTTCTCCTCCCAGGTACCTCTAACAGATGTAAACAAACATGTTTGACATTTACAATTGCACTTTGATTCTGGAAATGGAATCTGTACTGCGGTTCCATGACAGAACGATGATAACGGACAAAGGCGGTGAACATTTTGGATTCTCTGGAAATCAATCTGGTGAGACAGGCACAGAGGGGCAAAAAGGAAGCTATGGAACAACTGTTCCTGATGGAAAAGGAATATCTGTACAAAATGGCTTTCCTGTACATGAAGAACAAAGAGGACAGCCTGGATATCGTCCAGGAGTGCATCCTGCGCTGCATCGTATCCATAAAAAGCCTGAAGCAGCCGCAGTATTTCCGCACCTGGATGACCAGGATCCTGATCAACTGCGCCCACGAGGAGTGGGCCAGGCGGGGAAAGTATGACCTTGCGGAGGAAGAGGTATTTGCGGCGGAGGAAGCGTTTCCCCGGGAAGAGAGGCTGGATCTGTACCAGGCAATCGACAGGCTGAATTTTCCTTATCGGGATATCATCATTCAGCACTATTTTGCGGGGAACAGGCTGAACGAAATCGCGCAGATGCTGAATATGCCCATAGGGACTGTGAAAGCGTACCATTCCCGGGCGAAGAGCAGACTGAAATGCATGCTGGAAGGGGCACAATGAAAGAGAAGGAGAAGCGATTCTCTCAGGTGGGACATTTGTTGGAGGGATAATATGACAGAAAATAAGGTTTGGAATGAGATGGAGGTCCCTATGGAGCTGGATAG
>OFGE01001759.1_pt1 | contig 17886 bp, 17 predicted proteins | sample 1521681 | NCBI WGS metagenome assembly OFGE01 (sample SAMEA3504093, study PRJEB24116) | mouse gut metagenome | biome: mouse gut; feature: mouse-associated habitat; material: faeces | place: Denmark | collected 2011
GCAACGCTTTGACACTCCGGTCGCTGGAAAACAAGTTCGAGAGATACGACATGGTGATATGCGACGAGTTCGGATACGTCTCCTGCGACAAGGCCGGCGCCGAGATGCTATTCAACCATCTCTCTTTGCGTACCGACAAGAAGACAACTGTCGTCACCACTAATCTCGCTTTCAACCGATGGAACGAGATCATTGACGACAAAGTGCTGGTCACAGCAATGGTAGACCGTCTGACTCACAAGGCTATACTCCTTAACATGACCGGCAAATCATACCGCATGAAAGAAACTCAGGAAATGATGAATAAACAAATTTAATTATCTTTGCATCACAAGCCCGGGTGGTAACCTTTTCAAATGCTAGCCGGGTCCCTTTTCAAATGTTAGATGCAGACGCGCGATGCGAGTATGCCGAGGCGAAGAATCTTGTATATAAGGAGTGCGACCACGCCGTATGGAAATACTACTCATGCGACTGGTTCATAAAGGCGTGGAAAGACCGCGCCGTTGTCTATGAATCAATGCGCGAGCTGCTTGCCGCCAACAAGGGATGGCGCACATGGGACGGACAGCACCACCGCAACAGTCAGATAGACCGCTTGCTATATGCCAAAGACGCGGACGCTTACTTTGTAATCCGTGCCGTCAGCCGCACCGCATATTTCGACCGCTTCCGGCTGCGCTTCACCTACAAATGCGTGTTGCAGCCCGTAAACCTTTTCGGAGGCCGCATCGTAGACGACGCCGAGGACGCCGACCATATCGAAATAGAGTTTGTTCCGGCGCGCATCGACTACACGGAGGAAAAGTACGGCAAAGTACTGTTCCTCTCTTTCTCCGGCTACGACGAGGACAACGGCACAGGGGAGGACGAGAGCGACTATCCATTCATGCAGACCCACACCATACAGAGCCTCGAAGCAGGGGAGAAAAAGAAGAAAGCCGAGTATTACGACCGCATCTATATCGGCTTTTGGGATGGGGCGCAGAATACCCGGGGGAAGCTCCCTTATCCGCAAGTGGAGGACATTGAAATCGCCGATGATTGGAGCAATTTCAGCTACCTCCATTTCAATATGCGCCTTAACAACCGGCAGCTACAAAGCCGCCGCATAATCCACCGCATCGACCCCATGAAGAAAACAACCTTCAAATTTCTTGCCGACAATATCCCCGATGTAAGAGCCGTGTTTCATATCCACGGCAAGAAATACGTCTGCGAAAAAATAACTGCGACCTTCACCGAGCAGGGAATGTCGCAGTTACTCAAAGGCGTTTTCTACCCGATTGCCGAATAAGTCGGGGCATTTCAGAAGCCCTTGCCCTTCGTGCGCTCATAGACTACTTCGGTGCCCTTGTCGCAGTTCTGTATTCGGAACTGCACCGCGCACCCGGTAGCAATATCTTTCGGCAGCTTCTCGGCAAGTGTCTTTATCACTTCCTCTACGTTGCTGAATCCGATGTCGGTCAGTTCGGCCATCACCGCGCCCTTGAAATAGGCGCGGGCGTAGACCATCATCTTGCGCGAAAGGCGGAACAGTTTTTCCTCCGGCTCGTCTATATCCTTCGCCCAGCCCTGCTTGCTGGGTTGGTCGGTGAAAAATATAAAATCTATCACCTTCGCATTGAGCCGCCACGCAGGGGAGTAGTCTATCTTAACATAGCCGCGTGTTACTTTCAGTCCGTGGCTGTGGTTCATGCCGAAAGCCACCTCATAGAGATTGGCGTCGCAGTCATTCTGTGCTATCGTGCCCCATGTGTGGCGGAAAGTATAGACGCAGTAGGAGGCATCCTTACTCATGCCCATATCGGCGCATATCTTCTTTATGCCATTGTTTACATTGGCCGAGAAGCTATCCGAATCGCAGTAGCGGACATGGAAATTGAAAAGGTACTCGTCATCTTCCGGCGCGAGGTATTTTTCAAATACCGGGCGGATGAAAGGCTCGACGCGCATCTCGATATACGCCTCGTCGCGGCGCGCATGGCGTGTTTTAGCCCGCTTGTAGCCGATTACTCCGTTATGGTAGTTGGACTTCTTCATGTTGAACAGGTCGACGGTGTTTATACCTCCGAGGCAGAGAACGAGCATCGCCACGTCGCGGCCCAGTTCGGGAAGCGAGGACAGCATCTTTGTCTGCGGCAGGGGGCGGTTGAAGAACTCGCGGCACGCCTCCGCGCTTATGGCGCGCTGTACGCCGTTGTCAGACTTCGGTATCTGCACTTTCAGCCAGGGGTTGAACTTGATGCGCACGATGCCGCGCTCATCGTCGTTAAGCTCCAACAACGCGGCCTTGAATATCTGCCGGACGCATACAGGGTACATTTCTTTGGCGCGGTTTGTCATAGCGAGGCTTTCAATCCATCGCTTCAAGACCGCGGAACTGAGGTGTGAGAACATTACCCAGTTGGTGCCGATGTAGCGTTCAAGATGCTGCACGGCCAACTTGTAGTTTTTGGCGTTACGCTCCTGGCCTCTGTTAATCATACGCTCGATATGTTTGCGAGCATATTCACTGAAGCATACTTCCTCCGATTCAGTCAGTAAAAACTGAACAACCTCTTTCACGCTCCACCCTTCTATGGGCTGTGCATTGAGGCGCGTAGTGTATTCACGAATTAGGGACGTGCAATAGTTCACCACCATATTATCGCGAATATCCCCATTTTTGGTTACTTGCTTTTTCTCGACCACTTTATCTGTCTTGATGTAGCCGAGCTTTCTCTGGTGCGTTACTCGGATGTAGACAGGATAAAACCCATCTGCACGGAGTTTTTGAACGCAAGGTTTTAGAGTTGCCATAGTTCTAACTAATTTACTAATGATTAACCTCGAAAGGCTTTTTTTTAATTGTCTATCAGAGGTTAGCAACTCTAAACATCGCTCTAAACGCGCTCTAAACAGGGTGCCGAAATCTCTAAACTATTTCTAAACATTGCCGCCCATTTGGCATTATTTATCGTTTCCAAGTGAGCGATACCCTTAAGAGTAAATTAGGCCGTAACCTCTGTTTTACAGAGCGTTACAGCCTAATTATTATAATTCAGCGACTATTGTTTAGTCCTCTATCGCTGCCTGCGCCGCAGCTACGCGGGCGATGGGCACTCGGAACGGAGAACAGCTGACATAATTCATGCCGAGTTTGGCACAGAATTTGACGCTGGAGGGTTCGCCGCCATGTTCACCGCAGATGCCCACTTTAAGTTCGGGCTTGACACCACGGCCTTTTTCTACGCCCATACGGACGAGCTGGCCTACGCCTTCCTGATCAAGAACTTCGAAGGGATCGGTCTTGATTATGCCATGCTCCTTATAGAACTTGAGGAACTTGGGCGCATCATCACGAGAGAAGCCGAATGTCATCTGTGTGAGGTCGTTGGTACCAAAAGAGAAGAAGTCGGCAACAGACGCTATTTCATTGGCTGTAAGAGCCGCGCGGGGAACTTCAATCATGGTGCCTACGAGGTAGGGAAGTGATTCGCCCTGCTCGTCGAATACTTTGCCGGCAGTCTCGTTGATAATATTGGCCTGATGCTGGATTTCCTTAAGTGAGCCTACAAGAGGAATCATAATTTCAGGATGCACATCAATGCCGCGACGCTTGCATGCGATAGCTGCTTCAATGATGGCACGGGTCTGCATCTCGGTGATTTCGGGATATGTGATGCCAAGACGGCAGCCACGGTGGCCAAGCATGGGGTTGAACTCTTCAAGGCTGTCCACTTTGGCTTTAACTTCGGCAAGAGAGATACCCATTTCATCGGCAAGCTCTTTCTGGGTTGCGGTCTGGTGGGGTACGAATTCGTGCAGCGGGGGATCGAGCAGACGAATGGTAACGCCATATCCGTCCATTGCTTCGAAGATTCCTTCGAAATCACCACGCTGCATGGGAAGCAGTTTGGCAAGAGCTGCACGACGGCCTTCCTCATCGGAAGCGAGAATCATCTCACGCACGCTCTTGATACGGTCGCCTTCAAAGAACATGTGCTCGGTACGGCAGAGACCGATGCCCTGTGCACCGAAAGCACGAGCCTGCTTTGCATCGCGGGGAGAATCGGCGTTGGTACGGACAAGTGTCTTTGTATACTTGGCCGCAAGATTCATGATGCTGCCGAAATCGCCGTCAAGTTCAGGTTCGGTTGTGGGCACCTGTCCGTCATAAACTTCTCCGGTGGAGCCGTTAAGAGAAATCCAGTCGCCTTCGTTATAGACCTTGCCGCCCATTTCGACTGTTTTTTCTTTATAATCGATCTTGATTTCTCCGGCGCCGCTGACACAGCATTTACCCATGCCACGAGCCACAACAGCCGCATGCGACGTCATGCCGCCACGCATTGTAAGAATGCCTTGCGCAACAGCCATACCACGGAGGTCTTCGGGAGATGTCTCAATGCGGACGAGGATAACTTTACGCTTTTTCTCGGCCCATGCTTCAGCCTCGTCAGCGCTGAATACGATTTGTCCTGTGGCGGCACCGGGCGAAGCAGGCAGACCTTTCGCTGCCACTTTTGCACGTTTAAGAGCTGCTTTTTCAAACACCGGATGAAGAAGTTCGTCCAGTTTCTGGGGCTCCATGCGCACGAGCACAGTCTTTTCATCTATCTCGCCGGCACGAAGGAGATCCATGGCGATTTTCACCATAGCTGCACCTGTACGTTTGCCATTGCGGGTCTGGAGCATCCAAAGTTTGCCGTCCTGGATTGTGAACTCCATGTCCTGCATATCCTTGTAATGTTCTTCAAGATTGTCGGCGATTTTGAAGAGCTCCTGAGCGCATACGGGCATGGCTTCTTCGAGCGAAGGATATTTGCTCTTACGCTCATCTTCCGATATGCCCTGAAGTGCAGCCCAACGGCGCGAACCTTCGAGAGTAATCTGCTGAGGTGTACGTATGCCGGCTACAACGTCTTCACCCTGTGCATTGATAAGGTATTCGCCATTGAAAAGATTTTCGCCGGTAGCTGCGTCACGGCTGAAAGCAACGCCTGTAGCGGAATTTTCACCCATGTTGCCATATACCATAGCCTGCACGTTCACGGCTGTGCCCCACTCTTCAGGAATCTGGTTCATTCGACGGTAAAGGATGGCACGTTCGTTCATCCAGCTGTCAAACACGGCGCAGATGCCGCCCCAAAGCTGTTCCCATGCGCTGTCAGGAAAATCTTTACCTGTAAATTCTTTTACCGCACCTTTGAAAAGTTTTACAAGGTTTTTAAGATCTTCGACGTCGAGTTCTGTGTCGAGCTTTACGCCTTTGTCTTCCTTAACCTTATCCATGATTTCTTCAAAGGGATCAATGTCGTTTTTGCTCTTGGGTTTCATGCCAAGAACGACATCGCCATACATCTGCACAAAACGGCGGTAGCTGTCCCAAGCAAAACGGGGATTACCGCTTTTGTTTGCGAGGCTTTCGACAGTGGCATCATTCATGCCGAGGTTGAGGACAGTGTCCATCATACCAGGCATGGAAGCGCGGGCACCGGAACGCACGCTGACGAGCAGAGGATTGGCAGGGTCGTCGAATTTCTTACCGGTAAGAGTCTCAACATGCGCTACCGCAGCTTCAACCTCTTTCTGGATGCGATTTACAACCTCATCCTTGCCATATTGTGTATACTCGGTACAAACCTCTGTTGTAATGGTGAAACCGGGAGGCACGGGCATGCCGAGCAAGTTCATTTCTGCCAGATTGGCGCCCTTGCCGCCGAGAAGATTTCGCATCCCGGCATCTCCTTCGGCTTTACCGTCGCCGAATGTGTAGACTCGTTTCATTGGTTAATCGAATTAATTATGGTGTTTTATTAATTTTCTCTATTTATTCCGACCTTTGAGGTCTTAGTTTTGCAAAATTACTAAAAAAACGACAAAAGCGAAATTTTTAAAGCATTTTAGGCAAACCATTATTCTTTTTTTAACGGCATAAGCCATTATTCCGGGGTAGCCTTAATCGCCAGACCGGTGCGCTCAAGAAGTCCGAACATGAGGTTTAGCATGTGCACGGCATTTCCGGCTCCGCCCTTTATGCGTGGATCAAGCACTGCGGTTATGTGCAACGTATCGTCCACTTTATCCAAATGCAGCAGACACTTATTCGTTCCGGCCACATCACGTGTATCGACGATGTCTTCGCTTACATATGTGAAACTGTGATCTTCGTACGCTTTTTCGTAAAGTGGACGGATTTCCCCGATTGGCATCGGACACGGCATACTAATTACGGCCATCAATCCATCAGCGCCGCCACTACGCATCTCAACAATATCCACATTACCGAAAAAGCTCGACTGTACAAGTCTCATCGCATCTGCTATCTCGCCGCACTCAGGCAAGCGGCCGCTTCCTCTGCGTGAAATAGCGCGTGTGCCACTTACTCCTACAGTGGCGGCAACGCTTATTTGCGAATTAAGCATCAGATGCTTGGCAAGCGGAAAAAGTGCAAGTTCCACAGCCATTGCAAGCGGGCTTACGTGCCGCGCCGTCATGCACCCGCGCACAAGAGTTTTCCTGTTTAGTTCGCAAATCCCATAAGCATAAGTATCAGGCAGCTCTGTAGCTGCCATCTCTATTATTTTCACATTTGCCGGATTCCGGGCAACACCCGCCAACATTTCGGCACTGACCGGAACGGGAGAGCAGTTTATGATAGCATCCACTTCTCCAAGCGCCATACGGCAGAATGACAAATCCGTCTCACCCGTTATACCGCGTATGTACGCCGACAACGCCCCTTGTACGACACTACTCTGCGCCCATTGCAGTTCCACGTCAGGATGATTCAGTAGAATCCTGATTAGTTCAGCTCCTATGGCAGTTGCAGCTTCAAGTACTCCGACTTTTATCATATTTATTGGATATATGCGTGGTTAGTAGTCAGAAAATATCACTATATATTATATCTGTGGCTCCGATGCTATCGGAAATATAATCTCCGGCAGCTTTACCCGCCCTACTCCTTGCTTCATCATCTGCCAGCAAACAATCAAGCACAGCACCTCCGGACGATGCATCGTTTATGCAGAAACCGCCACCACAAGCTATAAGGTCCGACGCTTCCTTGAATTTATGATGTTTGGGGCCGAAAATTACAGGAATACCATAAACTGCGGCTTCATTCAAGTTGTGTATTCCCGCACCGAACCCACCGCCTATAATGGCAGCGTCACCATACCGGTAAAGGCTGCCAAGCAGTCCGAAACAATCAACTATAAGGTATTTGACAGATGACGGAATCGGTTTTTCCGTAACGAACCTTGAATAAAGCATCGCACCATCGCCAAAACGCTGAAGCAAGGATTTCAGACGTCCTGAATCGAATTCATGAGGCGCACAAATGGCTTTTGCTTCAGGATGCTTGTGAAGCCAATCAATATATACGTCCTCGTCACGAGGCCAGCTGCTACCGGCCACAAGCGTAAATTCGCTATCCGAGCAAAATGCTTCCATTTCAGGAAGTTCGCAACGGGCAGCCGATATGTCCCTTACTCTGTCGAAACGGGTGTCGCCGGCGACAGTGACATTGTTTATCCCTATTCCGGAAAGCAATTTCGCTGAGTTCTCGTCTTGGACATATATATGTTCATAGCTTCGAAGAATTCTGCGGAATTCAAAGCCCCATGGCCGGAAAAAAATCTGTTTAGTACGGAATATGGCGGAAATCAAGTACACACGGGTACCAAAATGCTTCAACGCCGTTATGTAGTTCCCCCAAAATTCATATTTTACAAAAACAGCCACCCGAGGCTTTACCGAGTTCACAAAGTATTTTACATCGGAAGGCCTGTCAAAAGGCAGATACAAGACGGTATCTGCCACCGCATAATTTTTGCGCACTTCATATCCCGACGGAGAAAAAAACGACAACAAGATTTTGGCCTCCGGGTGTTCGCGTCGAAAACGTTCCATGAGCGGACGCCCCTGCTCAAACTCCCCAAGCGAAGCGGCATGCACCCACAGGTCATAACCATCGGGAGCTATACGCCTGCATTCTTCGCCAATACGGCGCATCGTGGCCTGCTGTCCATCAAGCATGGACGCGACTTTATTTGAACGTTTAGCCGCCAATTTAGCGGCTAAACGATAAAGACTTATTCCGGCGTTGTAAATCGGAGTCATTCAGAAATCCGGATGCGTTCAATTGCTTTGGCGATGCGCGCCACGGTGGCGTCGCACCCCATAAGTTCGGTAATGTCGAACATATGCGGTCCCTTACATTCTCCTACGACAGCAAGGCGGAACGCATTCATCACATTGCCGAGATGATACCCATTTTCTGCAATCCATCCGAGCACAACAGGTTCGGCTGCTTTTGAAGAAAAATCGTCCAAGCCCTTCAGTACTTCGATCAGTTCAGCCATAATGGCTGGCGTCTCCGCCGTCCAACGTTTTTTTACGGCTTTCGCTTCATATGCTTCTGGCTCGACAAAGAAAAAGCGAGCATGGCCCCAAAGTTCACTTACAAAATTGATACGGCTTTTTACCATGCCTACAGCACGGCTTATATAATCATCGGAAAAGTCGGCGGGATTCACTCCATTCGCCAACAGCACGGGCTTGAACAATTCTGCAAGGTCTGCATCAGATATTGCCTGAAGGTAAGTGTGATTAAACCATTTTCCTTTTTCAAAAGCGAATTTTGCGCCGCTTTTTGAGCAATGCTCGAAAGAGAATTTGGAAATCAATTCTTCCATAGACATCACCTCCGTATCATCTCCCGGATTCCACCCGAGAAGGGCAAGGAAATTCACCACGGCCTCCGGCAGGTATCCGCTTTCGCGATAGCCGGAAGAAATATTACCGCTTTTCGGGTCACGCCACTCCAACGGAAAGACAGGAAATCCGAGACGGTCGCCGTCGCGCTTGCTCAGCTTACCTTTCCCGTCGGGTTTTAGCAGCAAAGGCAGATGCACAAAACTCGGCATAGTGTCGGTCCATCCAAAAGCCTCGTATAGCAGCACATGCAAAGGAGCTGACGGAAGCCATTCTTCGCCTCTTATCACATGCGATACAAGCATGAGATGGTCGTCAACGATATTGGCCAAATGGTATGTAGGAAGGTCATCGGCACTCTTATACAGCACTTTATCGTCAAGGATGTCACTTTTAATCACAACCTTTCCACGGATAAGGTCGTCTACAACCACGTCGCGTCCCGGTTCTATCAGGAACCGGACAACATACGGCGTTCCCGCATCAAGCAACGCTTTCACTTCCTGTTCGGGCATCGCGAGCGAATTGCGCATGCCGCCACGGGTAGATGCATCATATTGGAAATTGGCTACCTGGGCACGCTTAGCCTCAAGTTCGTCAGGTGTGTCAAACGCGTAATAAGCCTTGCCGGCATCAATAAGCTGTTTTACGTATCTGCGATAGATGTCGCGACGCTCACTCTGCTTGTACGGGCCGTATTCTCCACCCTCTCGCACACCTTCATCGATGCCTATGCCCAACCATTCAAGAGCTTCGTTGATATACTCCTCTGCTCCCGGCACAAAACGCTGAGAATCGGTATCTTCGATACGCAGAATCATTTTACCGCCATGACGGCGCGCAAAAAGATAGTTGTAGAGTGCTGTACGCACACCGCCGATATGCAGCGGACCGGTGGGCGAAGGGGCAAATCTCACGCGGACTTCACGTTCCATATATTATCTACGAGTGGTTTATTATCTGGTTATTTAATATCGGCAAAATTACGCATTTTTACCGAAACGCGCAAAAAAAGCAGGCAGCACCGCTTTAAAATCGCGGTGCTGCCCACGGCTCTTTCATTTAAAAAGTATAGTGCTTCCGAAAAGCCTTTTATTTTATAGCGGTGGAAGTCTGAATGGGAAAGGGCGATTTTCGCATTCATTTCTCTGATTTTCAATAAAATAAGTGGTATAAAAATTGGTCAAGTGACCAATTTTTCGTAACTTTATAGTTGTAAATCAATTAGTTATGAATAAAAATAAGCCACTTGACCAAGTGCGTTCGACCGGCGTAAATGCACTGCTATCGCCGAACACAAAAGCGACTGCGACGGTGAACCCTCCGTGTATGTCGGCACTTACGGCAAGTACAACGACGGCTCGCTCTGCGGCCTGTGGATAGACCTCTCCACTTTCGACGACTACGACGAGTTTATAAACTTCTGCAAGGCGATACACGCCGACGAGGAAGACCCCGAGCTTATGGCACAGGACTTCGAGTGCTTCCCCCGTCAATGGTACAACGAGGGGTTCATAACCGAGGAAGACTTCGACCACATCAAAGAATACACTGAAATGTGTGAGAAACACTCCGCCGAGGCGGTCGACGACTATTTGGAGTTCCACGATGATCTCGACGACTTCGAGGAAGCCTACTGCGGAGAATGGGACAGCGAGGAAGACTTCGCCCGGCACATCGTCGAGGAATGCTACAACCTCGAAAAAACTATGGGCGACCTCGCCCGATACTTCGACTACGAAGCCTTCGGACGCGAGCTGTTCATGTTTGACTACACTATGGGCGCAAACGGCCACGTTTTCCGCCCGGTCTGACCCCTGACCTCCCTCTCTCCCTCTTTGGGCTGCTCCGCAAGGGGCGGCTCTTTTTGGCGTTTATTTTATTATAATCCAACGGCCACCGTTTTTATCTCCTTCTCTTATCAAAACTCCGGCTTCTTGCATTTTAGCAATATCCCGTTCTATTGTTCTATCCGCTACTGACAATATTTTTGCAAGTTGCGCCGCTGTAATAAAAGGATTACCCTTTATTATTTCTCTTATTGAGTTATATCTTTCAGCTATCTTTTTTTGAGTAGCTGTTACGGCATCGCTTCCGACATTATTTCCGACATCGCTTCCGACATTATTTCCGACATCGCTTCCGACATTAGAATTAAGTCGGTTAAAAACAGTGCGTTCAATCACTATTTGAACACCACTGAAATGATTGCCGACTGTTGGTATAGGCAAACCGTTATTCTTGAAGCCTGTATATATTTTCCTATATCCTCGGCCCCATGTGTCGATAAACCCAGCCTTAAACATTACATTGGCTATCGCCGGATTACGAGGCACCGACGGGTGGCTGCTGTATAACGTATCTTCGGTATATCCCTCCGGGAGATTACCGTCATTCCATATCTCTATCCTGTCATCATATACGTGCATCTGTATAGCTGCACCCATATAATTCTTATGTGCTATCGCATTGTAAAGTATTTCGCGCAGCGCTTCTATTGGAATTTCAAGGCTCTCAAATCGCTGCATACCTTCAAAACGGACTGGCGACACAAGATACTTCGCTCTTAAAATATCCATTACCTTGTCCGCCATTTGGATAAGATTTCCGCCGACGACGTCCTGGATTATAAGGTCTGACTCATCTTTCCCGAAACGGCCAATCTTAAATTCGACGCTGTGGAAATATTTTGCAGGGTTATTACCAAACAAAAGTATGGCCGCATTTTTAAGTTTGCCCTCACTATCAATCAATTGGAGCGACATAAGAATTTCGTCAGTTGATGCAGACAGCAAACTCTCCGGGATACGTTGTGCGGCAATACCCTTACGCAAAAAATATTCAATAGACTCCCTGTCTATATCCTCGATTGTCGCTTCTTCAAGACTCACATTATCCCAAGTCTTTCCCAATTTTCTTAAAAGAAAATCTTGTAAGGCAGCACCTTTCAATTCTTGTTTGGTGCTTCCTGAACGATAATGATAAACGCCTTTATATGAAATAGGAATATTACTCGGACTTACAATTATCTCAATATAATCAAGGCCGTCCGCTTGTTTCAAATTGACATCGGCAACAATTCCGAGATTGGTAACAATCTTATTCGGTATATCTTCCATTAGGCGTTTGCTGTCAGCAACGCCTATTATCTGACGTGATACATCGGCAACTCCGATGTAAATATAGCCACCGTAAGCGTTAGCGAAGCCGCATACCCATTTTAGGTATTCATCTCGCCAACTCTCCTTAAACTCTACGTTCTGACTTTCCGGTAATTGAAGTATTGCCATTTCTTGTAATATTCCTTGATTTCCAAATACAAAGTTACGCATTTTTTCGGAATTTCAGTGTCTTTTCCACCACTTATATACAGCGGTAGCTTTGCGGTGTAAAACATCACCGCTCAATGGCAAAGACCACTTACAATATCTCGCTCAAAGGCTATGTCGGAGGCTCCGACTTCGACCGCTCGACCGTTGACCGCGAGCTTGCACGTCACGACGGCAAGCAGGTAAACGTGCTCATCGACTCCCTCGGTGGCTCACTTGCCACCGGCCTTTCCATTTCCGCTGCTTTCCGCAACCACGGCAACGTCAACGTGCATTTCGTCGGGCTGAACGCCTCCGCCGCTACAATAGCATCGCTCGGCGCGGCCCATATCTCCATAGACACCGGCGCGATGTACCTCGTGCATAAATGCTCAATGGCTTTCTTTGAATGGGGTTCGCTCAACAGCGACCAGTTCGCCACTCTCATAGCCGACTGCGAGAAAATCAAGGCCGACCTCGACAAGCTCGACCAAAACGTGGCACGGCTATATGCCGCCCGATGCAAGCGCAAGCCCGAGGATCTGCTCGCACTGATGAAAGCCGGAGGCTGGCTCTCGCCGCAGGAAGCCCTCGACTGGGGCTTCGTCGATGAAATCACCGACCTTGCCGAAGACGCCGCCCCACGGCTCACCGATGCCCTCGCCTCGGCAATGGCCGACGCAGGTATGCCTATTCCCGATATTCCAATCTCCGAAGCCGAGCGCGAGAGCGCTTTCGGCAAGTTCATCACAGCCCTGTCATCGCTTTTCAAGAACCAATCCAACAATATCCCAATGCCAACCGAGAACCCCACGCCCAAGACCTACACCGAGGCAGAGTACAACGCCCTCAATGCCCGGCTCACCGAGGCCACCGCCCTTGCCGACTCGCAGAAGAAGACTATCGAGGAACGCGACAGCCGCATCGCCCAACTCGAAGCAAAGCTCGCCAAGACTCCGGCGGAGCCGTCGAAGCAGGTTGTCGAGGACTCCAAACCTGCCGGCGACCCTGCACCCAAGAACGAGGTCGAGGCTTTCGTCGACACCTGCAACTCCGCCCGTCAGCTCTTTAACGAGGTCTGACACCTCCCTAAACCCTAACCACTCAACTCTAAACTCCCCACTATGGCAGGCAAATTCCAGTTTACACTCAAAGAGTACCAGGAGGCCGCGGTCAAGTACCGTTCCGACCTCCTTATGCTCCCCATTATCGGCATCGGCGACACCCTCCAATATATGACGGGGCGCCCCGGTATCCGATACAAGGAGCGCGTAGGCTCCCTCACGGGCGATGCGCAGTTCGCGCCCTACAATCCCAAACGTGCCGTCGACTACAACCTCGGCATCGACTTCCGCGACCTCGAAACGCACTTTGGCTCCGTAGTCGCCAACTTCGAGCCCAACACCGCTATCTCAACACTGCTCGGCTCCGGCGCGACAAAGGGCGACGGCCAGATGACAACCCCCACCGCTCGCCACGTCCTCGCCCTCATTGCCAAGAACCTATCCGAGCATCTTAACGATGCTATATGGAACGGTGTGCGCAACGCCGCCGGTGACACCACCGCCGACCTGTTCGACGGCTTCGACACTATCACCGAAAAGGAAATCGCCGCCGGGGCTATCGCCGAGGCCGAGGGCAACTATATGAAAATCGACGATGAAATCACTGCGGCAAACGCCGTCGACGTCGCCAAGTCTATCCTGTTCTCCCTCGACCCCCGACTCCGCAGCCAAGACCTCTACCTATACTGCTCGCAGGACTTCGTCGACAAATACAACGAGGGCTATCTGCTCACGCACGGCGGCATACCCTACAACAACCAGTACGGACAGGGTGCCGTCGAGGGGTCAAACGGCAAGCTCAAATTCTGCCCCCTCTACAACAAGGCCGGGTCGAAGTTTATGCACGTCACCACCAAGGCAAATATGCTCGTCGGTTACGACCAAATGGGCGACGTGGAGAATGTAATGGTAAAGGAATACGCACCCTTTATCCTCTCATACATCGCCACGATGTTCTTCGGTGTGCAGTTTGAAACCCTCGACAAGCGACGTTTCAAAACCGTGGAAATCGCCGTGTGACCCTCATAGACACATCACTCAACAACTCATCAAACCGCTATGGCTACAAAATGTACCTCAATCCAAAAGTCGCTCGGGTGGTGTCAGGGCACCCCCGAGCTGCCCGGTGTGAAACGCCGCATCTACTATCTCGCCAAGAGCCTGATTGTGGCCTTTCCGCAGCTTCCCCGTGATGAACTCGGTCGCCCCACGTCGGCTATCCTCGACGGCTCTTTCACTCTCGCCGCCGATGCCAAATGGCGATATATCGACATACTCCCCGACAAGTCGCAGCTGACCTCCGAGGCGCAGGGCGAGCTTCCGAGCCAAACGCAGCTCAACAAACTTGTCGCCGTTCACCCCGGTGTGGGCGCGGACGCTTCCGCCGCCGCTGCCTACATCAACAACACCGACAATGTTTTCGTAATCGAGGATATGAAAGGCAACTTCCGCGTCCTCGGCAACGACAAATGGAGCACAAAGGCCACCGTCGCACAAGACCTCGGACAGGGTGCCACCGGCACCACCTCTACCACTATCAACGTCGAGGCTACCGACGAGGTACCTGCGCCGTTCTATGTCGGCACTCTCGAAACCGAGGACGGCGACATCGAGTGCAAGAAAGCCGCCTGAAAGGTAACAGGTTATTGGTAATTGTATGATTGACAAACCAATTCCCAATCTCCAATTTCCACTCCCCAAACGATGCGTCAGGGAGGGAGCGATAGCGTTGGACGAAGTGTTGAAAGACATCGAAGTGCCTTCGCTTGATGTTCCCGACCTCGACGCATCTTTTACTCCCTCCCGTACCAAAGACCTTTTCGCCGAAAAGAGCCGTGCCGCGTGGAAAGATGTGCAACAGGCCGAGGCTCGCTGCGACTTCGCCCCTAATAAGGTGCGCATTTCCTACCGCAACCCGGCTTTTGGCATTATCTCCCTTTGGAAAAAGTCGCTTTATGGCCGGACTCTCACCGACATCAAAAGCGACCCCGATATGGTCGGGAAATTCGCCGTGGGTATGAATACCCTTATCCGGCAGATACTCGGCAACTCGCTCGCCACCGGCGACTGGTGCATCGTCACCTCGCCGAAGCGTCGCCACAAGGAACGCAATTTTGCATCGCTGATTTCCGCAAGGCTCGCAACACTCCTGGGCGTGAACTTTTACGAAGATCTCGCCGAGTGTCACTCGAAGCATCGTGTCGGGGCTGTCTTTACCCTCGTCAAAGAGCCACCGACCGAGCGCAACATAATCGTATTCGACGATTTTGTCACCACCGGCGCAACGATGCTCTCAATGCGCGACCTGCTCCAACCGCTCGGTTATAACCTCATTTTCTTCACAGGAATAAATAATAAACTTTAATTCAAAAGTTTGCTTATTTCAGTTTTAAGCCGCATTAAATCATCTTCTTTTAAAAATGCTGCTGCCTCGTTTAGACGAACTATACCATTTTTATCTATAAGGATAGTTAAAGGTATTCCACCGGCAGATAACATTTCGGCAAATTCACCATTTCTATCCCAAGCTGTTTCATACTTTAACCATTCCAACTCTTTACCAAGAGGGGTGTTGAAGAAATTATCAATTTCTTCTTTACTGTGGTTTATACAAATTGGTATGAAAACAAATGTTTCATCGTTAGATAAATCGTTGATAATAGATTGCAGATGTGCTGGCTTCAATTCCTCAATACACGGGCCACACCACGTAGCCCAAAAATTCAACAATAAAACTTTTCCTTTTAATGCGTCATTATAGCTCAATATGCTGTCACTCGATATAATGTATTTTTCAAAGTTAAAAGTTGGCAACCTATCTCCAACTTTTATTTTAGACACCTGTGTTCTATAATGTGCCGACATTATAGAGTCAATGTAGGCAATCTCCATATCAGATTTTTTCGTTACCATGATTTTCCCGGGCTGTGTAATACTATCTATCCGAGCATAAATCCCAGGGGTAATTACATATGTTGTTGTGTCACCCGAAGACCAAACCTCGCGCTCACGGATTAAAATAGTGTCAACTCCCAAATACTCCTGTCGAGATACCTCTATTTTTCCGATATAATATCGTTCAATATTTGCATAAGCCAATATTGAAACGGCCAATATAGAGAAAAGTGCTATATATTTTTTCATTTTGTAATCTTGCTTTTATCGCAAAGTTACGCATTTTCCGTCTTTTAGTCGCTATAATGGCCTGACTAATTTTGTGGCAACCAAAAGCTAACGCATAATGGACCACAAATTTACCGAACAAATCAAGCAATGGCTCGAAACGCCGGAAGCGGAGCGCGACTATGTCGTCGGCGCACTCTACCTTTTGAAGCTGTCGGGCAATCAGATTATGTACCGCAACATAATCTCGCAGATTGACCGGCGCCACGACTTCGTGGAGTACCAACTTCAAAAGTATTACAACTTCCGCGTCGCCGACCTCACCCGTGCGCAGGTCGAGGAAATGGAGCAGCAGGTCGAGGCTATCGTGGCCGAACACATACCGCTCGCAGCCAAAGCCGACGAGCAGCCAAAAGGCAAACGTGCCGACCACGACGCACTCCCCGACGACATCAAGGCGAAATACGTTGAAAATCTCTCAATTCTCCAACGGATGCGCGAGCTGCATCTGCGCCTCCGCTCGCTTTCGCTCGACAGCGCCACTTGCCCCGACTCCGAACGTTACCCGTTCCTCAAAGAACTTATATCGCTCGACAAGAAGCTGCACGCCAACTGGGAGGCATACGATACATACGTCATAGGGCAGAGTGACAAGGTAAAAGGTAAGACGACCTCACGCAAAAAATCACCTCGTCACTCATAACTTAAACTTAAAACCTAAACGTAGTGAAACGCACTGCCGACATCGACCAAATCCTCCGCCCACTGAAAGATACGCCATTTCAGGCATATCTTTCTAATGCCGTGCAGGTGGCCGACATTCTCGAATGGATTTTAAGCCAAGTCGGCACCGCCGAGGTTTGGCAAACTTCTTTCTCCATTTCCGAGGAATTTTTGCGCCGACTTTTCTTTATCTGCCGTGCAAATAAAGTGTCGCGCATCAACCTTGTGCTCGACCATAAGGCCACCAACAAAACGCTCAAACTTTGGGCGTTCATCACCCAAGTTATAGAACGTACATATCTTGCCGATAATCACAGCAAGATTTTGTTGGTTCGCTCCGAGGCCGGAGAAACCGTATCGGTAATAACCTCGCAAAACCTCACTCGCGGCAACCGCCACGAGTCGGCCTTTATCTCGACTTCGCCGGAGATTTTCGCAAATCTCTACGACCAAGTCAACGATTTAATAACCAATCACTCCGTACCGCTCCATGACCTATTCGCAGAACGACTTGCAGCAGATTGAAAAATTTGCGTCTATCTACCTCAAAATATCCGATATGGCCGTAATACTCGATATTCCGGCTGATGTGCTGCGTTCCGATATAGCCGACCGCACAACCGAGGTGTCGAAAGCCTACCGACGCGGCAAGGCTGCATCAAAAGTCAAGCTCCATTCCCAGGAAATGATGCTTGCACAGGTAGGGTCGCCGCTCGCTATCGAGAACGCCCACCGAAATTTACTTGATATGGAGGACGACGAGTAATACTTCGTCACTCATAACTCATACCTAATACTTGAAGCCGTGCCAACACCGAACACCATAGATGTATGCCGGGCGCACTTGTTCACCAAAGAGGTAGAACTGCGTGAGCAATATCCACAAGCCGTTGTGGATAAGGTGCTTCGTGTGCGCGAAATGTATAACTGGTTCATCGCAAACCCCGACGGCACCGACCGCG
>OFGE01001763.1_pt1 | contig 17861 bp, 24 predicted proteins | sample 1521681 | NCBI WGS metagenome assembly OFGE01 (sample SAMEA3504093, study PRJEB24116) | mouse gut metagenome | biome: mouse gut; feature: mouse-associated habitat; material: faeces | place: Denmark | collected 2011
TTAAGATGCTTCCATTTTATCACAATCCATTCACCTTGTGTAGACACTATCTAGTAAAATATCAGCTCTGTCCCCTGCAAGGAATAGCTAGGATAAACTGGATATCGTATTTTGCCCGGAATGCAATAACTATTTTTCCAGCCAGCATATCAAAACTTATGGCGCCGCCGCAGTAAAAATTGCGGATACCTTTCAAGATCATCTTTTCAATTTCCGTTTCCAGCGCTGCTTTGATAAAAGATATTCTGTCGTATTCTATCTTCCGGTGGCCTGTAAAACAGCAGGAAATTTTTTTATCATCCATAGAAGCATATCCTCCCGGCAAAATTCTCTGAAGCTAATATTAAGAGTTCAAAGATTATTTGGTTGTTAAAATGCTTAATTTTAACATCATACTCAATTTGTCCTTTACACTAATATACTCGGATATTCGTACATACTCAAGTGATATTGGGGAATTTATACTGAAAATCAAAAGATGATTGGTGTGATACATCATGATTAGTTATGCTCCATTATTTGAAACAATGAAAAGAAAAGGAATTACCTCGTATCAGCTTGAAAAAGCTGGCTTTTCCCGTTCCACCTATTATAGCATAAAACAGGGGAATAGCATTTCTACCAACACAGTGGATCAGCTGTGTAAAATATTGAAATGCCCTGTTTCGGATGTGATTGAATTTATAGATGAGCCTTAAATATTTCTGTCATATGGCTCTATTTTTCTATTTGAGTATCATATTTTCCAACCTTTGACACAACCATTTATTTTATCTTATTTTAAGGCATATAAAGCGCATTGCGAAAAGACGAGCGTTTCAGAGGAAATGTGACGCAGAAAAGGGATTAAAAACCCCTTGCGTTTATCCCACAAAAAGGCTATAATAAGAGCAAGAAAAGGATTGCCGCCTTTGGTAGGGCGATCAGTCCGGTTATGGTTTGACCGCTTAACTCATCAGGTTAGGCGGTCGTATTTTATATCACTTCTTATGCAGGCATAAGGTGATAATTCCAATAATCACTAAGCAAAATTGAAACAATTCGCTATATGTAACCATGGTAATCACCTCCCCTCAAAGGCAAGTGACCAACCGCCAAGTGGCAATCCTCGAAGTTATTCTACCATATCAGCTATATTCCGGCAAGCCTTCTCCAGCTAAGAGATCAAATTTGCAAGAAAAAACAGCCTGCAAAGGCTGCTTCTTTGGCGAATAACTATTTAGGGCTGTAAAGTGCTTGACAGGTCAAAGGCATTTTATCATCTCGCCCTGCCAAGTTTATTAAGTTCTGTGGAATGTGTTGTTACAACCTTTTTCACAATGTCAACGTCAAATTTGACGATTTCCATATCTTTCGACAGGGAATGGACTTCCTCGGATAATTCCGGCACAGACTGGAAGCCTTCCGCGAGCATCTGCAACTTTTTGTTGGTTTCGTTTTCCAACGTAACCTTAATACCGGACACATCTGCTGTAAGCCTATTTATCTGCGAGGAAAGATCATTCTCCATGATCTTCATCTGCGAGGAAAAATCATTCTTCATGCTACTCATCTGCGAGGAAAAATCATTCTTCATGATCTTCATCTGCGAGGAAAAATCATTCTCCATGCTGTTCATTTTGGCTTCCATGTGTTCCAGTTTTTCCGAAATTGCAACCAGAAGATTTTCAATCTTATTTTGTTCCACAATAATGCCCTCCTTTTTATCTGCTGTGATTAGAGCGAAATTTATTCATAAACCATAAATAGGATTTAATAAAATCAGGCTCAGCAGTTTCCATAATTTCAAGTAATAAAGACATTTCTTTTTCAGAAAGTTTATTCAATTCTTTTAGTATATTCCGTGCCAAAGGGGGATTTTCAATTTGTTCATCAAAAAAGTCAGACGGAGTAATTTCAAAATAATCGCATATATCTAGAAAACTTTCCATCGTAGGCAGGATTTTACCTGATGAAATACTATAAATATAGTTATGAGCTTTGCCAAGATTCAAACTCAATTCCCGCTCAGATATATCCTTTTGCATTCTTAATTTGGTAATTCTTTCACCAATGAATTTCTTATCCATCGCCCGACCTCTTTCAAAACATCTATTATAATTATAAAGTATTCGTTTTACCTAAGCGTAATTTATAAAATTGTGTTTATTAAATTTTATATTGATTTATAATTTTATAAATGTTATTATTGGATTGATATAATTTTTTTATTTATGAAACTGTTGCCAAAAAACAAAATCATAATTTTTGAAACTAATATGAAAGACAGCTAGACTTTATAAAATAGATTCAACTAAACAAAAAACTTCCCCACTTTTGGAGAAAAAACGAGGCAATTTATGAAACACCCTAAACTAACAAATTCGGAAAAAAGATATATCTCAATCCTCTACCTGATGTACGGCAATCTGCTGTGGTATGTATCCGTAAAAATCCTTAAAGACCGGGATCTGGCGGAGGACGCCATGCAGCAGACTTTTGAGAAGATCATAAAAAAGGTTTCACTGCTCCAGGGCTTCCGGGATTTGGAGAAAGCAAAGCAATATATGTATGTCGTGGCACGCAATACGGCGCTGGCGATGCTCCGGGTACAGCAAAAGGTTCTGCTGTTTGACGAGCTCTTTCCGGAATCGGGGACATCTCCTGACCCTGTGGCGGAAACGATGATAAACCGTATCGAGGCGGAAGAGTTAAAGGAGCGTGTGCAGAACATGTCCCCGACCTATGGTGAGGCGTTCTTTTTGAGATATTTCCTGGAGCTGGAATATGGGGAAATTGCGGACACGCTTTCTATTTCCGTTTCTGTTGTACAGCACCGTGTTTCAAGGGCAAAGGCGATTCTTCGGGCAGGAAAGGCTGGTGATGATGATGCCTGGAAATAAATTGGATGATGAAACGCTGAAACAGGCAGCAGAAGAATATTCCAAACTGTTAGAAGCTGCAACCCATGAAATGGACAGGGAAGCAGAAGCGTTTGAAGTCGAGATTCCGGACAGGCTCACAGGCAGGCTGTCAAGGAAATACAGGTTGAAATTAGAAAAATCAGAACAGCATAAAAAACGTACCTTGAATATCGCGGCCGCATTTGCTGCCATGATATGTATTGGCATATGGTTCCCGCAGACGGTTACTGCTGTGGTGAATGTGTTCCGTGAATTGGTATTCGTGGACAACGGCAGGTCTATGGAAGTCCATTCCAGAACCAGGGTCGATTCCAGCTTTGAGATAGAGCTTCCAGAGGGGTTCGTTTCCGAAGGCACGTTCCTGATTGGAAAAAATGCTGCGCGGACACGATACCAAAGCCCGGAAGAATATATTGAAATTACAGAGTATTCCGAAGGGTACAAGCTGTCCTATGACAACGAAAAACTTGACAGCATCAAAGATGTTACTGTTAATGCCTATTCCGGCAAAATTTTCCGGAAAAACGGCATTACAACAATCGTCCTGGACTATTCCGGCATAATTCTTGAAATAGAAAGCAGCCTGCCGGAAGATGACCTGGCTGAAATTGCAAAAAAAATGAAAATCAAGGAGGAAGCAAAATGAAAAAATTTATCTGTAAAAAAACGACAGCCCTGCTGCTGACCGGTTCCCTGCTGTTTGGAACGACAGTTCCCGCATATGCACAGGAAATCATGGATAGCGGCTTTGATTATGCCGCGGGGAACAGCGATATCGTATATTTCGGCGGGACAGAAGCATTGGCAGAAAATACGGCCAGATATGCCCTGATTTATAAAATAGGGATTGGGCTGACTATCGAAAACCATACGGCATATATATACTCTGAATGCAAAACCTACGAAAACTGTGATATTTCTGTTACGGCAGAATTACAAAGGCTTGATAAAGACTGGAAAACGATTAAAACATACAAAGCGTCGGAAAGCTCTTCACGGCTGTGCAGCATAGACAAATCCTATCTGGTTACGTCTGGGCATGACTACCGGGTTAAGGTCACAGTTTCCGTTACAGACGGTTCTAAAACAGAAACAGACACGCAGTATGGCAATGTCCAGACCTGTTATTCCCTTTTGGAAACGGAGCAACAATAAATATGTCACCACTGCACCGGTAGCTGTAAAAAGGAGATGAAAGTTTTTGACCACTTTTTCGGAACGTCTGAAAGAACTCAGGACAGGCCGCAGGATCAGCCAGGAACGTCTTGCAAAGCAGCTTAACTATGGATATACGGCGATTGCCAATTATGAATCCGGAAGGAATGAGCCGTCTATTGCTGATTTATGCAGGATTGCAGATTTTTTTGACGTCAGCGTTGACTACCTCATAGGGCGCATAGAAAATATGATGAGCCACAAAAGCCCTGAACTGCATAAACGGCTGCACGATACCACCCTTTTAGACATCATATGTGCAGCGGAATACGTGAAAAACCAGAAAAACGCAGAGGGCTAGACTTTGCCCATTTTCCGGGCGCCGCCCTGCCCTTGCATAACTGCAACTGTAAAACTGATTTCCGCTATGTTACAATAGGCATGTAAGGTCAGGTCAGCGTATTTCAGGTCAGAGTAATCGTTTTTGGCATAGTTATCCCAAAAACAGTAAAGGAATTATCAGGCTGTGTACCTGACACAAACACAAATATCAAAAAAACCGTAAATTCTATTTCTATTTATGCGAAATATGGATTTACGGTTTTTTGATTTCCAAAGGAGGCGGTCAGACAAAAATACTTGAAAGCAGGCACAAAAATCGACAAGGAGGAGAAAATGGGACGGCAAAAAGAAATGGACTACTACGAAAGGCAGGAACAGCGCTTACGGCTCAACAATCAGAACCGGGCAGAAATCACAGTTTTCCATGTCCTGCACCCGGAAACGTGGCTGGGCAGAATCGGATACTTCGGCGAGGAGCGCGAAATGGTGGCAGCGGGCGAAAAATCCCCGCTGGTACGGTACGATGGCGATATGGTTTTCGACTGCCAGTATGACTTCTGCATTCCCGCAAATGACAGCGGGATGCTGGGGCTTATCCGGCGATGGAACGCCGGGGAAAGAAGTTTGGGCATATTCAACCAAATCTATGACCGCGTGCAGGAGCTGGGCGGGATATACCTGATATGGCACTGAAAATGCATTGAAATCCAAAAAGTATAAAAATATAACAAGTTTTTGGATTTTAATGTAATTTTTGAAGAATTTTTCGGAAAACAAAAATTTGCCAACAAAAAAATCAAGCATCGAAAGGAGAATGCACATGAAAATTTTAATTGTAGAACCCGGAAAACACCCTTATGAAAAGGAAATCAGTGGCGCATTAAAGGAAATGCAAAAGATTGTCGGCGGCAGGATACAGGCCATCTACCCTTTCCGTGACATGGTCGGCATCATCTGCAACGATGAAGGGCTTATGCTCCGGATGCCGTTCAACCGGAAGGTAGACGAGGATTGCTACATATTCGGCACGTTCTTTGTCTGCGGGCTTGGGGTGGAAGATTTCACCTCACTGCCGGAAAAACTGATGGAGAAATACCGGAAACGTTTCTATTCCCCGCAGATTTATACGACCAGCGGCGTGTATAACATCCCGCCGGAACGCTACCGCCTGCTGATGGAAAAATTGGGGGAATGGACATGAATGGCCAGAAAAACATCCCCCGGCTTTGGGAGCTGACTTACAAAGATATCGACAAGGATATCCGCCTGTCGGTTTATGCCGATACGCTGGCATATGATTGCGAGAATGGCAGGAGGCTGCTTGCCGCGGTGCGGTTCGGGGGCTATCCCGAACAGGTGCGCGCCATGGCGGACGTGATATACGGCGGCGGGGAAGTCTGCCTGGACTGCGACGGCACCCGGCTCTTTTTCCAGGGGCTTCCAAAACGGTACCGGTGGCTTTTCACGAATGACGGGCTTTACATGGAGGCCACGCTGGTTCTGGAAAACGATTTACAGCAGGTGGAGGAAAACGACCAGGAAAGCGCGGCAGGGAAAGCCCCGCTCTGGCGGACGGCATACCTCTACTGTGAAAAAGACAGCGCCGAGCGGTTGTTTGAGCAGATTGACGCGACGGTTTCCGTCCCGCTGATACCGGAATTCCGGGATTACGTCATTGCGGAGATGGAGCAGCGGAACTACCTGGCAAAGCTGGAAATGGTTTCGTCCTGCGCACAGTTTGACGTATGGAAGCTCCTGCTTTCAAAAGACGAGCAGAACATCATCGAAATCGTGGAGCATGGGCTGGAAACAGGGCAGATTTCCATTCCCGGCGAATGTACAGAAGCAAACGCTTTTGAGAAAGTCACGTCCGTATCCGCCTACCTGAACCGGTTCGGCAGGAGCATTGCAAGCAAAATACAGGGGCAATTCACGCCCCTGTTCGACCCGTCCAGAGAGCAGGTTTCCAAGGAAGTGCTGGCGGTCAACGCTTATATCCAGGAACAGGCGGGCTATGGGCTTTATGATGCGCAGCTTGCCGTTTCGGAAGCCATCATGCGGAGCCTGCGGAAGAACAAAACCGCCCTCTGTATTGCGGAATGTGGCACAGGCAAAACGAAAATCGGCATCACATCGCTGCACGCGTACCAGTCGCAGAAAGGCGGCAGGTATTTCAACATCGTGCTCTGTCCCGCCCATCTGCCGAAAAAATGGCTGCGGGAGATTGCGGAAACCGCGCCGGATTCCTTCGCCGTACAGGTGAAAACCGTCGGGGAGCTGGAAAAGGCGTATGAAATGTTCCAACAGCGGAACCAAAACTGCTATGTCGTGATCACGAAGGAAAAGGCGCGGGACGGCTATATGCGACGCCCTGCTGTGACATACAACAGGCGGAAACATGCCTTTTTGTGCCCGGACTGCGGCGAGCCTGTCATGATGGATATTTTCGCCGAGGGCATCCGGTACGAAAGCGAGGCAGACCAGTTCTTTTTCCAAAAGGAGAATAAGAAGAACCACAAGTGTAAAAACTGCGGCAGCCCGCTTTGGACGGTGCTGGAAACGGAACGGCAAAGCCGGTGGGTGAAAATTGCCAATTATGGCCTTGTATACAGGACACTGGTGCAGGAGCATTTGAGCCTCATTGCCAAAAAAGTGATGCTGAAAAGCGCGCGGAGCAAAAAAGCGCCTGTATTCCCAAAGGAATACTATGAAATTAAGGCAATCGCTGACAATCCCAACATCGCAGTAAAACCCATCGGGGCGAGGCCGCAGTGTTCCCTCTCCATGTATATCAGCAAAAAGATGCGCGGCAAGGTGGACGGGCTGATTATCGACGAATTGCAGGATTACAACAACAACAGCGGCCAGGGCGACGCCATGAACGACCTGCTGGGCTGCGCGAAACGCGCGGTCGGGCTGACAGGCACGCTCATCAACGGCTATTCGCAGGGCATCTTTTACCTGCTCTACCGCGTTTCTCCCCGCCTGATGCAGACGGACGGGAAGAAATACACGGCAACAACTGATTTCAACCGGGAATACGGCGTGACGGAAACGGCATATGAGGTTTCCGACCAGGGCTACCACTCGAACCGCAGGACGGCGAAGCGGAAGCTACGGGAGAAGCAGCTCCCTGGCGTATCGCCGCTGGTCTATTCGCGGTTCCTGATGAATAACGCCGTGTTCCTCTCGCTGAATGACATGGGGAAACAGCTCCCGGAATATGAGGAAATCCCTGTGGAGCTGCAACTGCCGGAAGAAGTCTGGAAGGAATATACGCACATAGAAGACAAATTTACAGACGTGATGAAGTATCAGAAGCTCATTGCCCAGAGGGTGATGTCGGCATTTATGAGCCTGCTGACGGTCTATCCTGACCAGCCCTACGATATGGAACCGGTGCTTGATCCCATCTCCGAAATGCCACTGGTGCAGCCTTTGGACAGATGGGACGCAGACTCTTTGAATGCAAAGGACGTCTGGCTCCTGGAGAAAGTGAAGGAAAAGATTGCACGGCACGAGCGCGTCGTAGTCTATACAAGCTGGGTACGCATCGACACACAGGAACGGCTGGAAAAGCTGTTCCGGGAACATGGCATTTCCGCCTGCGTCCTGCGCTCCACCGTACCTACGGCAAAACGGGAGGAATGGATCGAAAAGCAGGTCAAAAATGGCGTGCATGTGCTGATTACGAACCCCCAGCTTTTGGAAACGGGGCTTGACCTGAACGACTTCACGACGCTCATTTATTATAACATCAGTTATAAGCTGTTCACGCTGCGGCAGTCCTCCAGACGGTCGTGGCGAATCAACCAGAAAGCCCCAAGGATAGAGGTCTATTTCCTGTATTTCAAGGGCGTAATGCAGCACCGGGCAATACGCCTGATGGCGTCAAAGCTGGCGGTCGCGGGCGTGATAGAAGGCAACCTGACAGATGAAGGGCTTGCGGCGATGAGCGAGTGCCAGGATTTGACAACGCTTCTGGCGCAGGAACTGACACTGGGGCTGAAAAATGAAACAGATGGTTTAGACATCGGGGACGTGTTCAAAAATATGGCGTTTTTGAAGCCAGAAGGAGAAGCCGCGCCGGAGGCCATTGAAGGCGAAGCTGAGCTGGTGGAAACAATAACGGAAGGCATCGAGGAACCTGCACCGGAAAGCGTTCCGGCAAAAGCTGAAGCGGAACCGGGGCGCAATTCGGCGGCAGAGGGCAGGACGGTTGTTTTAGACGTATCTGTCCAGACTGTAAAGCGGAAGCGTGGTGCCAGAAAAAAAGTGCTTGCTCTCGAAAACCAACTCTCACTGTTTGACATTTTAGACACAATATCAGCTTAGAAAAAAGCAAAGACCTTGGGGCACTGCCCTAATACCCCGAAAACCGCAGGGCTTTGCCCCGCACCCCACAAGGGATTTCATCCCTTGACCCATTTGCCATCGCATTTCATGCGATGGAAGCATAAAAATTTTATGCCTCGGAAAACGCAGTTTTCCGCAATAAAGTTTGGGATCCAACCCTTTTTAAAGGGTTGGCAGGGTGTGGGACAGCGTCCCACGGTCTTGAACAAAGGAGGTTGCAGCATGAAATTTGAAATGGAACAAAGCAGTTTGGCAGAAATGGCGGGAAAGGTGAAAAAAATCGCCAGTGACAGCCTGCCCGCGGAGATTTTGCGCGGCGTATATCTGGAATGCGACGAGGAGGCACAGGAGGTTTCCATGATTGCGACAGACGCGTCCATGTCCGTTTTCCTGAAAGAAGCCGCGAAGGTGCGGGAAAGCGGGCGCATTGTGATAAACGCACGGCTGCTGTTCGACATTATCTCCCATGCGCCCGGCAATACGGTCAGCTTTCAGGCGGACTATAAGCGGAGCGCGGTTGAAATCAGGTCGGGGCAGTCTGCATACAATATCCTGTTCCTCAGCGCGGAGGACTACCCCAAACCGGATATGCCATTCCCGGAGGATACCGTCCGGATTTCCGGCATCTGCGGCCTGGCGGCAAAAATTGCCTTCGCTGTGAATGAGGACAGCCCGAATAAGGCTCTTTCCTGCGTCTGCCTGCATACGCGCAAAAACAGGGTGCAGGCGGCGGCAAGCAACGGCAGCTGCGTAATGCTGACGAAGCAGGACGCGGACGCCGGGGAGGAAAAGCAGTTCCTCCTGCCCAAGAAACAGTTTTTGAAGCTCGCGGCGATGTCCACAGACGAGGACGAATACCGCATGGGCGCGATACAGAACCGCGTAGTATTCATGAAAAAAGGCATGATGATATCCCTCGAAACCTTCCAGGGCGTCACTTTTTTGGATACGGACAAGGTCATTCAGTCCGTCACGCCGCAGTATACAGCGACATTGGAGGCCGGTGACCTGAAAAAAGCACTGGATATGATGACATTGGACAGCGAAACCCTGTCGGTGAATATCCTGTTTCAGGAAAATGCTGTCGTGGTGAAGTGCGGCGGGAAGGTGTCCGCGGAAACAGCCCTGCCCGCAAAGGTCAGCGTGGAAACGCCAAAGGGCGGCTTCCACTATTCCCTCGCGGATTTTTATCAGCTGGCCCGGGTAATCCATGGCATGGCGCAGATAAAGATAGACAAGAATGGCGTGATGATGCTCCGGAGCAGGGACGAGCTGTTCTTCCAGCTGCCAAAACGCCCGGAAACCCATGCAGCAAAAAAGAAAGCGGCATAGAAACTTACAAATATAATGAGGAGGATGATAGTTATGATGAACAACTGCACAATGATGGGAAGGCTGACAAAAGATCCCGAAATACGGCAGACAAAAGGCGATGAGCCGAAAACGGTTGCGAAGTTCGGGATTGCCGTAGAACGCGATTACACCGCAAAGGGCGAGAAACTCACAGATTTTTTTGAGATAGAAGCATGGCAGAAAACTGCCGAGTTTGCCGGGAAATACCTGAAAAAAGGACAGCTCATCGGACTGGAGGGCAAGCTGCGCCGTTCCGAATGGAAAAAGCAGGGAACAGACGAGAAACGTTTTTCCTATTATATAGAAGCAAAAAGCATCTATTTTGCGGAAGGCAAGAAAGGCGAGCCGGAGGATGACAGCCCTGCTCCCGGCGGGTTTGACCCGTTCGATGATGAAGATGATTTCGACCCGTTTGCGGAGGAATGACGTCAGAAGAAAAAGAGTCTTTTATTTCAAGATACAAAAAGGTATAATAAGAACAGATGGAAACATGGCTGATTGCCGGGCTTCCATCCAATATTTACTTGATGGGAGAAATAGAGATGAAGCCGATTGAAATTTACCATGGAAGCAATACGACAGTAGAATTTCCAGAGGTTCGGAAAACACGTTATACAAAGGATTTTTCATGGGGATTTTATTGTACAAAAAGTTATGAACAGGCATATAGATGGGCAAACCGCCGGATGGCTTGATTTCATAGGAAAATGCAGGGCAGGATATATCCATGATTATGATATTGAGGAAGGCCGATGGCAGATGATACAGTTTGGAACCTTGTAAATGATTTCCTAAATGGCGATATTAGCAGAGAGATATTTTGGGCATATGCAAAATTTAAGCACCCGGCACATCAGACCAGTTTCCATTCCATAAACAGACGGCGGGACGTTGTTGAAGGGATTGGCAGGGAAGGTATTGCCCGCCAACTGCGTGCGGCAGGAATGAATCATTGCCTGTCACTGGAACAGGTTTCTGATGAGCTGATTGAGGATTTTAACATCTTGAATGGGAATTTTGATACAGTGAGCGAATGCCGGTACGATGTCCCGTCTGCAGCTTCCATTGGAAAAGTCTACCAGCGGCTTGTTCTGGCAACAGAAACAGGGGATATTGCACAAACAATTATGGATGTATTTATATCGTTTATCAGCGATGAGATTTCGGATTTTAATTCAAATGTGTATTACAGCAATCCGGATTATCTCAGGTGCTGTTATGAGGAAGGCAGATTGCTTGCATGAAAGACATCAGCGTAAAGGAGGCGGGGAACATGAAATGCCCGGCATATACGATAGAAGAAATAAAAGAGCGCATTTCTCCGATTGCGAAGAAATATGGCATTGCGAAAGTATATCTTTTTGGCTCATTCGTCCGAGGGGATTATCATGAAAACAGCGATATCGACTTACGGATAGAAAAAGGACGCTTAAAGGGTTTGTTTGCTTTGGGTGGTTTTTACGAAGAAGTGAAACTGGCTCTGGAAACAGATGTTGACGTGCTGACAACGGGAAGCCTTGAAGCCGGTTTCCTTGAAAAGATAAAGGGGGATGAGGTGCTGTTGTATGCGGAATAATAGAGATATTGATGTCCTAAAGCATATAGTCCGATACTGCACAGAGGTGGAGCGTACTACGGAAAGGTTTGGCATGTCCTTTGAAACATTTTCAAAGGATTTCGTATATAAAAATGCGGTCGCGCTCTGCATCCTGCAAATTGGAGAGTTAACTGCAAAGCTGACTGTTGAATTTAAGGAAACCTACGCACAGATGCCTTGGAACCAAATAAAAGCCATGAGAAACATTGTTGCGCATGAATATGGCAGCATTGACGCCGAAATTTTATGGGAAACAGTAGAAAATGATATTCCTGCGCTGAAGGAATACTGTGACAAGATCCTCCAGAGCCTTGCATAACTGCAACTGTAAAGGGGACTGTTAATCTGCTATAATAAAGCTGTAAAAGAGGTAAGTGTATTTCAGGTCAGAGTAAAGGAGGGCATATTTTCGACCGCCTGCAAAAGAAAACCATCGGGCATTGCGCCTGACATAAAAAACGGATATAGAAAGACTGTAAAAAAGCGTTTGGGACGTTATTTTGCAGTCTTTTATTTTTGTCGCATGAAGGAGGAATTTTATGAAAGTACAAGCATATATCCATAGCTTGAAAGACAAAGAAAACGGTCACAACGTGCTGGGTGAAGCTGAAATTTTGGAATGTATCGGTGATAACCAGTATCTGGCGGAGTATAACGGAGTCCTTTGCACTGCTATTTTTAATTTTTTCGATGGAAGGTACTATGTTGATGATGTATATGGTATTCGCGGAAAAAGCAAAAACGGAAACCAGCTGCACGAAAATTGCGATGTGTACCGCAGTTGTAATTGATGGAGGAATGGCAGATGAAGAAATGGGACGTAATAATCATAGAAACACTTTCCAGGATAGTTTCGGTTGAAGCTGAAAGCGGTGAAGAAGCCAAAGAAATCGTAGATACTCGGTATGAACAGTGTGAAATAATGCTGAACGCCGATGACCACATTTTAACCGAAATCACGGCAGAACACGAAGGCATTTGTCCGTTGTGCGGAGCCGAAATTACATACAGCGGCAATAACATTATCGACAATAACGGCGGGATATTCCCGTGGGAATGCCCTGCGTGCGGAGCACACGGCAACGAAAGCTATTCGCGTAAATTCAGCGGGCATCTCTATATCAAGAAAGGAAAAAAATGTACCCATGTTTATGGCAGCTGATTACAAATGTTGATGAGAGGAGCACAGAAAATGAAAACAGCAAATAAATTCCAAATGGAATATATGCAGGCAAAAGCACTTGTGATGGTAATAAATGCCCTTTGTGACGAAAAGGAACAGGAGTATATTTCCAGCCGCAAAATTGTCAATCGTGACGGAAGTACCCCTTCCCACATCCGGGCTTGGGACAGTGACAGTGCTTTTGAAAAGGCAGACGAAGAATTTTCATCTTTGTACGCAGAACTGGTAAAGAAAAAAGCGATTGCCCAAAATGATTTTCAGAAAGCGGAGGGATGCCTGATTGCTTATGGCTTGTCGATTGCCCCGCCAGAAGTATATGAAGAACTCAAAGCCGAGGTAAAGAAAAACAGAGAGGTGCGGCAAATGATTCTTTCACTTGCATTCCATGTGGACGCTTCTACAGTTCCACCGAAACCCCCTTGCAAAACTGCAACTGTAAAAGAAAGGGTCAGACTGGTATAATGAAAGCGTAAGAGAGGTAAGCGTATTTCAGGTCAGAGTAAATGCGGCGGGCTTTGTTCACCGCGGTTATGAAGGAGGCGAGTTTTTTGCTGGCCGCCTGGTAAAGAATCATCAGGCAGTGCGCTTGACACGAAAAAAATATTTTATCAAAGAATCTGTTTTGCATCTCTGAAACGCCGTCTTTCCCAGCCTTTCACCGCCATACTTTGGCAATTTTTCTTGAAATACGCATAGTATTTCTGCGGAAAATTTCCTTTGTCTGGCGGCGAAATACGGGTAAATCCAGCATCCCCAAGATGTAAAACAGATTCTAAAGACTGCGAACACTGTGTGCGATACACACTGTCCCGCGGTCTTTTTTTGCACAAAAAGGAGGAGCATCAATGAGTGAAGAAAAAAATTGGAAAGACGAAGAAATACTGGACATTGGCAGCGTGGGCGAAGACGATTTCGACCCGTTTGGCGACGATGATTTTGAACTGGAAATCCAGCAGCACGAAGAAAAGAAAGCAGAAGAAAAAAAGGCAGCAGAGAAGAAGGCAGCGGATAAGAAACCGCCCCAGAAAAAGGACACTGGGAAAGAATCCCCTTCCAACCCGCTGGAGGCTGAGATTTCAGCCGCGGAGGAAAAGGACGCGGAAACCGCACGCGACGGGCTTCTGAATACGGATAAAAACGTGTTCCATTGCCAGCGGTGCAAAAAATCCGGCAACAGCATCACGCTGTATGCGGAGAGGAACGGCATAAGCAATGCGGCGGCATATCGGGAACTGGCGGAGGCGGTGGATTTCAGCCGCCTGCCCGTGCCGGTTTATCACAGGACAGAACCTGAAACGCCCATGAAGCCATTGGAGGAACGGAGCCGGATCTATACGGACTTCCTGCAAATGCTGGAGCTTTCGCCAATGCACAGGCTGGGCCTGCAAAACCGCGGGCTGGACGATAGAATAATTGCTGCCAATCTGTACCGCTCCGCTCCGAAGAAGCATGGCAGGCTGTATAGCAAGGTGATGTATGAGCTTTCCGGCAGGTACGACCTGTCCGGTATGCCGGGTTTCTACCGGCAAAACGGGCAGTGGCATATGGTTTCGTCCGAAGGCTTTTTCATTCCGGTACGCGATGTACAGGGAAGGATACAGGGCTTGCAGGTCAGGCTGGACAACGGCGGGAAACAAAAATATAAGTGGTTTTCCAGTAATGGTTTCCCAAATGGCACAAAATGCGAAGCGTTCCTCCATGTGGTAAACTGGAAATCGGGAATAGAAACCTATATTACTGAGGGCGCACTGAAATCGGACACTGCCCACGCTCTGATGGGAAAGGACGCCTGCTTTATCGCCCTCCCCGGCGTTGGCAGTATGAAGGGGCTGGAACAGATGATACGCAGGCTTGGGATTTCAAGCATAACAGAGGCATTCGATATGGATCAGGAAACCAATCCGGCGGTCAGGGCCTCCGTGCAGAGGTTTTACCAGATGATGGAGGAAATCGGCGTTGCTGCGAAACCCTTGCGATGGAACCCCATGTATAAGGGCATTGACGATATGCTGCTGGCCGGAAAAGGGAGTGATAGGTTGGCAGCGTAAAAATCATTTTCCTAAAAAATATTGACACCATATATGACATCAAATATAATAGACTTAGGAGGGGTTGGAATGTCAAAATGGGAAAAACTATTAGCCCGTATCTGTTCGCTGTCAAAAGATTTGAGATTTGATGAAATGCGGAAAATTTTAGAAAGTTATGGATACCAGATGAATGCACCAAGAGGTGGGAGCAGTCATTATACTTTTAGGAAAGCCGGCTGTTCTCCGATCACATTACCGAAACATGAACCGATAAAAAAGGTCTATGTTGAAATGGTGAAAAAGATTGTAGAGAGGGAGGCAGAGCAAGATGAAAACATTGAATGATTATATGGGCTTACCTTATCGCATGGAAATAGTCGAGGATACAAACGAAGGTGGTTTTGTCGTTTCCTATCCGGATCTTCCGGGCTGCATCTCCTGTGGCGAAACCATAGAAACAGCAGTTGCAAATGCAAAAGACGCGAAAAAAGCATGGCTGGAAGCCGCTCTTGAGGAAGGCATTCGGATTTATGAACCAAACCATTTGGAGGATTATTCAGGACAGTTTAAGCTGCGGCTTCCCCGCAGCCTGCATCGTTCGCTTGCAGAACATTCTAAACAGGAAGGCATCAGTATGAACCAGTACTGTATTTACCTGCTTTCGCGGAATGATGTCTTGCATATAAAAGAAGAATAAAAAATATGAAACCATCGCTAAAGACAGGAACATCTGCCTTGGCGATGGTTTTTTCAGAAAAAATTATTGTGCGGACAACTGCTTATACATCATTCGCTTTCTTTATTTTGCTTATAGTCCAGGTAATCAATATATTCCAGCAGCAGCGCGAGGTTTTCAGGGCGGAGTGACGCAATCTTTCCTTCTATTTTCTCAGACCGTTCTCTATCCGAAATGGCTCCCGTTAATATAGAAAACTCCCTTTTGTTTACAGAGAGCCCTAACAGGTAGTCGGCAGAAACATCATATAATTTTGCAAGGGCGATAATGCAGCTCAGAGGGATTTCCCTTGAACCATTTTCGTATCTGCTGTAATTCTGCGAAGGAATGCCGATCCGTTCAGCAACTTCCTTCCGGTTTATATCCCGGTTTTCTCTTAAATCTTTTAGTTTTTTGCATATGGAGTATTTTTTCATTTCAGCACCCCTTTGGATATATATTACCAAATTGGATTTTTAATTTGGTGATTATGCCCAAAACGGTATTAAAATAATAATATATACCAAATTGGATTTTATGTTTTTGCTGTGAATTATTGACAAATATGGACATAATATTATAATATATATCTAACGGTACGTTAGAATGTTGAGTATTAAGGAGGAATGCTATGAGCAAAAAAAGTATCAGCGAATCGGAATTGAAGGTCATGGAAAAAATTTGGGAAAGTGAACGTATGCTCACAATCGCGGAGATTTTGGCTGCGTTAACGGAAAACGGAGAGGAGTGGTCATACAACACGGTTGCAATGCTTTTGGTACGGCTTACGGAAAAAAAATATGTATCTTCAACCAAAAGTACCAAAGGCAGGCTTCTTTATTTCCCGCTTGTCGGCAGGGCAGATTTTAACAGGGAAGAAGCAACAGATTTTGTCAGCAAATTCGGCGGCACATTAAAAGATTTGCTTTCTGCTTTTTCAAGCAACAGGCCGCTGAAAAAAGAGGAAGTAAAAGAATTGAAAGAGTGGATAAAGAAAATTGATGATTGACAGAGCCTTTATTGCAGTATTGCTGCTTTCTATCAGCGGGTTTATTTTTTGTGCCGTTTATATGCCGCTGGAAAACCTGGCTTACCGGCATACATCAGCAAAAACTATGGTTACAATGAACACGATTGCACTTTTTTCTTTTGTGTTCCCGTTATACCTTGTTGTATCGTTTGCAGATGGAAGTGAGTCTACTTTTAGGGCTTACGATACTCTCATTCTTAGCAATGCCGACAGATATGAGAGCTTCGTGATTAACATGAGGAATCTGGACTTTACAAAGTATTTAGGCGATTTATGGTTTCTGGGTGCTATAGGTACGTTGTTTTACCGCACCTGGAAATATTTTCGTTCTTTATTTCAACTTGCTTCAAATAAATTTGGATTGGAAAATAGTGTATGGTCTGCAACATTTGAAAAAATAAAACAGGAGAAGAATGTGCATAATGTTTTTCTGGTCGGCAGTTGCCAGGTAACTACGCCCTGCACATTCGGGCTTAGAAAAAGATATATCGCTATCCCTGCAATAATGATAAATTCCTTTGAGGAAGACGAAATTGAACTCATTCTTCAGCATGAATTTTACCATGTTATTCACAGGGATTTGCTGAGGAAATTTCTAATTATGCTTCTAGGCAGTATACATTGGTTTAATCCTCTGTTCCGTTTTTTGAAGGACAATCTTTCAAACTGGCAGGAAGCAGCCTGCGATGAAGAAGTCACAAAGATTTTCGGAAAAGAGGAAAAGGATAAATATATACAATTATTTATTAAAATATTGGAAGTACAGAGCGAAGATGAAGATACTGAATTGATAAGTTTTAGCTTTATCGGAAATGACTTAAAAGACTATAAGAGGAGGCTTGAAAAAGTTATGCGTAAATCTGATAAAACAAGTATCCGAGGAAAAGTGGTAGTAGCGTCTGCTGCCCTGCTTTCTATGTTCTGCGGGAACGTTGTTGCAAAAGCCGCGGATATACCAGTAAATCAGATGTTTTCAAAAAATGTTGAGATTGTTGAACCTGGCGCAAGGGAAAAAATCAAAGTAACAGATATGGAACTCGATTCTGCTTTTGAATATATAGAATCAGCAGAAGCAGGAACATTTGTAGAATTTACTATGTGCAATACTGAGGATACGACATATGAGATTATTTATAAAAATCCTAGATAGTGTCTACACAAGGTGAATGGATTGTGATAAAATGGAAGCATCTTAAA
>OFGE01001765.1_pt1 | contig 17847 bp, 17 predicted proteins | sample 1521681 | NCBI WGS metagenome assembly OFGE01 (sample SAMEA3504093, study PRJEB24116) | mouse gut metagenome | biome: mouse gut; feature: mouse-associated habitat; material: faeces | place: Denmark | collected 2011
GCTTGGAGGGGTCTCACACCACGGTGATATCCGGCTCCACCATGGTGTCCACATCCTCCGGAAAGTCCCCATCCCGCTCAAAGGGCCGGACGGCAAAGGGGGCTGGATAGACCTCGCACGTTTTGCCATTAAGGTAATTGCCGAGCTGCCGGTTCAATTCAGAAACAGCCTTTTGATGCGCCCTAGACGGCGGGGCCATCATCACCGGATATCCGTCGATGAGCTCCACGCGGTCCTGTTCGTCCCAGGCCAGGGCGTCAGCCAGGGTATAGCGATTTTCCTGCGGCAATGCCATAAGAACGCTCCTTTCCAATCAGCCTTTTGCAAATGTCCTGTATGATGGTTTATTATAAGCGATTTTTTGGAAAAACACAAGGGAAAGCAAATATAGGGCAGGGCCTGTTCTGATATTCCGCCGTCCTTGCCTTTTAGTTGGCAACCTGATATAATTGGGCAAACGATTCGATTTTGACAGAAGGACTGATAACCAATGGCTAAGAAGAAGCCTCCCCAGGAGGGGGCCAAGCGGGTGAACAACCCCAACGTCATGGGCCTGCGCCCCCAGGTGCTGGAGCAGCCCATTACCGAGACTCTGGAAGTCAACTACATGCCCTACGCCATGAGCGTGATTGTCTCCCGCGCCATCCCGGAGATTGACGGCTTCAAGCCCTCGCATCGGAAACTGCTGTATACCATGTACCTCATGAACCTCCTGAAAGGCGACAGGACAAAGTCCTCCAATGTAGTCGGTCAGACCATGAAGCTGAATCCCCACGGCGACGCGACAATCTATGAAACGCTCGTCCGCCTGACGGAGGGCAACGGCGCGCTGCTCGTGCCGTTCGTTGATTCCAAGGGCAATTTTGGCAGACAGTATTCACGCGATATGGCATACGCCGCGCCGCGGTATACAGAAGTCAAGCTGGCAGCGGTCTGCAACGAGATTTTTGCGGATATCGATAAAAACACTGTGGATTTTATCAATAACTATGATGATTCCATGCAGGAGCCAACACTCCTGCCCACAACCTTTCCCAATATCCTCGCAAACCCGAATCTCGGCATCGCCGTAGGCATGGCAAGCTCTATTTGCAGCTTCAACCTTGCCGAACTCTGCGAAACGACAATCCGTTTTATCAAGGACGAAACCATCGACCTTTGCGAAACGCTCCTTGCACCGGATTTTTCTACGGGCGGTCTGCTGGTCTATAACAGGGAGGAACTGGAACGCATCTACAAAACCGGCCGCGGCAGCGTGAAGCTGCGGGCAAAATACCAGTACGATAGAAAGAACAGCTGCATTGAAATTCTGGAAATCCCCTATACCACAAATATTGAAGCGATCATAGACAAAATTTTCGCTCTGGTGAAAGCCGGCAAGCTGAAGGACATTACGGATGTACGGGACGAAACCGACCTGAACGGGCTGAAAATCGCCATTGACATAAAAAAATCTGCAAATGTAGACGTACTGATGCACAAATTATACGCCCTGACTCCCCTCGCGGACAGTTTCAGCTGCAATTTTAACGTGCTGATAGACGGCAAACCCATGACACTGGGTGTTGGCGATATTCTGCAGCATTGGACAGACTTCCGCCTCGGCTCTATCCGGCGTCAGCTTGCATTTGACGTGCAGAAAAAATCCGACAAGTACCATCTTTTACTGGGGCTTTCCAAAATCCTGGCAGATATTGACAAGGCTATCGCCATCATCCGCAATACGGAACAGGAAAGCATGGTCGTACCAAACCTGATGGCAGGCTTCGGGATTGACGAAATACAGGCGGACTATATCGCGGAAATCAAACTGCGCAATATCAACAAAGAATACATTCTGCGGCGGCTGGAGGAACTGGAAACGCTGGAAAAAGAAATTACCGAACTGAACGAAACGCTGAAAAGCGAAACAAAAATGAAGAATATCATATGCCGCCAGCTGAAAAATGTCGCAAAAAAATACGGCAAGCCGCGGAAAACAGAAATTATACAGGAGGAGGAAGTCCCCGCGCTCAGCCCTGAGGATTTCATTGAGGATTATGCCATAAAGCTGTTCCTGACCGAAGGCAATTACTTCAAGAAAATCCCGCTCTCCTCCCTGCGTTCTGCCGGAGAACAGAAGCTGAAAGAGGAGGACCGTCTGCTGGTCGAGCAGGAGGCCGCAAACCGCATGGATATCCTCTTTTTCTCCGACAAGCAGAATGTATACAAGCTGAAAGCGGCAGATGTGGCAGACAGCAAAGCCAGTGCGCTGGGAGATTATCTGTCGAACCTTCTGAACATGGAGCCGGAAGAACGTATCGTTTATATGACGGCAACAGCAGACTACGCTGGACAGGTCGTATTCTTCTTTGAAAATGGCAAAGCCGCAAAAATCCCTCTTTCCGTCTATACAACGAAAATGAACCGGAAAAAGCTAGTCAATGCTTATTCCGCGCGTTCACCGCTGGTACGGATGCAAAAGCTGGATGCGGAGCAGGACCTCCTGCTTATCCGCAACAGCGACAAAGCCGTTCTGCTAAATACGGAGCTGATTCCCGCCGGCGCAACAAAAAATGTTTCGGGCGTGCAGGTATTTACGCTGAAAAAAAACAGCGCACTCACAGCAGTATTTACAACAGAAGAATTTCAGACGGAAAATCCGGAGTATTACCGGACGAAAAAAATACCCTCCGCAGGGCATTTTATACAGGAAAAGGATAAAGCGGCAAACCGCCTGCCAGGACAGGCAGGCCTTGAGGAGTAATTATCTTTCCGTAATACTGAAAGGGCAGAACCTCTTTAACAGGCTCTGCCCTTTTTGTTTTGCCCGACAATGTCCCTGATGTCAGTATAAATATTCGTCTTCTATATATTACTGTACATGTTGTATACCGCTCCGGCAGAGAGTTAACAATAACTGGAGCATGTGCATTATCGCCGCACACCCTGCACCACCCAGCGGGTTGCATAACCCCTTCCGGTACATGTAGAAAGCGTAATAATATGGTCATCCGCTTTCGGCACAATACCTGTATCCACCACAGAACGGGAAAGACAATAATCAATCAGTTCCTGCTGTATCCCCTCCTGTTCAATATCCAGCCTGTATACAACATCCTTCACTCCAGCTTCAAAAGCCGCAAAAATATCATACCGCTGCACGCCCTCATCTGTTGCAAGGTATATTGCAGGATGCTCCCGCAGGTAGGCATCATCCTTGTACCGATGCAGCCCGCCAAACATCGAGCCGTTCTGCATTTGATGTCCATAAATCAATGTTTGAAAGTCCGAAAAATCCGGATCTCCTTCACAGTCTATAAATATTGCGCCAACAGAGCTTTTTTCCCTGTTCCAGGTATGGTCCAGATAATAGCTGTTATCCGCCGCCTGCATAACAGGATAAAAGACTTCCGTATCTGGTATGGCAATCCACCCCGCGACCTCTCCGTTGACCTCCCGTAAGGCAGATAAATCAGTTTCCGCAAGCACAGCGGCGTATTCGTCTGTTTCCGGCAGAGTATCCGCATCTGCTCCAAGTCCTGCCAGCGCAGACGCCTCCACATAGTCTGCCGCGCCCCTGCTGTGGTCTAATGCTTTCCATGAAATACGTCCAACGCAAACGGAAAAAATCAGCAGGAATATCCCTGCCAGCAGCCGCTTTTTCCTACTCATAAAACGCCCCCTATTCTCGGCTTTGCCCAATAGCCGCATAATTTCTACAATAGAGATAATAGCTTTCTATATTTTGGCAGATGGTTTCCAGGCTGACGCCGAACTTATTTTCGCGCTCCATGAATGCTCCAAGCACATCCGGGGGGTTTGCCATATACATTGCTGTTTCCGGGAAAAAGCAGCCGTTCAGCTGGCGTTCTGCCCGAACGTCAATGCCTTCCAAAAGCACCGGCAGATAAAAGCCGTCGGCTGAACCTCCGTACTCTGTCATACGAACATATGTTTCAAATGCCGCTGTCAGCATACCCAGTCCAGCCGGAGAGGTAATCTCCATGTCGCTGACTGTTTTCAGGTTTTTCTGCGCATTTTCCAATGCAAGGACATAATATTCCGCACGGTCGGGCACATATTTTGTCAGCTCATTCATAGCGAAAGACGTCCAGAAATCCTGACGCTGCAAATAATCCTGTACCTCGATACCCTCTGCAGCGCGCACTGCCCCATCAAGCCATGCTGTCTCTCCGGTAATGTCGTACAGCCTGCACAACGCATAGACCGCCATGCTCCTGTCAGCGTCCGTTTCCTGCTCCTGTGCGGAAAGCAGCCGACCGCCAATGTTACTGCAAAGCTCCAGATATTCCGGACTTTCAAACACATCCATATACTCTGCAAGCGCGGCAACTGTCAGTGCATAGACAGCCGCTGTGTTACCGTCTTCATCTGGGAAAAACACATTCCCATCACTGTCATAACTCACATTTTCCGCCAGATATTTCGCCACCAGCGGTATTTTTTCCTTCAGCTCCGCATTCGGAGAAAGCTGGCAGGCACAGAGCAGCGCGTGCAAAACTTCCGCCTGCTGCATGGTATTGGTACCGCTTATCTCGCCTTTCTGAGAAATATTCCGCATCAGATATTCTGCCGCTCCGGATACCAAACCAGCCGCTGCCGTATCGTCAACCGGTTCCATAATCCGCTGCCCATAGCCCAAACCGCTGGCATTCAGGCGGTAAACGGCATCTTTTTCGTCACAAATCCATCCGGCACAGCGGAAAAGTATGTACTCATCTGGTAAATCTTTCACGCTCTCCCGTTTGCTTTTTTTCAAATATGTATTCAATGCGTCCAAATCAATTCCGCCGTTTTCATAGTCATAAACAAAAGCGGCATTCAACTCCTGTTCCAGCAGGGCAGTCTGAAATTCCGGGTCAAACGCCGCTCCGTAGGAAAGGAATCCCACTTCCGAATACAACAGGGATTCCTTTAATTCCTCAGCGGAAATTTTTCCGGCAATATATACCACATCAGTTTTGACCCATTCCGGCTCCGTACCGCTTTTTTTCAAAGCCTCCTCCGCATTGGAAACGCTGTTCTCCCATGCTTCATCCACGCTTGCCCCTGTGCCGTAGTAAACACTTGCAGTTTTCGTCCCATCGCTGACGGAAAAGAACACCGCGTGTCCCGCGTCCCCGGCGGGTGCATCGCCCAGTTCCTGCCGTACCCAATCCGCAAGAGCCTCCTGCCGAAGCAATTCTGTTTTTTCGCGGAAACGGGCAGTGTCATATTCCCGCCCGCAGCCAACACATAAGCAAACCGCCGCCGCCAGCAGGCACAAATGCTTCGCTTTCATTTCACCACTCCTTTTTTCCATTTTCGAAGAAAGCCGGAACCCCGAAGGGCCCCGGCAATCCGGTTTCAAAAAGCTTTTTTGCGGAAAAACATATTATGAGTCTTCTTCTTCGCGCTTTCTGCCGCTCACCAGCATCCAGCCGCCAAGAGACAGCACTGCCGCTGCATACCAAATGTCAGAAGTATCGCCTGTCTTGGGCACATCTGCCAGAGGTACAGCGTCATCTACGATAACCACCTCTGCGGGTACATCTGCCATAGGTACTGCTTCATCCGGGATATCCATTTCAACAGGAGCATCCGCAAGGGGAACTTCCATGTCAGGAATTTCCGCCATAGGTACTTCTGTTTCGGGGATTTCCGCCAAAGGTACTTCAGGGTCAGCAACTACAACATTGTTAGTGTTGTTGTTTGCAGGGCCATCGCCGGGTGTTGTGGGCGTATTATCGTTATTGTTGTTGCCATCGTCCTCGTTATTGTTGCCTTCGTCCTCGTTATTGTTGCCGTCGTCCTCATTGCCATCGTCAGGTACAGGCTGTGTGGTTGTATCATTCTTTGTACCAGCTGCCACATCTGTAACTGTCGTTGTCAGAGTGGATTCGCTTTCCGTAACAGTATCTGTCCTTTTGAAGGTTTTCGTTTCTTCCTCGTTTTCACTTCCCTTAAACTGCTCATATACCTTATCACCTTTGATTTCAGAAATGGCAACATGAATTTTAGCAGTCAGGTCAACATCATTATCAAACTGTATGCTAAGACCGCAGCTACCTACGCCACCACTCCAAATATCCTCATTGGTAAGTTCAATATGCTGCTTGCCTACTAGCTGCAAAGTGATAGCCCCTGGTTGAATATTTTTCAGTTCAATGTCCTTTACATTTCCGCTCTCATCAAACTCAAGAACTTTGCCGCCTTCCTTTTTGGCGGCTTCTTCAGAAATGCGGTATGCAATACCATTTACCGTAAGGACAAGATCATCATTCAACTGGCTCTTATTGAGATTCAGTTTTATTGTCGCATCTGCACTATACGCATTAGAACCGCTTTTTGACTGCGTGACCGTAACTGTAGTCCCTGCAAGAAAGTTCATATCAATTACATTTTTATCCAAATAGTCCTTCAGTCCAGGTACTTCGTTAGGATTAAAATAATTAGGAAGCACTTCACCGCCAGTTCCAGTAAGTCCAGCTCCGTTATTCTCTGTTTCAAGCTTCAGCTCCAAATCAAGGGTATCTTGATCAAAATCTACCCGATTTTCATCCACAACAGTCTCAATAATAACCTCGTCCTTGCGCTCCTCCTTTACCTCTACCTGATAAGTATCCTCGCTGGTTTCATAAAGGACCGTTTCCGTTCTGGTTTCTGTAGGATATACAAGGTCTACAATCTGCTCACCGTTTTCATCCAATACCGGGTTCCCGTTTTCATCTACGCGGGGAGTAGAAACAGGCTCTCCGGTCACCTTTTCATAGGTAACAGTATAGCTGCCATCTTCGTTGTCAACAACACTTGTTATCGTCTCTCCGTCAACAACTGTGCCTTCAACAGGTTTTTCAGGAGCAGGAACCTTTGTAGCAACATCTCCTGGCTCTTCATTGCCCTCCATGTTTACAGGAGGCAGGGACGCATCTGGATCAAGAGGATTTCTTTCTGTTTCCGTATATTCTGCTCCTGCATTGGTTGTAATGGTTTCCGTAATCGTCTTATATCCGATAACAACCGTTTTGCTTTTTCCATCTGCCTCCTTCACTTCCTTTGTAATCTCTACAATGGTCTTACGGATGATTTGGTTTTCTTTCTCACCCTGTTTTTCCCAATAGGTTTTGCCTTCGCTGTCAGTCTTTTCTTCGCCCCAGTCTTTGGTATCAGGTTTTAATTTCTCCACCAGTTTCCCGTAGTCAACACCTTGACTTTTCAGATCTTCTGTCGTGTTGTGTTGAAGGCCATTGCCTACCCAGCCTTCAACCTTGACTTCTTGCCCAAGTTCGAAGTCCTCCTTCTTATCGCTGTTCGTCTGCTCCATATCTTCCTTCTCTGTCGGAGCAAGAACCTCTTTATTCGGATCGGGATCTTCTACACGCTCACCTTCATCAGTAATAGTAACCTTGATGCTGTCAGTCGTTTCTGTTCCTTCCTCGGTTTCCTTTGTAGTGGTGCTGGTTTCAATGTCAACCTTGTTGTCGTTTTTGTCTGTGCCAGTCGCAGTTGTTGTTTCAGTCGTAGAACCATCCGCATTCTCAACTGTTGTCTTTTCGCCGACCTCAACTGAAACACCTATATCAGTAACACCTGTGCTTGTTTCAGCAGCTTCAGAAGCAGTGTCGCTGCCCTCACTTACATCAGAAGCAGTGTCGCTGCCCTCACTTACATCAGAAGCAGCGTCAGAGGAGCTTCCTCCGTTGCTTATTACGCCTGTGTCCGGAGTTTCATCCGCCAGAGCAGTTACCTGAAGCGAACCCATGCACATCGCAAGGGCCACCGTCATAGAAAAACCGCGTTTCAATTCATTCTTAAATTTCATCATATTGTTCCATCCTTTCTTTGCATATAATCACGGATGCAAAGTATCCGGCAGCCGGGCTGGCATTGCGCAAATGCGCTTTAGCCCCCATAGTTTAGCTTTGCGTCCCACAGTTTCCCATGGTTTGCCTGTGCAACCCGGCAAACATAGTGCCGCCCTCCGGGAATCCCCATCGGCGCACCTTAGTCCCGTAGCTTTGCTGTCCCATAGTTTCCCATGGTTTGCCAAATCGCCCCTTTACTCCTCCCGCTGACAGGGACGTATCTGACAGCGGGCGAATTCCACGGCGGTATCGCCTGTGTCATTTGCTCTCCCCCTTTCCGGATACCTTTTATGAAGAAACCGCCAGATGCTGTTCTTCCACATCTGCGGCAAATTCACGCAGAAATTCATCATGCAGCTCATGCTCCGCTTTTTTGCGCGCCTCTACAGCGTCCTCAAAACGCAAATAACTGCCGAGATAGCGGCGGGTTCCCTTGAAGCAGATGCTTGCCCGCCAACGCTGCTTTTGTTCCAGCCAGTCTACGCCCGGAACCCCGCTGGTGTTGTTGCTCCGTACGCGCTTGGAACGCAGCATCTCGATACACGTTCCGTCTATGTACGTCAGACCCAGTGCAGTCCTCGGACCTCCCGGGCCATTCTGGCAGCCGCAGCTTTTTGTATGCCCGCTGCGCAGATGATGCGTTTTGACTACAGTCTCCCTCCCGCAATCACAGCGGCAGAGCCACGTTGTCTTGTTTCCAATGTTTTTCGCAGGGCTTAATGCAGTCAGCTTCCCAAACCTCTGACCGGTCAGCTCCAGTTTTTTCGTTGCGTGTTTCATCTCCGCACCGCCTCCGCATTCCAATAATCCTGACAGCACAAAAGGAATCTTCAAATGTTATTGAAAAAATTATGTTACACGATTCGGCAGATTTTTTGTTGAAAATTGTACTTTTCAGTCAAGCCCTTTCGAATGAAAAAACTTTCATAAAAGTATTGTAAAACCGCATATTTTGTGTTATTCTTGCCATAATAAACAAAACAGGGCAGTTATTAAAAAGTACACTTTTTAATAACTGCCCTGTTTTCGTGGCTATGCTTTTCTTTGTTTTTCCGCTTCATGTATCCAAAAGCAGGTAGATTCAACGCAGTCGGATTACAGCAGGAGTATAAAATTTCAAATATTTTAACAAATAAAAAATGACCCTCTGCATAGTATCATTATGATATCAATTACAGAAGGGCATTTTTACATAAGAAAACAGCACGGGCAGATTTGGCCGATTGGCTGTCCTTTTTATGCCGTTTGATTTTCGGGCAAAAGAAAAAACCTTGAAAAATCAAGGTTTTGGAAGCTGCTAACGGGATTCGAACCCGTGACCTCCGCCTTACCAAGGCGACGCTCTACCTGCTGAGCCATAGCAGCATATGGACATCATCGCAATGTCCATCAGCTTTTATATGCTATCATATTTTTTCCATTCCGTCAACATCTTTTTCTTCCAAAAAACGTTCCAGCTTCTTTTTTATCCGCTGCAATGCGTTGTCAATAGATTTTTCCGGTTTTTTCAGCGTCCGCGCAATTTCAAAATAGCTCCGCCCCTGCAAATAGAGCATCAGGACCCTCGTTTCAAAGCCGCTCAGATGCTTCACCAGCTGGTCCTCCAAAAAATTCCTGTTTTCCTGCCCAATCAGCAGTGTTTCCGGATTCAGAAACGCACCCTCCTGCAATAAATCCATGTAGGTCTGTTCCGTTTCGTCCTCATAGACCGGCTTGTTCAGAGAAATATAGGAATTCAACGGCTGATGCTTCTGGCGTGTCGCCGCCTTAATTGCTGTAATCATCTGGCGGTTGACGCAAAGCTCCGCGAAGCTGCGGAACGATGTGTTTTTCTCCCCATTAAAATCTCTTACGGCTTTATACAGCCCTATCATGCCTTCCTGAATGATATCCTCGCTGTCCGCGCCAATCAAAAAATAGGCCCTGGATTTTGCCCGCACAAGGGATTTATACTTGTCCAGCAGATAATCCTGCACAGCGTCATCTCCTGCCTGTGCAATGCGCACCAGTTCCTCATCCCGATAATCTTTATAGCTTTCTTCTTTCAGGTATCCCCTCATAAAAAATCTCCATACAATCCTGATTATTTCCTCCGCCGCAGAGCCTCCAGCCATTCCAGGGCTTCTTCGTCCAGATGGTCCGCAAGCATGTTGTTTTTCGGCGGACGTTTTTCAATATATTTTTCCCGCAGTTCACGCTCCATCTGCTGCACCTCACGTTGAAGCTCCCGCGCCGTCATGCGGATTGCGCCCTGCCCGTAAATGATCAGCTGTTCCAGCCCATCCCCTGTGGCTACGCGCACCCTGTAATGCTTCGGCAAAGACGTCACCACACGCTCTATGTAATGGTCAGCCGTTTCCGCCTCTTTTGTATACACAACATATATATTATGGTACTCATAGACAGTCCCAATATTCCCTTTCACCAGATACCCGTCAAATACCAGTATGATCGTGGCTTTCTGCACGCCTTTATAGTTGGAAAGAATATCCATCAGCCGCTGTCTTGCGCTCTCCAGACTGACGTCCTCCACAAGTTCCCTCAATTCGTCCCATGCGTGGATAATGTTGTATCCGTCCACCAGCAAAAACTCCCTCGGCAACGGCTGCACCTCCCTTCCCACGCCTGCACCGCATTTTTGTATGCGATACTACTATAACACAAAAAAATATTTTTTGCAAAGCATGTTCGATGGAAAACACAGTCCGGAGCGCAATAAAAAAGCTGCCTAAAGACAGCCTGGCTTAAGAAAACATGTTTTCCTTTTGATTTGTTTCTTAAGCCAGACCGCCGGCAGCTGCCATTTCTTCCCCTGTTACGGATGCTCTGTGAGCCATTCCAGCCCAGAATCCTTTATGATATCCTCGCTTCCGTCCCTTCGCTGTATCAGAAAGCTGTCATCTCGGAACCCTGCCAGAAAATACGGCGAAGCATCCCGATTTTCAATGACTGCAACTTTTTCCCCAGTCGCTTTGTCTGTCGCCTCGCCCAGAATAAAGCGGTTCCATTCGTTCGACCAGTAATACCGTTCCACAATAACCCGTTTCGCGTCAGATTCAAATTCCTGCCCCTGTGGAATCAGTTCGTTCTGCCCGTTATCCGCCTTCAAATATTCCTGATACCGTGTAATTTCCAGCGAAGGAATTTCTTCCCCCAGCTTCCATCCGCTTTCCGTATTTTCTGTCACTTTCAGCCAGTTGTCCAGATTCTGGCCTTCCTCTGTATTCCAAAGCGCATTCCAAATGGACTGTATCTGCTGTGTGGTTTGCAGCACATTGGAAAATTCCTCCCCTCCCTCGCTTTCGCCACCGGTATAAAGATATCCCCTCAGCTGTTCCGTTGCCTCATGCGCGCCGATCGCCTGGTCAGAGGTTTCCCGCACAATCACAACGTCCCTGCCTTCGCTCGGCACAGGAATAAACTGTATATTCTGCACACCCTCAAACTGCCCGATGTCCCCGACAAACTGGTAAACGCCGCCCTCCGGCGAATATGCTGCCACAACTGTATCATTCGGACCAAAGCTGACCGTTACAACGGCATCCCGCTCCGGGCCTGTCGTAACATCACCATAATATACCGTTACATTCTGCAACTCATTCAAATCATATACATCGCTTCTGCCCGTATCCCGCAGAACGCTTTCCGCGATTTCCTCACGGTTTTTCCCAAGCTCCGGACTTTCCATCTGCGTCCGCGTTACCCCTTCCGCAGGCTGTGCGTAGATTCCTGCCGTATATCCTCCCAGTAGGACAAGCGCAATCACTGCCACCACTATTTTTTTGCGTTTCATTCCTCCACCTCCCCCAATCAATATATGCCTGGCTGGGGAGAAAATGCCATAGAATCACGGAAACGAAACAACGGCAGCCCTTTCAGGGCTGCCGCCTTTCCTGCATATTTCAACCATTCTGACGCGGATACACCATGTTTTCCGGCTTCAGGCAGGAAAGCACTTCATCCACAAATTTCCGACATTCTATTTTTGTAATACCAAGATTATGGTCCAGATAATTGCCGCACATTGCCGGCTTTGCCGCGGGAATTTCACCTTCAAATGCTGCCATATATTCATAGCTTTCCCGAATGACCGCCGCCACGTCCTGCGGCTCCAGGTCCCCCTTGAAAATCACATACATGCCGGTGCGGCAGCCCATCGGGCCAACATAAATCGTTTTTTCCGCCCAGACAGGATGTTCCCGCAGATAAACTGCCATTAAATGCTCAATCGTATGCATAACAGAAGTATCCAGAACCATTTCGCGGTTCGGCTCCTTCATACGCACGTCAAACGTCGTCGCAACACCATTGCCCACTGTGTCTTTTCTGGAAACATAAATTCCGCGCAGCAGGCGTTCATGATCAATCCCAAAACTTGTCACATCCATATTTTTCAGTCCTTTCTTCTACCTTCGCTTAACAAGGGTATATCCTCTTGTCAAGTGAAGGTATAATCCTTCCAAAATAGTCGTTTCCTATGGAACATTTTACCCTGTTCCCGGAAAGAATGCAAGAGCGGAATTTTCCGGCAGGAAAGGCTTGCGATTTACCGGAAAGTTGATTATAATGGTACGAAAACGAATACATACATCACGCAGCAGATACATCACAAAAGAAAGAGGGTATTGATATGAGCAGACAGCTGACAAGAGAGGAAGCATGGGAACTTTTGCAGGAATACAACAAAGAACCGTTCCATCTGCGCCACGGCGAAACGGTAGAAGGTGCAATGCGTTATTTCGCACGCGAACTGGGCTACGGCGATGAAGAAGAATTCTGGGGCAACGTTGGGCTTCTGCATGATTTGGATTTTGAGCTTTATCCCGAGGAACACTGCATAAAAGTGCAGGAAATCATGAAGGAAAAGGATTTGGACGAACGCCTGATTCATGCTGTTGCAAGCCACGGATATGGCCTTGTCTGCGATATAGAGCCTGAGCATGAAATGGAAAAGGTGCTTTTCGCTGTGGATGAGCTGACAGGGCTGATTGGCGCAGCGGCACTGATGCGCCCCTCCAAAAGCATCCGTGACATGGAAGTAAAATCTTTAAAGAAAAAATTTAAGGACAAACGCTTTGCTGCCGGCTGCAACCGCGATGTCATTATGTCCGGTGCGGAACGGCTCGGCTGGGATTTGGATACGCTTCTGGACCGCACGCTGGAAGCGATGAAATCTGACGAAAGAAACGATTGAGCAGTATATTTCGAGGAGGGGGATAAAATTCCCCTCTTCTTTTCAGAAAGGAGCCAAACCATGGCAGAAGCAAAAAAATCCACAGCAAAACCCACTAAAAAAACTGCCGCCAAGTCTGCCGCAAAAAAAGCCGGCACAGCTGCCAAAAAACTGACGGTTTCCCTTGACGCGGAAACAATGGCAGTATTTCAGGAATATATCGACGAATTTGGTTACAGCAAGGACGAGTTCGTTAAAAAAGCAATCATGGAAAAAATCAGCCGAGATAAAATCAGCTCTATGATTGACACAATGGTACGTCTTTGATTTGATTATAATTTGAATGATTTGCACCCGATTTGACGAAATCCCATCTCCGTCCTGCAAAAAAAGCATACCTTCCGTATGCCTCCGATAAAATGTTATGCATAATGGGCGTTTGTTTCCCAAAAACAAGCTCTCTTTTTCCTTTCTTCCTAATAATATTATACCACAAAACTGACAAAAATTCAAGACTGGTAATGCAGCCCGCCGAGTGCTATACTCTAAATCCAACGGTTGTACGGAAACCTGTCAGTATAGAAAGGGGCGCATATGTATGGATTGGATGCTTGCTTATCAGCGGCAGGAAATGCTGACAAAAACGCTGGAAACGAATGAAAAATCAGAGCGTTTCGGGCTAACTCTCACCAGACAGGACGCGGAACTGCTTTTGCAGGAACGGGGCAATGCTTTGCGGGAGCAGAAGCGCGTGGAGTTTGGCGGGGGCATACTGCCGCAGCTCATCGACACATTTTGTGATTCTGATTTCATCTGCCAGTCGAATTATGTCGAAACGCTTGTCCGCTTACAGGAAATCTTCTACCTGTACAAAAATGAAGTCCAAGACAATCTCACTGACGATGAACTCCTGCACCTGATGAAGGAACAGTTTGAATTTCTTTGTTTTGGCGACCTGGACTATTTGGAGGGGACATGCCTCAGTAATTTCGCACAGGCAGTGCGCGCAGGCTACCGCGGCTATCTTGCTACAGATGGGCGCGGGGAATATTCCCGCTTTGACGAAGTCCAGCGGTGGGATTACGAACTGTATCGGGAAACATTAAAAGAGCTTTGCGGGAGGTGAGCGCGATGGAATACACGATAGAAGAATTATTCCCCATACTGGGACAGCTGGCGGAAAAATACACTGCATTTGAAAGTACATCTATTCCCTACGAAACAGCCGAACAGCTGACAGAGGCTGTTTTATACTGTATCCGTGAAGCGGAACAGGTGCAGACAAACGCGCTTGTTCAGGCAGAAGGGCTTTCCGCGCGGCAGGCTTACGCAATCGGCGCGGCAGCCGTGGAGGAAAAAACACGGGCGGCACTGGCATTATACCACGAAACCCTGCAAGACTTCGACAGCTATGGAAACCGCTGTCTATACGATGCCTTTCAACAGGGGCTACCGGAATTTTTCAAATGGTATGACACAAAATTCATGCCGCAGGAAACCATGCTGACACTGGACTATCCCCTCCTGCGCGACCTTTCCGGACAGACGGGGATAGACCGGATTTATAGCTTTATCGAATGTATCCATCTGGAACAGGCATTTCTGAACGGATTTCCTGAGGGAACTGTCAAAGGCATACTCTCCCGTTATAACAGCCAATACGGGAGCCTGATGGAAAACGTCTGCGAAATCGTTCTGACCACGCTTGCTGGGCATCTGCTTGCTGGAAAGCCGCTTTCTGAACGGGAATTTGTCCACGAGGATTTTCTGCGGATTCGCGGCAAATTCGCAAATACCTGTCTGCCACAAATAACACAGCAATTAAAAAACGCCGTTGCGGCGTTTATACAGAAATATTACGGCGATTCTACGGAACTGGCAGCGTACCTTTCCGGTGCATTGGAAAATATTACATTCCGCCTGAAAAACGCGGCAGAAAGCGGCACGCTGTCCAGCCTCCTTTAATTCCTGCCTTTGCCTGACATAGGTATATTCAGCGGAACACCGCAGTATCCGGCTCGGCAGGCTTCGCGCCGCCTGCATGGATAATGGCGTCTGTGAGGCGCGCAAATTCCGGCAGGCCCAGTGTTTCGCCCCGAATACGCTCGTCCCAGCCCAGACCGCGCAAAATCTCCGTCAGTTCCTCTTTGGAAAGCCCCAGATTGCCCTGATTGGACAGGCTGTTGAGCAAGGTTTTTCGCCGCTGCCCGAACGCGCATTTGACGATATGAAAAAACAAATCCTCATCCAGCGTTTTGACCCGCCGCTCTGGCAGGACACGCAGCATAATGACTGCCGAAGCCACCTTCGGGCGCGGCATAAAGCAGGACGGCGGCACAACCATCGCAATCTCCGCATCGCAGTAATACTGCACTGCAACGGAAAGCGCACCGTAATCTTTTGTGCCGGGCAATGCCTGCATCCGTCCGGCAACCTCCTTCTGCACCATAACGGTCAGGCTGGTGACAGGGTAATGCTTTTCCAGAAGCTCCATCAGTATCGGCGTTGTGATGTAATACGGCAGGTTCGCAACAACCTTGATTGGTCTGCCGTCATTTTTTTCGCGAATCAGGGTATCGAGGTTTGTTTTCAAAATATCCTGGTTCAAAATTTCAATGTTGTCATATCCAGCCAGCGTCTGCCTCAGTATGGGAATCAGTGCGGAATCAATCTCAACCGCCAGCACCCTGCGGACGTTTTCCGCCAGCACCTGTGTCAGCGAACCGATACCCGGGCCGATTTCCAGCACAAAGTCCTCCGGCGTAATTTCCGCGCTGGAAACGATATTGTCTAAAATATTGGAATCAATTAAAAAATTCTGCCCATAGCCCTTTTTGAAAGCAAAGCTGTTTTTTTGAATAATCTGTCTGGTTTTCGTTGGTGTTGCAATACGCTCTTTCATGAGTTCCTTCCTTTCAAAGCAAGCTGCCCAGCAGTCCAAAGCTGAGGACAGAAACGATAATTCCAGCAGTCAGCACCCCCACCATGATGACAGGGAAAGTCTTTTTCGGGTCCATATTCAGAAGAACACTTATCAGCGCACCCATCCATGCTCCTGTGCCGGGCAGCGGAATCGCGACAAACAGGAAAACGCCCCAATAGGCATATTTCCGTATCTGGTCGCTTTTCTGCTCCGCCTTCCGCTCACACCATGCCACGAAACCGCGCAGGGGCGTTTTTTTCAGCACACGGAAAATATACCGGATAAAAAGCAGTATAAACGGGATTGGCAAAAGATTGCCGATGTAGGAAATCAGGAATGTCGGCAGCCACTCCATTTGGAGGGCAAAGCCCGCGATAATGCCGCCGCGCAGCTCCAATATAGGCAGCAGGGACACAAGAAATACAATCAGTTCCCTTGATATCGTCCCCTGTAAATTTGTAACAAACCAGTTCGCAATGGTTTCAGCCAAAAATATCTCCTCCTAAAATAAAGCAAAGTGCATATTTTTTTATTATACTTCATTTCCCACTCCGGTACAACATATAATTTCCCTTTTTTATCCTTCCGGCTTGAAATTTCAGCCTTCTTCCGGGGAGTGCTCCATTTGCAGAGTTTATGGCTAGGCCCTCAAACTCCCGCAGGGGACTCAGCCCCCCTTGCCCCCGATCGCCATCGCCCTTCGTGCGATGAGGAATAAAATAAAAAAATCCTATTTACAATATTTTATAAAATGCACGTTAGGACACACCTTTTTTGGGGACCGCATTGCAGTATGCCGCCCATTGTGATACCATAAATGGAAACTGGCGCCAACAGGAGGTGTTCTGATGCATTTTGTCCAATCCAAAGGGATTCTGTCCGCAAATAACGGGATAAATTTATACCGCGGCTGTTCCCACGGCTGCATATACTGTGATTCCAGAAGCAAATGCTACCGCATGAATCACGACTTTGAAGATATTGAAGTGAAAGAAAACGCAGCCGTACTGCTCGAACAGGCTTTGCGGCGGAAACGCTCAAAATGTATGCTGGGGACTGGTTCTATGACAGATCCCTATATTCCGCTTGAAGATACCATAGGCAGCGTCAGAAAAGCGTTGCTTCTGATACACCGGTATGGCTTCGGCATTACTCTGCATACCAAATCAAATCGGGTTCTGCGGGATTTGGAACTGCTTCAGGCCATCCATAGCAAAAGCAAATGCGTGGTTCAGATGACGCTGACCACCTATGATGATGCGCTATGCAAAAAACTGGAACCAAATGTCTGCACCACAAGGGAGCGTATCGAAGCATTGAATCAGCTGCGTGACGCAGGTATACCGACCGTTGTGTGGCTTTCTCCCATCCTCCCTTTTATCAACGATACCCCTGAAAATATTCTGGCTATTCTGGACAGCTGCGCGGACACAGGTGTTTATGGCATAATCTGCTTCGGGATGGGGCTCACACTCCGCGAGGGAAACCGCGAATACTTTTACAGCCAGTTGGACAGGCATTTCCCCGGAATGAAGGAAAAATACATTCAGACCTACGGACTTCAATATCAGGCAAACAGCCCGCAGAATAAACCGCTTATGGAACTGTTCCACAACACCTGCGAAAAAAACGGCATCGTCCATAATAATGAACAGATTTTTGCCTATCTGCGCACTTTTGAGGAAAAACAGACGCAGTTAAGCCTGTTTTGATTCTTTTCTGCCAAATGCGGCAGAAACTGCACTATTTTCAGTGTCCAGTTTTCCACACGCAGAAATATTTTTCTTTCACTCATCTGCCTCCCTGACGGGCAGTTCAGACTGTCAAAAAACCTATTTTGTGTCGCGGAAGGGTTCGGGAAACGAAGCGTTTCCCAAGTGGAATCCGTAGAGCGGGCTTTGCCC